>Ga0134111_10000025_pt1 | contig 43420 bp, 65 predicted proteins | sample 15_D_Rain_40_2_1_FD_94465 | JGI IMG/M metagenome (GOLD analysis project Ga0134111, IMG submission 94465) | Grasslands soil microbial communities from the Angelo Coastal Reserve, California, USA - 15_D_Rain_40cm_2_11112015 | ecosystem: Environmental > Terrestrial > Soil > Grasslands ...
GCACGCATATTCGCATCAACAATCCGCTCAATGCGGCCTTTGTGTCTCTGACCGCAGACTGGACAACTCCAGAGTTTGAGTATCTTTTTGTTCATGTCATTTCCTGTTTTTGTTAAGTTTGTACATCTCTTTGAATAGGTGCCAGTTCCAGACAGCTAAAGGAAAGTCTACGATAAGCCAGCCCCATCTATGGTAATAGGCGTTCCGGCAAACTGCGGCTGCCATAAGTACCGCCGCGAAGAGGTTTAATATCCAGATTTTCCTTAGCATATTCTAAGACTGCCAGATCTCTTCAAGGGCGTTCACATAGTCATTGACGAAATATACGTCGTTGAGGCGTGCGCCTTTTGCTTCGATTTTGTCCAGCATCTTTGCGTGGTCGTAGTAGGGCATCCGCATGAAGCGGTAGCACGCTAGACCGAACTCTCGAGAGTTCGGAATACCAGCGACATTGAGGATATCTGCGTACTGACTAAGAAGCAGGTGTGTCTGTTCAAAGTTGGCCATTACAAAGTCGCCGACATTGAAGATTCTCGCCGCGCCGCGCTTATTGGTTAGCTGTGCTGAGCTAATCGAATAATGGTACAGAGAGTTAAATTGGAAGCCAAACTCTTGATATAGCTCCCAAAACTTTTTATAGTTCACATTGCCACGGCTAGCGAAGCTCTGGCAGTAATCTTTCCAGGTCCAGTTACGAGTGCCGCTATTCAGCTGAATGGTCGAGTCGATAGTCAGACCTTCTCTAATTTCGTAGTAGACTGGCAACTTCAGCTCTTCTAGAGCGCGGAGGCGGTGCTGGCCGTCGATGATCTCAAGATCCTCATTCACTAGAATAGGGAACTGCGGGTTAAGGTTCTGTTTCTCGATGCGACTACGCATGAATTTCACATGGGCTTTGTCTACAAAGCGGTTACCGGGCAGTGTCTTAAATTTACCGTAGTCTTTGGTTACTAAAATATTGGAAGTAGCTTTTACTTCATCTGTGCTATTTTTCATTATGCTTTCTCCTTATGATTACTTTGTCTCTTCTAACAGAGACGACTTTAGATTTATGATTGTTGAGGTATAGTTTGTTCAGAGGTTTCAGTTGCAGTTTGGGAACTCCTTGAGAATCAAGCAGTATATTTAGAACCTCTCCCGTTACTACGGAGATGACTCTAGTACGTCCGCGATTCGCCCAGGCGACAATATCGCCTACCTCTATATGTTCTAGGTCTTCCGTATAGAACTCCGTGGCGGGATCGGTTTGAGTCTTTGGGCTATTTGTTTTCTCTGTACGTCCGTCAAATTCTTTGATCTTCTTGTTTCTAGATGTTTGCAATACTGACTGAAATTCCCGCACCCATACAAACACATCATCGTAACCGGGGACTTTCTCGTATTCACCACGAGCTACCTTCAGGCTCTTGAGAGAGCTAGGAATCTGAGCGGTGCTAAAGGTTCTTCGTTTTTGGTCGATGCTGAAGACATAACCCTCACTAGGATTACTGCCCTTACTGAGTCGAAGCATTTTCTTTGCCGGATTGTACTGAATCTTGACTATGAGTCTGTCGCTAACTTGCGGCTCACGGCCAAGAATCTCAGCACCTATATCTTTTCCTAGGGTCATACCAGAACTAAGGCGGACTATGTTCGGAGACATGGTAATCCCGACTGACTCTTTTTCTGCCGTTACAAAGTCATCAAAATTGATTTCTTCGGGTTCCATATGATTTACTCGTCGTCTTCGTCATCCTCGAGCAGCTTGTCTACGGTCTTGGTCAGGTGCTTTGCAAAGGCATCGGCCAGGATCTTACTACTTTCGGACTCTTCTTTCTCGCCATTAGCAACGACCTGCTGGCTTGGCGTTAGTGCGTGTAGGGTGAGCAGGGAATGGGTGCGGTCGCTAGCCTTCAAGTGTAGCTCTGTAGCCGCCTCGAAACCTTCTCCATAGCCGACTGCGCGACCTACTGTTTTTCCATCCAGGAAACACTGATTTTCTTTGATAGAGATGTTGCTCTCGCGGTTCGCAATATTAGCTTCCTGCGTCTTTAGATTTTCCTGCGCGAGTTCGCGACGGTCTTCAATACCTTGTTCGCGGATGTCTAAAATAGCTTCGCGGTCATCTTGTTGGCGAGTGTGCTCAGCGAGATCTAGCTCACGCTTCTTTAGACCAGCATGTGTTTCTTGTAGATCCTGAAGGACGCCATACTTATCTTCTAGCTCGTTGATTTTGGCCTTATGCGATAGAAGGTTTGTGTCATGCTCCCGTTGAATGCGAGCGATGTCTAAATGGTGGACGTGTCTCAGCTCTGCAATTTCTTCTTCTTTAGCTTCAAGTTCGGCTTTGTAATCTCGATTTTTAGCAAACATTTGGAAGGGTACTCCTTTAAGTTAAATTTGGTCCCACCCTAAATTTGTTAAAAGCTATTTTGTTGCTGCCCGAGCTTTGTTGATAGCCTTAACATCGGCTACCATTTGATCTTTGATCTTCGCAGACTCAATGCCAGTAAACGTCTTGTGATTTACGACAAGGCGGCCTGATTCGGTCAATGCACCTCGGTCGTCGAGGAATCCTGCACCCATAAGCAAGCGATCATCTTCGCTCATCTGATTAAGTTCGCGTACTTCTTTTGCTGTAATCTCACTCATTGTATTTTCTCCTTGATTGTTATTTAATGGTTCTATGTTTTTTAGATGTGGACAGCGTAGCATGCCACATTCGTCCTTAAAGTAAGGAAAATCTGATCTGTCGTCTTCGGTAAATGTGAGTATAGTTCCAGCTGGACAGTCGTCACCACCTTCTCCTACATACCTAAACTTGTCGCCCACTTTGTAGCCAAGCTCCTCAGCTGGTGTCATGTTTTTACCTTTCGCTTTAATTTACTTCAATAGAACTCATACGCATCTCCTAAAATTCCTCTAATTCATCAGCGACGAACCCTTTTTGGTTGCCGTACATAATTTCACCATTCACTATCTGCGCGGATTGCTGAAGCTCCTGAATTTCGCGCCGGATCTCGTAGGTATGCCTACAAGAACACTCGCCCTTATAGATTGCATACTTTTTACCTTCAAGGGAGGCGAGGTCAGCCATATGAGCATCACAGTAGCTATAGCGCAGCTCGTTGTCGATCTCTATCTGCATTGGTATGCCTAGCTCTAGGGCTTTTGCTGCGAGACTACTCATTGCTCTTTCCCCATATCATGAACTGGACACCCTTCAGTTATCCAGAACATTGGCTCGTCATCGCCCGGAATGCCTCTGCCGTGATTGTTATCTAGGACAGCGCAGGTACAGCCTAGATCTTGTGCCTCTTTAGAGCCTGGGTTTGGTTTATCCATTGGTAACCTCCATTTGTCTAATGACTCGTTGGCCGCTTTCGCTAGTACCGACTGCGCCGATACCATGCTGATGTTCAGCTCGAGCATCTTCAAAACTCAGCATAGATTCTGCTTCTAGCTTCAGAGCCTTGACAAAATGCTTCATCTGAATCTGCTTCTCAGCATCCTCCAGCTTCTCGGTCGCGGCCATACGCGCCGCGCGTAGTACGGCGTTCTTGATATAGCCACCTGCGATCTCAACGCTGGCTAGCTTGTGGTAGTTCACATCCTCTCCGACTGGAGCCTTAGTTGGGATCATACGTTCCCAGATTTTTGCGCGTTGGTCACGGTCGGGCATATCGAACTCTAGCTTTAAGGCTAGGCGGCGGTTTACGGCTTCGTCTAGCGTGCCGAGGCGGTTGGTAGTGAAGATGGTTACGCCTTCAAAGCGCTCGAGCTGTGAAAGTAGCTCATTGATCTGAGCGCCCAGGATCGGCCCGACGTGCTGGCGGCTATAGATAAGGCTATCGCACTCATCGAACAGTAGAACGGCGTCTTTGTCCTTGGCATCCTTAAAGTGCTTGCGGATATTGCGTTCAGCTTCGCCGGGCGCGGAGCTTTCAACATCGGCCGTACCGATAATCACTAGCTTGCGGTCTAGCTTATTGGCGATAGCTTGAGCCATTAGGGTCTTGCCGGTGCCTGGCGGCCCGTAGAAGAGCAGGGACACGCCTTTGCCTTTCTCTATAGTGTCAGCGAAGCCCCAGACATCGAAGATGAGATCAGCCTGATTTACTTGCTCAAGCGCTTCAAGTATTTGGTCTTTCTTCTCGTCGGCGACAATGACAGTTTCAAACTCTACTTGTACTTTCTTCTTGTTACTTGGAATTAAAACTTCAAACTCTTGTGCGTTAAAACATGCGCCAGTGAATTGATAATTCTCTGCGTAACCAGTTGGGAAGTGACCGTTAGCGTTTGGTGCTTTTACAGCTAGGTCATACATATGGGAGTTGTTATTAGCTATCTCGAAATCTATAGTGGCCTCTAGGACTACGCCATACCACTCGTTCTGCTTGTTTCCAATCCAGCGAACTCTCATGCCAGCCTTGACAACGAACGGCTCTGTAATCTCAGCTAGCTTTATAACTTCAGGACGAGCCGCAACTTTCTCTTCAAATTCAAGCTGGCTGGCTCTATATATTCGGGAATCGCCAAGCTTCTCTAGAAGAACCGCGTATGAGCGGTTGTAGCCATCAAAATAACTAACCTCGCCGGAGTCGCCCTTATGTTTGTTCGCAGGGTCAACGACCACTACACGATCACCGAGATTAAATTTAGGGCTGGACATTGGCGAGTTTCCTCCGAATTGATTAAGTTGATTTTGAAGTGGCATTGATCCCCAAGGCTTTGGGTTTGAAAATACGCGTTGCATTAGAACTTCGCTCTGACTCATCTGTTGCTGCATATCTTGCTGTATATCTTTAAGTAGCGCGAGACCTAATACTCCGCCAGAATCAGAGACACTTGTAGTAGATTTAGGCTTCTTGGCCTCAGTTTTACTAGTCTTGCGTTGTCGTAGTATCGACTTTTTCTGTTGGATTTTGCTTTGTAGTGATTGCCACCCTGGATCGAACTTACGAGAAGGGCGTTTTGTCATTGCGGTAACGTTTGCTTAAGAGGTAATCCGTGAGGAGAAAAATTACTGTAAAATCCGTACCTTGCTGCAACATGAGGGATCCGGTAAAATGCCTTACTATCCCTCCGGCCGTTAATCCTCCTACAATTCCGACTAACATTCGGATCAACAACACTGCGACCTCTTGGAGTACTGGATTAGGTAATTTACTCATCAGTGGCCAACAATTCCCAGTTCATGAGCGCCAGATCACGCACTGTCATCCAGTCGCCAGCGACATCGTAAGCATTGCGGCCAGTTAGAAATTCGGTTGCTAACTTCTCTACAGGATCTTGAACTAGCGTGTCTTTGAGTTCTTTTATGTGAATTTTTACCCTGTCGTCTTCGACAGATTTATCAAAATCCTCTACTAAGTCGTTGAGCTGGTCGCGCAAGTGCTGTTGCTGCGCCGCTTCCTTGTGTTGGATCGGTTGGTGGGAGAGAAGTATCATGTTGTCAAGGCGGGTTAGGATACGATGCATGTGAGCAGAACCAACGTCATGCCGTATGCGGATCATGTCCCCAGGTTTCACCTTTTCGTATTTGGCGAAGTCGGGAGTAGCTTTGGCGAAGCCTAGCTTGTCTAGAACCATCTCAGTCTGCCATTGAATATTTTTAGATTTTGGGCTATATGTGGCATAAGTGGGGAACTCGCCATCTATAGCGGCTACGATTTCCATATAGACTAGATCTTTGCCGGATAAGAAGTCGCCTGGTGCGTACTTCATCGGAAACTCCTAATGGAGAGTAGGGCAATGTCGTGTGAATTAGCATCATGGACGTACTTATTGAGCAGTTTTACCGCCGAATCTAGAGTCGCACAAGATATAATTGACGGCTGTAAGTTGGCCGTGGTCAGTATGTACTCGCCTACGTCTGTTCGTACTATAAGAAAGTTATAGCGTTCTCCGTGGATTGTACGCGGGATTTTCCAGAAGCCTATATCGTAGTTTGCTTTCTGACGTTTAAGATGTTCTACGGTAATAATTTTCTGTTGCTTTATATGTTTTTGTTTTTTTATTGACATTGTACCTAACATTATAGTATACTCCTCCATTGTATGTAAATTTTATATACAACTAACTAACGCAAGACCGGGTGCCGCGCATGAACTACTACTTATAGCGGCACCCGATTGTTGGTTAAAGGTACATAACAAAAGCTAAGTGTTTGCTTAGGCTCTTGCTAAGTATTGACAATAGTATTGTAATACTGTGGATAAGTCAATAACTTTTTTATTGAAGTGCATTGACTTATGTAAGCATAACAGCTACCATCAGATATAACGATGCTACAAAAAGAGAAACTAGGCCAGAATAAAAATAGTCTGGCAAGATTGAAAAAGATGGGGAATAGTGACGAGTGGACGCTTCTAGCTAACACGTCTGCCTTCATGATCGGCTTGGCTCTAGCCTTAGCGATTGTGACGGCAGTACGCGGCGACTGGAGGCGTTTCTTTGTTAGTAGTGTCCTAACTATAATAATCGGCTATATAAGCCTACAATGCCGCGAAAAGGCGCGGAGAAGGAGAGAAGATGTTATTTAAAAGGCGTAAGAGCGTGGACGAATCAGAACGGTTAGAATTACAGAAGGCCGAGATCAGGGAAGAACTCGGCTGGCCCGCACCTGAAGCATTGGAGTCAGCTATGCGTAAGACTTTCTTAGGCTGGGATGTCTGGTATAAGGCAATATATCTGTTGAATCAGGATCGTAACATAGCCACTAATCAGTTGGCGCGAGAGTTAAAGATATCATTTCCTAGTGCTAAGCACTTGCGCGAGCGTATTGAGCGGAGTGTGTTAGAATAAAAAAACCCTGCCCGAACCTCTTGGTTCAGATTAAGCGATAGTATTAGTACACTATCGCTTTTTCATTGTATTTATTCTGTAATATGTCAATTAACCTCAAGGCTTGATGTCAATATTGAGATTGTGGTTTGATGTGGATAACTAACTTCTAAGGAGTTGGGGGTACGGATAAAGAAAATGAGCGCCGAAGCGCTCAGAATTGGGGTACATCAAAACTGTATCACAACACTTATATTCGTGCAAATATATTTATAAGCGAGGTGTTATATCTTCTCCTTTGTAACTGAAGATATTTGGTGGGAACTCCTGTTCGGTGCGTTAGTCCCGGCTCTGATAATATAGCCCTAAGTGATCGGTCACGCCGATCTGTACGTCAACCGGGCCATTTGCAGCGCACAGGAGTTTGAAGAACAGATCTGTTGCTAGAGACATATTTTCGGGAAAAATGAACAGCAGTAAAAACTCTAGGCTTATATCTCTTTAGTAATAAATAACCCAGGCAGGTTAACGCATGGGAAGGGGCTTTTGTGATCTATCGACATACTTCAAAACCTCTGCGTATTCAACGTGAACATCTAGATAGTTTTTGGGAGGAATTCGGAAAGCCTAGGACCACCAGTCAGCAAGATTGGTACCTGACTATCGCGGCTCTACAAAGAGCCGGAGAGATCGTGTTCGTTTATGTGGACTCTAAGCTGACGCCAGCGAAGAAGAGAGCGAAGTTTGATAAAGTAAAGAATAAGCGTAGTCGTTATAAAACTAAGGGCGCACCCTGTTTTGCTTGCGGAGAAGCAGCTACGGTGCGCCATCATATTATCTGGCTGAAGAATGGTGGCATAAATAGCAAGCGTAACATCTGTTTTCTCTGCGTAAATTGCCACTCTAAGATCCACCCTTGGTTACAAGTGAGCAATGACTGCTAAACCAAGGATAAGGCCAGCAATCACAGCTAGGGCGTATGTCTGTACACTATCATCAGCTAGGATTGCTAGAAAGTGCGAGCCTAAGCTTTCTTGTCGGAGTCTTTGGGAATGAGCTTGATGTCGATACATTTGTTTGGTTCCTGTTTATTTTTAAGTTTAAGGGCTTCTGTTTCGGCTTTACAGATATCGCAATGTATGTAGTAGATTCCATGCTTGCATCTGCGTAGGCCAGTCACCGCATTGCCACCGGAAGACATAGAGTTAGGGTTCCAGCTCTAGGTATAGGCGTACAGCAGATAACTCTGTGTCTGTGATCTCACCTAGCACTTCCTCAAAGGTGAGTTGCGCTAGATCTCCGCAGCGGTTGGAGTCGTACAGAAAGGGATACAAGTTCTGTAACGCCGTGATTAAGGTGTATTTGTCTAGTTTTTGCATAATGGTGTCAGCTCCTTTGCAAAATAGTTATGTTAAGTTACCTCTTGAGTGTAGTAGAATTAAGCTAATTGTCAATAATAGTTATGGTTATTTATTATAATTCCTGTGGAAAAGTGGCTAAAGCCACTTGTAGCAAAACTCCGACAGGTCGAAGTTCTTGCTAGAACTAGCCAATGGTATACTGATAATACGATCAAAGAGCTACAGGCTATAAGCCCTCCAAGCGAGGGCTTTTTATTTGTTGGAAAGGGAACAAAAAAGATGATACGACTCATAGGCCAACGCACAGAACTCACCAGCACGCTTGAGCGCACGATAAATGAGGTAGTGGCGGAAGGTGAATACAATGTCTCGCAGACCTAGACTGCCATCCCGTAGCGAGAAACTGACGCCAGAGCAGCGTAAAGAGGTGTATGAGGCGTTCTGTGACTATATTCTATACACTGACGATCCTAACGTAGCTGGCTTTGTCTCTAGCGATGACGTAGCGCTGAAGTTCTGGGTAACGCAAGATAATATGTATGATTGGCCTGAAATGGCTGAACTGACGAAACGTGCAATCGCAAAGTCTGAGGCGTATCTGTTGCACAAGGGCATGGGCGGCCAAGGAACGGCTATGGCTATCTTTCGCTTGAAACAGCCGCGTTTCGGCTATAGAGATAAGTTTGAGCAGGATTTTACAAGCAATGGTGAGAAGATTCAATTTGCTAATACTATACCTAGACCTAGCTTAGAAAAGCCTGAAAAGAAGAAAAGGGTTTAACCTCTGTTGACTTGAGGTATTATTTGGCTGCGTTAGCGGCTGTGGTGCTTGCGTTTTGTTTGTGGGTATTGTAGGGTTGGGATACAACCTCGTGTCTCGTCCGTATTTCTTAAAAAAGACCGTTTTCACTCTAGAAATCATGTCATAATAGGTTTTTATTCACACTACATATAGCGTCTTGATAGGGTAGCGAACTATAAAGTGCGACCTTTAAGGTGTTAAAGTACGTCGCACAATATATCTTGTGCGACGTCGTGAGCAGTTATATTGTGTCATAGTAGGCTTCTGACCCCTGTTAATGCTCTCTATTTGGCTATTGTGCATCTGTCAAGTATCTGGGCTGATATGCCCCACCTCTGTTAAATCAAAGGGCGGAGCCGAAAAGACACTGTTGGTATATGTTTAAACTTTCCCCCTCATGTCCCCGTACCCGGGACCAACCAAAATAAAAAGGAAAATAAACATAAGTACCTAACACTTAAAAAGGATGGTATACAATAAATTAGAATTAATACCAGTTCTAGTATACTGATTGTATGAGCAAAAATAATCCCACAAGTATTGACGACGTTATGGAACAAGTGCCTCTAGAAGACTACGACGATAACCAAGTAATACAAGTTTACGGTTCTGACGAACTGATTTAAGTACCTAGCCTTTTCAAAAGGATGTTAGTGTAAAATACGGAATATGAGTCATCATGGCATGAACCACCTATGCTGCGAAGTCAACGCTATCATTAAACAGATGAAACTATCTGAGGATGGCACGCATTACACGCTCCCTGAGACGCTCCACAAGGCTTACGAACGGGAGATAAAGACGCATCTGCGGTATTTCCCCAAAACCGTACAGCCTATCTTCGACTGTATCGACAAAGGCCTCCCATCTCTCGCTTATAAACAATTGCCTGTTAGACAAAAATAGAAATTTCTGATACAAAAAGACTGCCGGTAGGTAGAGTTAGCGCGATGGTTAGCTACATCGCCAAGTGACGACTTCTCTATATATCGGCTCCAGGCCAATTATAAGCCGGGGTGCAAGCTAACCATCCTGCCGGACTTAGGGCCGGTGACTTCATCGAAAGATGATTAAAGTGCTTGCTAAGTGAGAACTACTGGTCTAACAGCCCCGGCCAGACCATATTCGACACATGTCGGAAATGGTTATCCACATCTTAGTAACTAGGCAATTAGCCCTTCTTAACCGAAGGGCTTTTTTTGTCATACAGTTTTGATTACCAGAAGAAAGAAAAGATACAGAAGATCCGGTTGCCGGATTATAAGCCTTCTAAGCGGCAGGTAAAGTTTCACACTTCAGATGCTTTTGAGACTCTCTACGGCGGAGCTGCCGGAGGCGGTAAGACTGCCGCGCTCTGCGCTGAGGCTGTGACTTCTGCTATTGAATGGCCGAACTGCCATGTATACATCTTTAGACGCACTCTGAAGGAGCTGAAGCAGTCTGTGTATAACGAAATTATGCAGCAGATAGCGCCGTATCAGAATACGCCGAATGATAAGAAGGCCCGGCTAGCTGACGGCCGGAAGCTGACCGTCACCTTCAACTCTCAGGAAAGTATGTTCAAGTTCAGTAATGGCAGCTTTATTCAACTAGCCTACCTAGACTCAATAGCGGATCGTTATAATTACCAATCAGCTGAAATTCACGTCTTACTCGTCGATGAGCTGACGCACTTTCTAGAAGACGACTACGAATACCTGAAGACCCGGCTACGCTCTGACAGCTATCCTCGCTGCCGCGTCATGGCCTGTACCAACCCCGGCAATGTCGGCCACGGCTGGGTTAAGAACCGTTTTATTAAATCGAAAGACCCGAAGCTCCAGCTCGTGCCGGAGGTACCTTACACCGATGCAGAGTCAGGCCTATCCCGCGTCTTTATCCCCGCCAAGGTTACGGACCATCCAAGTGAAATCTTCAAGGAAAACTACTTGCGAGTCTTAAACGCCATTCAGGACGAACAGCTGCGCTCCGCGCTGCGGGATGGCGACTGGGATGTTTTTGAGGGCCAGGTTTACATTGAATGGGATAAGAACCGGCATGTAATTAAGAAGCTACCGGTAGATCTAGAAGTCTGTCATAAGTACATCGGCTTCGATTGGGGCTACAATGACTTCGCTTCGGCCGTCTGGATCGCTGAAGCGCCGGAATCTCAGGATGGTGTAAAGCATTTATACGCCTACCGTGAGATTTATGATAATCAGAAAACCCCGGTCTGGTGGGCGCAGACAATCGCCGACATTATACGTTCTGAACCAATAGATTACATGATTCTACCTCACGACTGCTTTAGCCATCTTGGAGGCAATCAGACGATTGCTAGGACGTTTCAGGACTTTGGTATACCGATTCTCCGGGCCGACAGTAAAAGCCATGCTGCAAAGCTCCATAGACAGGCTCTGCTACATCAGCTCTTTGAAACTTCCCAGGACGGCGATCCGTACTTACAGCTCCATATCAACTGTGCAAACCTAATCCGCACGATTCCGGATCTCCCCTACTCCGATACGAAGCCGGAAGAAATCAGCGACCGGGCCGAAGACCATGCTTACGACTCACTGACTTATGGTCTTATGGTCATAACCGACGGTGAAACCTGGATCTACAATCCTGAGCGCAAGCCGGGCGAAGGCCGCAAGACTAGCTTCTTAGTCAGTGAGACGACCGGGCCAACCTACGATATAGGCAAAGCTATTCAAAACTCCAATCGAATAGAAACCGACTGGCGGTATATTTAGCTTCGACTATCCTTTTTCGGCCACGCACCAATAGATACTATCAGTAGGTACAACGGAAATGCTAGCCAGTGTAATTTGAACAAACTACTGTTCCAGAATACTATCGCCCATGCTGTTCCAAATATCGTGCTGACAACGATCCCTATTAAAGTCCATTTGAATAAGCGTATGATGTAGGAATATTCAATCACGCCTTAACTCATCTTCAAGCATCTTCTTGGTGTCATCGAAATGCGGAGCCTCTTCAAAATCACCGTTTTCAAGCGCTGCTTCCAATAGTTGCTCTTCTTCGTCTAAGATAAGTCCATGTTGATTATCGGTCATAGGTCAAGCTCCTCGATTGCTTTGTATATCTGATGACAAAAATTTCCTATTGGAGTGTAGGAGCGATGGCCGCAGTATCTACACTTAAACAGTTTCAGTTTCATGGCGTATCCCATCGGTTTGGTTAAGCTTGAGAGCAGTCCGTAGTTCATTGGCGGTCTTAGCCCGGACTCGGCCCGTATGGTTCTCTATGTCGTGACGGTGCTCGACGAACTCGATTGCATTGATGACATCTTGCTTTGGGATGTAGTGGTTTTCGATATACTCGTCAACAGCCTTTTTACCATAGTCAAAGTTATGCCCGAAGGCCATGTCTTCAAATATTAGGTCTAGCTCGTCAGAGCTATTAGTGGGATTATCCACGGTAAACCTCGTCTCTCTTGGCTTGCTCATCTTCAAGCAGGTTATTCAACAGCTCTGCAACAGCAACAACCGTTCGTATTTCGATATCTTCACGCAACCGTTGGGTCAAGCCTTGGAGAAGCAGAACTCGGCCAGTTGCGTATCCTTTGGCATAGTCTTGGCTATCGGTAGGTTGTGAAGTACTCATTTCAACTCCTCGTATTCTTCTCTAATTTTCTTCGCACTCACCACAAATGCCTTGTCGAAACCCCGCATCACACGACCCATGCTTTTGTAGCTGAGTGGAATATAGACTGTATCTATGAGTTTGTCGTTGGAATCGTAGACACATATCTCGATATTATTGTCCTTTGGTGCTCCGCGATTCAGAGATATAGCGCAGTCTGGTTGTCCTGCCAACGCAATGCTTACAGAATATGTACCTTGACTTGACGATTCGCGCCGCATGATTTCGCCCCAGAAGATCCAAGACAAGGGTGATTTTTTACGAATGAAGTAATGTCTGAACTTGTAGTACAGTTGCGTATTGTAGAACCAAGAGGTTACTTTACTCATTTCAGCTCCTTCTTCTTTTTAGCTAATAGGGTGCGGACTTGACTGACGACGTTGTTGTGGGCGCTTATCGTATATGATTCCCCGCTATCGTCATCTAGGAAATTCGGTAGCTCACCCTCCAATTCTTCGAGTAGCTTGGTTTGCTCGTCAGCTATGAGCATATTGAGCTGGACGTCGTATTCTTTGCCATCAATCTGTGAGCGATAGAAGCTACCAGCAAGATACTTGATTTTCTCTCGCAATTCACCCGCATCTCCTGGTGCCTGACTCATGAATTTTCTCCCATGGGGCAAATATGGTTTGTATCTAAACAATGTTGGCAACACCCGGAGCAATGACCGACCCACGGCAATTCTGGTGTTTGGGCGTTAGTAGATTTAGTTTTCATATCAATAAGACTATCAAAGTTATCCACAGGTAGTCAATAAATTAAGCTAACTTTTATTGACGTAGTGTAGTAGTTAAGCTTATTCTTAATAGGTGTATGTCAATAAACAAAAAGGAGTAACGATGCCAGTAACAATTTTCATTGACGGCAACCCCGACAAACCAAAAACATACGGCACAGTCTGGGAAGCTATAGCAGACAATTTGGAGGAAAAGTAATGGACGACCACCTCCAATATTTCAAACTGAAAGAGGAACCGTTTAAGATCTCACCCGATCCCCGGTTTCTCTACATGACACCCCAGCACGAGGATGTCATGGACAAATGCCGCCTGACAATTCAGGAGCGCGGTGGCCTAATAGTAATCTATGGTGCTATCGGTATGGGCAAAACAACCGTCGTAAGGCACCTTTTCGAGCTGGTAGACGAAGATCAGAAGAATAACGTAGGCTTATTGCTCAATCCTTCTCTGAAGACTGAGAACGCCTTTCTACAGGCGCTTATGAGCCAGTTCGACGTAGCGCCCAAGCGCTCCTATGCGAAGTCACTCGAGGCGTTCGAGGACTACATGATCGAATCGCACGACAAGGGCTATAATAACGTCGTAATTATCGACGAAGCGCAGAAGCTCACCCCGAAGATGATGGATGTTATACATTCCCTACTCAACTTCGAGAGTAACACCGAGAAGTTTCTACAGATTGTACTTGTCGGCCAGAATGAACTAGCCGAAAACGTGGATCGCATACCGGAGATCAAGAGTCGCGTTGCCAGGTTTGGGGATCTTCAACCGCTTAACGAAGAAGATACCAAGGACATGATAGCTTTCCGGTGGCATATCGCTACCGCTGGCAAGCGTAGCCACCCTTTCTCAAATAAGGCGCTGGAGTCTATTTATATGTTTTCCGGTGGTATTCCGCGCGAGATCAACAAGCTTTGCCATGAGAGCCTTTTGTACGCCTTCGGGTCTGAATCTGGCGAAGTAAACGCCGAAATGATACTAGACGCAGCGAAGCAAATGCGCTTAACTAAGGAGGCCTAGCAATGGGACGGTACGGAAATCTAGTTAAAGGAAACGACAAACCCGAAAAAAAGGCGAAGGTTGCAGAAACTACTACGGATTCCCCTGTTAGTTCTACTCAACCAACACAAACTGGTATAAATATACCATCATACCAACCAACCAATATACCAGCCGATGGTAGTAACGAGATCGCTTCTATTCACAAAGCATTACGGCAAACATCTTCTACTGCGGCTAGCTATAGATTCAGCACTATAGAGAAGCAACGACTAGAGGTCGCCCTGTTTGAGCTAAAGACGCGGAGCATGAGAACCAGGGATGCTCAAGACATCAGGACAAACGAGAATGAAGTAGTGCGAATCTCGCTGAATTACATTCTTGACGATTATAAGGCGAAGGGAGATGAGAGTGTCTTAGTTCGAGCACTCCTTAGCTTGCGATCATGATACAATAGCTACGGTGTCGAGCCGGTAAAGAAAAAGCCCTAGCGCTATGCTTGGGCTTTTTTCATGGCTTCGGTTGTGAGCCAGCTGAATAAGCGGTGCGGTGCCTTACCCTTCTGACGATTATTCATTTCAGCTTCTAGCGCATTGTAGATAACGTAGTCTGGTAGCTTCCAGGCAACTTTGTAGTAGTACTCTAGACGTGATGGCACCTGCTTACCGAGCTTATCTTCCAGCTCGTGAGCAATGCGCTGCACTTCTGTTAGTGTTCTAGTGTTAGTGTTAGTGTTTTTAAAGTCACTATCACTAGTGTTAGTGTTAAGGAGTTGAGATTTCTGTTGTAAAATTTCACTCATACTACTCATTTTTATTGACACCCTCAATCTGACCTCGTATACTACCTGAAGGTAGTGAAGCCTAGCCCCTGCGAATCCGTGGGGGATTTTCTTTTTATATTGATTTACAGCACAAACAAACGCCCGAGCGGTTCGGCGTGCTGGATGACATACCCAAGGTAGTGAATCCTAGATAGTCTTAATAAGCATAGCATCAATGCGAAATTAGCGTAACTATTTATCCACAGGTTTATGATACTATTTGGCTAATGGCAGCGATAACACTTTACTTATACTCGCAGAACTTCCCTGTTAGCGATCTAACGCCGATCCGCTGCATTCACTGTACGCGGATGATCGGGAAGGTCAGGGGAGACGTTATGGCTATAACAAACAGTGGTCTACCCTTCGAGAGTCTTTCGCCTGAACTGAAGTATTTTGAGCTGATGTGTCACTCTTGTAAGACGAGCTATAAAGTACTCTTTCAGTGATCTCCAGCCGAGTGTGTTACAATGATCTGGCAACATTATTCCAGCGTTACGCTTTAGCCTAGCCAAGCTAAAGATAGCTGCCGAGAAGGAACAGGCTTACTGCTATGCCTAAGCAGACAACGGTCAGAATAGGTAACAAAGCTAAAGGTCGCCGGTCAGCCCGGCACAAGGCCAACGGCAAATACGTTCGCCAACGTCAACGGACGGAAGCGAATAAGGCGCTTAGGCGCACGAAGCTACCCTAGTGGTAGCTTTTTTGTTATAATCATCTGGTGATTATTTATTACGACCGGGACGGAAAACCCATCGACACCCTAAAGTGGGCGAAACTTCTTGAAGATTCAACATACCTTCGCGTGGCTGATGATCTCACAAAAGATGGAAGATTCAGAGTGAGCACCGTTTGGCTTGGCCTTGACCAAACTCACGGTGATTTCATGCGCGAGGAAGTGAATCCGACTCCTATAATTTTTGAAACTATGGTATTTGATAATCATAGAATAAATAGTATTGGAACTCCTGACGGTGTTTTTCAGGAAAGATACTGCACAGAGGCGGAGGCTCTAACGGGACACGAAGCTACCTTAGCCAGATACGAACTCATAAGCTCAGTAGGAAAAATACTAAGTAAGAAATAGTGCTATACTACAAATATTAGGCAATTAGCCCTTCCCATTTTGGGAGGGGCTTTTTTTATTTGTAAGGAGTTTACTAAATGGCCGGATGGGACTATGAGCAGATTTCACCACCGCTCAATGATACGCGAGTGGACAACTTGCAAGATTCCCCGAGTGGCGAAATCGACAGTCTGCCATCGCTCGATCTGGATATTCCGGACCGGCAGATTATTAGCAATCTCGACGCTAGAATCGACGACTCTAGAAGCTACTGGGATATTCCTGAAGGGTTTAACCTACGGGAGTCTCGCAACGAGAATATGCGTTTATTTCTCGGGAAGCAGATAGACGTAACCCACTTATACCGATTCCAAGTTCCGTATGTCGAAAACGAGATCTTTGTCGGTGTCGAATCAATCGTCGCCTACCTGACAAGCCGCCAGCCGCAGCCTGAAGTCTACCCGGCACAGGATGCACCGCGTAGCCGGATAATGGCCGCTGATTTAGAGAAGGCGCTTATGGCGCACTCGCAGAAGTTCCAGTTGAATCGGGTCATGGAGATCTGTGTCCGGAACCTACTCATTAAGAGAGTAGGGATTATTTATCTAAGCTTCGACCGGCACCACGGCAAGAATGGCGAGATTGTACCGACGGCCGTAGATCCTGAGCATGTCATCGTCGATAAGAACGCTACGCTGACCGGCAAATGTGCCTTTATCTGCCACTTGCTCAAGTATTCGGTCGAGGAACTCTGCTTTGAATATCCGGAGAAGAAGGACGATATCTTTAAGACACTCGGCATTGTGCGCGGCACACCGAAGCAGATGTCACAGGAAATAGTAATCCGCCGTGTCTGGCTGACGCATTACGACAAGAAGAACCGGCCGCAGGAAGGCTGCGTGACTTACTTCGGGGAACTAGTACTATCCAAATACAAAAACCCGAATTGGCTGTATGCAAAGGGAAGTAATAACTTCATAGACATGCCCGAGAAGCCGTTTATCTTCCTTAACTACATCAACGACGGCCAGCATCTTATCGACCTGACTACGCCGATTGAACAGGCTGCAAACATGCAGAACATCTTGAACAAGCGTGGTCGCCAGATCATGGAGAATGCGGACAAAGCTAACGGTATGCTGGTGATCTCTAGCGACTCCGGCCTGACTAAAGATGACGCGCAAAACCTGACCGGCGATCCGAATCAGAAGATTATCATCAAGACGGCAGGTCAGGCGATCAACAGCCTTATTTACCAGGTACCGCCGCACGATCTTCCATCGTATGTGTTGCAAGATAAGTTCGATCAGCGCAATACGATTCACGCAATTCTTGGTACGCCGAGCGAGTTCACCGGATCAGAGAACGACCAGCAGGACACTGAGACACTTGGTCAGGCGATGATGGCCAAGAACCAGGCCGCCGGACGGCAAGACTTGATCGCTCGAGCGATTGATTCGTTCTCGGATAGGTATTTCCGCTACTTGGTTCAGATGATGCTAGTCTGGTACGACGAGAAGCACTACTTCGTATATAATGGCGGCGACGGCGAGTTTGACTACATCACTATGACTCGTGATCTGATCGAGGACGGTATGGCAGTTACAGTTAAAGGCGGCACGACGCTGCCGTTCGACAAGTCACGGCAAGAGGCTGTAGCGCTCAATCTAGCGAAAATGCAAATGATAGACCCTTACAATCTCTACAAAGATCTTCATATGGACAACGCGCAGAAGCGTTACGATGCCTGGTATAAGTGGAAGGTTCAGCCTGAAGCGCTGGCACGCGATGCTCAGGATTCTATGGACGAGAGTAGCGCCTATGTCGATTATGTCGATATCATGAACGGCCGGGAAGCCAAGCCGCGTGACGATGCTTCCAAAGAGCATGTCCTGACTCACCGCAAGTAGATGCTTACCGATGAGTTCCTGAAGGCCAAGAAATCGGTGCAAAACGCTTTCCTTACCCATGTTCAGAAAGAACTTGCCTCGCTCGAACTGCGCGATGATCTTGACCAGATGAGCGAGCAGGGCGGAGCGCAGGCGCTTGATCCAAACATTCCTATCCAGCCACCGATGTCGCAAGCTCCGCCTATGGGTGGTGGAATGCCACTACAACCGGGGATGGCTCCAGGGATGCCTCCTGCCGGGAATCCCGGTCAAATGCCGCCGATGCCGGGCGGTGCTTCTATGGGTATGATGCCTCCGGGCGCAGCTGCGCCTACGATGGGCGGAGTGCTAGGAACCGGCCTAACCAATCCGGCTAATCCTCGTATACCGGGTCCGGGCAATCTGACCGCGATGCCAACCGTGTAATATATCTTAGTTGTTGTCAATAATCGTATTGTGTTATACCTGAAGCCATTAAGGAGAAGCCTATGAGTACGACTGACGATGCAGTCGCTAAAGCTACCGACGGTCTGGACGACGATCTAGCGCCAGCAGAAGTTGTGGATGAAAAGGGAGCTGGGGAACACCAGGAGCCAAAGACACCCGAAAAGGTTGAAGAAGGCGACGATCCTACAAAGGAAAAAGATCCCAAAGACGACGAAGGTTACACGGCCGACGATCTAGAAGCGGAAGAAGAGCCGGAAACTCCGAAGCCGAAGAAACCTGAAGCTAATGAAATCGACACGAGCGGCCTGGACCCTGAAGCGAAGTATATCGTCGATAACTTGCCTTATATTGTGGCTCGCGTCAAAGATGGCGATAACGTCAAGGAGCTTCAGATCAAGTCGTGGACGCAGCTACCTGACGATGTACAGTTCGCCACCAAGCGCGATGAGATGGCCTTTATGAACTCTCTCACCGCTCAGGAGAACCGGGCGCTCAAACTGCAAGAGAAGTTCCAACAGTCGCAGCAGCAGACTCAAGCTAAAGACTTTGAAGAGCGTGAGAATACTGGTATACGTGAGGATATCGCAGAACTTCAGCGCGACGGCGACCTTCCAAAATTCAAAGCTAAGATTGACAGTCCCGAGTTTGACAAAGACCCGGCTACCAAAGAAGTGCAGACAGTCATGGACTTTATGAACGAGCGAAACGAGCAGTTTCTTAAAGAATATAACCAGGGTCGGCCGTTTAAGCACATCGGTTTCAAAGAGGCCTTCTATATGTACCAGCGTAAGAATCCCGGCCGGTCTACCGAACAGGAGCAGGAGGACAAAACACGAAAGGAAGTAGCTGATAAGTTTAGCCCGAATCGCGGACTATCCAGTAGCGAACTCAAGAAGCCGACCATTAAATCGGGTGTCGGTATTGAACAAATTTTAGAGCGTATAGATGCGGAATGGTAAGGAGATATTATGGCAGACGAAAAGGATCAAATTAAATCAGTAGCGGTTAGGCTTGACGATATTGCAGAGAAGCTTGTTCAGGCGAAAGAAAGGAAAGAAATCTTCGACTTGACCGACAAGATGTCTGACTATCTACATTCCGAAAAAGACAACTTTTCAGAGGTAGTTAAGGATATCGTTATGTGCGATATATTTCCCGTTATTGTAGACAAGATTGCTAAAGGACGTAGGCTAGATGTCCCAGCAGCATACGACGGTAAGAAATAGATATGTTGAACTGGACACTAGCGGTTTTAGTCTACAAAGATCTGTTGAGTGAGATAGACGCTAAAAGGCTCTCAAAGGAGTTAGCGCTGAAAACGCATCCCACTGATTTCGGCGATGCCTACACTATTGTCAAAGGCATACTCGCAGATTCAGACAAATAATTTGCAAAATGCGAATAACGTGATATACACTGTACTCACAGGCAAATCACAGCCCTTCTACGGAAGGGCTTTTTTAGTACCCTAAAAACCTTCCAGCCGAAGGACTTATAAGCAAAGGAGCACACATGGCTGGAATGGTTTTCACGGACCGAGTGGTAGATATTACCTACCAAGAGATCCTGCCGAGCATCGTTGACCAGATCAACAACTCAAACGTATTTATGGCGAGGGTTCTTACTAAACCGGCTACTTGGCGCGGTGTTACGGAGAACCAACCAATCGAGATCGCCAACTCGACGACCGGCGGAGCCTTCAGCGGAATGGACACCTTTCCGACGGCCGCTACTAACAACACTCGTCTAATGACTTGGTACGTTGCAGCCTACGAGCAGTCGGTTGTTGTACCGGGTATCGAACGAGCGGTAAACGCCAACAACGAAAAGCAAGTGCTTCGCTTACTCGCTACTCGTATGGACGAGGCTAAAATCTCTGCTTCAGTAGCAGTCGGCCAGATCTTCTACGGCTTCGGTACGGGTAAAGACTTCGACGGGCTTGGCCTGATCGTTGACAACGGCACCAACACCTCGAGCTACGGCGGCATTACTCGCTCAGGCAACGCTTACATCAACGGCGATGTCACAGCGGTATCGGGCGGAGTAATTACCCTCGACTACCTGTCGAGCGAGTTCGATAACGTAAGCGCGGCCGGATCAACTTCGGAAAGTCCGACTATCGGTCTTACGACTAAAGCAATCTGGACCTTCATCGAAGGTCTGATCCAGCCAATGGTGTCGGCCCGGTACGACACGCTGGCAGTCCGTGGCTACGACCGTATCGACGGTGGTACGCCAAAGGGTACATCGGTACCAGTGGGAGACACGCGCCTCTCTGGACATGGCGGATTCAACGTCTTGACTTACCGAGGACGACCGCTTGTTGCTGATGACCTCTGTACCTCACAGACGTTCTTCTGGCTTAACGAAAACTACCTGAGCTTCAAGCGACTGACCGATAGCTCACTGAATCAGATTGCGTCAACCGTCGAAGTGACGGAAGGGTTCTATAAGGATGTGCCGATGCCGAGTGCATGGCAGTTCCGCGAGCTGATGAGTCCGGTAAACCAATACGGCGAAGTCGGTTTGCTCTTGCTCATGGGTAACCTTCTCGACACTCAGCCTCGACGTAACGGCAAGCTAACCGGCATTACGTCTAACTAAGAATAGGAGAATATATGGAATCAGGCACACGACAATTAACCTCAACCGACCTTAACACGTTTACTACAAGCGCCACGGAAACATTGGGCGCTACAGGCGCAACTCCAGATGGTCGCGGATATAAATACGTTCAGTTTGGTGGCACCTCCAGTATCAACCCAGGACTACTATTAGTCGGTCCCGCAGCTCCCGCCAACTCTACCTCCTTAGCTATCACGGCTTCGGGTACGGGTGGCCAAGTAGCCGCCAACCTGACGGCTGGTAGTACTACTCTAGTAATTACCAACGGGGCAACCGCCGTCACCGCCAACGAGTTTGATTTTCTGGAGATCATGGTAGGTGGAACTCTCCCTCTCTACAGTCTCAAATTAAGTGGTCATACTGCGGCTGCGGCTAGTACAGGTTACGTCGTCTGTCAGTTAGACGAACCACTACCTCAGAACATCACGACGCTAGTACCGGGGACGGATACCGCTAACTTAGTAGTCAGCAAATACCACGGCCCAACTGCCTCAACGACTGGCAACGCGCCCGTGGGCGTCACCGTGAATGTGGTTCCAAACAGCTCTACCGTCACAAACTATGGCTGGGTACAGACTAAGGGTCACGCGATTGTAAAAGCTACCACTGCTACTATCGGCCTAGGTATCGCTCAAGATCAAGCGGGCACGGCTGGCTATGTCATTATTTCTGCCGCTACCACTGGTAATATTGGCCATGCTAAAGCCTCAGCTGCAAGCGGCAACGCTTCAGTCGAACTGAATATTGCTTAGTAAATCGGACTAACTCTAAGGAGAAAATACTATGTCCAATCTATACATCGAAAAATATCTTCCAGCCATTAGGCTGACAGGAGGTACAAAAACCAAACTGCCGGTCACACTGTCGGGTACGGCCGCCACTTTAGCTGTTGGAGGCACGAGCACGTTTACAGGCGTAGCAACTTTTACCGCCGCTCCAGTATTTACAGCAGGTATACCAACAGGATCATTTCTGCGAACCGTTACTGATAGTGCGCTTGTTGGTGCTACGGTTGCGCTTACCGCCGCACAATCTGGCCAAGTATTTAACAATCGCTCTACTAGCGGTAGCCCTTCGTGGACTTTGCCGACAGCAGCAAACGGCCTCTGGTTTACCTTCACTGTCTCGGATGTAACCACAGGCTTTACCGTAACGGGCGGAACTATCAAGGCAAAGGCTAGCGCTTCTGGTGCCGCTATCAGCGGTACGACTTTGACTAATACACAGGCAACCGCAGTCGTCGGGGATACTATCACCCTCGTCTGTGACGGCACTGTCTGGAGAATGGTTGCACAGTCAGGTATATTTGCAGCCGCTTAGACAATGTAGTACGGTATATATTACCGTCTTCGGACGGTAGAGTGTCAGCTCCGACTAGACCCTTCGCAAGAGGGGTCTTTTCGTTTGGTAATGAATTATACTTGCTGTCAATAATCATGCTGTGATATATAGACAGTAATGGAAAAAGATATTTTGTTACGAAGGCAGACTGCTATTGAACAGCGCTTCGATGAAGTGAAAGAAGAAATGATGCGGCTCCAGGGAGAGCATCGGTTGGTTGTGGATCTGATTAACGATCTTGACTCACGAACACCCGAAGCGACTCCTACCGATAAACCTAAGCGTTTGAGAAAGAAGGTTCAAGAAGATGCCACGGATTAACACCAATGATGTATATGGCACTCAAACTGTAGATACGGCGAAGACTTTTCGAGAACGACTCATGAAGCGCTTTGCGGCTCACGAGTGGGTCAGGGTTATCAATATCGACAATGAACCATTCCGCTGGCAATATCTACCGGCTCACTCTGAAGAGTTTGAGTTTACGCCCGATCCTATGAAGATCACGCGGCGCGGCGAAGTTGAGGTTTACCTACTGAATCCAGGTGCCAGCGAGGTTATCCTTGGCGAATGTGCCTATCTGATGATCGAGAATCTTTACAAGAAACTGGTGAGTAAAAAAACTATTCAGCGTAGGCCAGATGTCGGCCCAGGCCAGGCTCGCAATTTCAACTGGACCGATCCTCAGTCTCAAGAGGAGTTGATCGACCGCATCTATCTCGGCAAGGAAAGCCCGACGTTTGGTTCACCAGAAAAGGATAAAGAAGATGTCCCAGCAACCCCAGCCCTCAAGAAGCGAAGAGGTCGCGCCCCAGCGTCAGCTAATCGACTTAAAAAGACGGTCTAAAGAACTCGACGCTAGAGAAGAGTCACTTGTTGAGCGCGAGCGCTTTCTAGAAGCTGGTCCGCTTAGCATCGAAGTTCTAGAAGAAACCATACGCGTCAAAAGGAAACAATTGGCGTCTCTAGAAGACGAATTAGAAACTGCTAGGAAAAGAACCGAAGACGATGAGCAGCTGGCCGCTAAGCGCCTGAAGGCGTTGGAAAAAGCCGTAGAAGATTATCGTAAAGAAAGTGATGCTGCACGTTTCCAGGCCAGCCAACAGACTGAAGAGCTGGAAAAGGTAAAGGCAGAAAAAGGCCTGGTTCATGTAGAACTTGCCGAACGTAAACAGTATCTAGTAGAGCAAGAGCAGCTGATTGCCAATACCATCGAAGACGGCAATATGCAGCTGAAGAGTATTCAGTATCAGATTGCACCCTTAGAGGAAGTTAAGCTGTCGCTGGAAAGCGAGATCTCTGTCCTAGACTCCCAAAAGAGTGATCTTATCTTAGAAGCCGACCGACTCCGGCAAGAGAACGCCCAGCTTGATAGCCAAGGAGTCGAGGCTCAGGAAGCAGTAGAAAAATCCATCAAGGCGGCAGAGTCCAGCCTGAAAGATGTCACTGATCGCAGCAAGAAGGTTGCGACTGAGACTGAGACGAAACTGCAACGCCTGAAGGCCGAAGAGGAAAAAATCATAGTTGAGCGTAAGAGTATCGCCAAAGAGCGTGCTGACATACAGACGGAACGTCGCAGATGGGAAAGCACAAAAAGCCTGTATGGTATATAATATATACACTAGCTTCGATAGGCATAATTAGCCCTCCAAACCCGGAGGGCTTTTTGTATGGAATAAAATATGACACTTACAGGCAGAGCACCACGCGACCAGAACCGAGTACCAGTTACGTTCGGCGTTTCCAGCGCTGACGGCGAGACTACATTACCTATAGAGGTGAATCCCGCAACTGGCCGACTGTTGGTCGATTCTACTGGCGGTGGCGGAGGCGGTGGCAATGTAAATATATTCGATAGCTTAGGAAACTCTCTAGCGTCTACCGGCGGCTCGCTGGATGTTAATATCACTGGCGGCTCGTCTTCGGGAGTGCAGTATACCGAAGGTGACGCTACTCCAGCAACTCCAACAGGTACATTACCAGTATTCAATAACGGTGGTACGATCTCGGCTGTATCTAATACCGTTCAGCTTCCCGTAGCAATTTATCCATCCGGCAACGACATACCAATAACCATCTCTGGCGACAGTGTTGGTCTTGCTACTGAAGCGACGCTCGGCGCTATAGACTCGAATATCAATACTCTCACCAGCACTGTACAAGCGGATGGAGCGCCAGCTAATAGTAGCCTTCTGCAAGTCGGCGGCGTAGATGGAAGTGCGAACGCTCAAGCACTATCCACGAACACGTCAGGCCACCTCAATATTGCCGATGGCGGCAACAGTATAACCGTAGACGGAACAGTTACAGCCAATGCGGGAACCAACTTAAACACCTCAGCGCTTGCGCTAGCAGCTACGCAGACCGATAAGAGCCAGTTCACCAAACTCACCGATGGTACGGACACGGCGCTCATTACTGCTTCAGGCGAGCAAAACGTGCTCGCTACCGCACAGCCTGGCGTGGATATTGGTGACGTTACGATCAACAACGCTTCCGGCGCTTCAGCGGTGAATATTCAGGACGGCGGAAATAGCATTACGGTAGATGGTACCGTAGCCGCCACGCAGTCCGGAACCTGGACGGTCCAGCCGGGGAACACCGCTAACACTACGGCCTGGAAGGTAGATGGTTCGGCAGTTACGCAGCCAGTCAGTTATGCTACTACCGGATCTGGTACCGCTACCGGAGCGCTCAGAGTTGAGCTACCGACGAACGGTACAGGTGTTATTGCTACCGTAAGCGCTGTCACGGCTATTACGAACGCACTTCCAGCCGGAACTAACGCTATTGGTAAGCTGGCCGCTAACTCGGGCGTCGACATCGGAGACGTGGACGTAACGTCTATCTCGGCCGGAACCAACAACATCGGGCAAGTGTCGGTCGCGCCTCAGACGGCTAACGGGCTTTCTGTCTTTAATGCTACTTCAAGCGACGGCGCAACGGCTCTGACCAACTCAGCCCAGGCCGTCAAAGCGTCGGCCGGGCAGCTCTATGGCTGGTACATCTACAATCCGAATGCTACCGCTCAGTTCGTACAGCTCTACAATACGGCTTCAGCTTCAGTCACGGTCGGCACTACCAACCCGCTATTTATGCTGACGATCCCAGCGACATCAGGCGCTAACGTAGAGTTCACCAATGGTATTACGTTTTCTAACGCGGGCTGGAGCGCTGCGGCAACTTCGACAGCTGGAGGCAATGGCGCTCCGGGCACTGCCCTAGATGCCGTATTCTTCTACAAATAATCATGGCAAGAAAATGGACGTGTGGCTTTGAACTACAATCGGTTGCTGCCGGTATTGAGTTAGATTCCACCACTGGCACCGCTCCCACCATAGACACTGGTACGGTTCGCTCAGGCGCAGCGTCTATAAAGTTCAATCCCTCAGCCAACACCTCGTACTTTACGACACAGTTTACGGCGCTCAACTCTACCAACAACTTCTATATACGGTTTTACGCATACTTCACTTCGTTCCCAAGTGCCAACAGTAAAGCGATTGCGCTTACTAGAAGTACCAACAACGGAAACAATATTGCTATCCGTATGAACACGGCCGGTACAATCTACCTGAACGACGAGCAGAGCGGTACGCAGATCGGTAGCACGAGTTCAGCCTTGAGTCTCAATACCTGGTATCGTATAGAGTTTTCGTATGTGTATTCCGGTGGCGCGGCTAACGCCTATCTTAATGGTACGAACTTTGCGACCGGCTCGGGTCACAACAATGTCCCCAACGATTCCTTTCGGCTCGGCTTTATAGATTCAGCGACCGGCACCTATTACGCCGATGATATCGCTATCAATGACAATACTGGCACCGCTCAGACAGGACTACCGGGTGCTGGGAATCTTATAAGACTTTCGCCTAATGCGGCTGGTGACTCCAACGGCTTCTTAGTCCAGGTAGGCGGTACCGCCGGTTCATCCAACAACTTTACTCGCGTCAATGAGACGACACCCGACGACGCTACGACATATAACGGTGCGGCACTCTTAAACGCCGAGGATCTGTTTAATGTTACGGATTCGGGTATAGGCGCTTCCGATACTGTGAATAGCGTATCTGTAGGTGTGAGATTCGCCGACATCACCGGCGCAGACGCTACAGCGGCTTTCAAGATTGAGATTGAGAAAACTTCCGGTGGTACCAAAACTCAGTCAAGTGCAATCCTTCCCAACTCTACGACCTGGCGAACAAACGTACCGGGTACGACTTTACCGAAAACATACCCGCTGATTACCTATACCGATCCAGACGGCGCGGCCTGGACGCAAGCCACGCTTGATACTATGCAGATCGGGTATATTCAATCTGCGACCAACGTGCAGACCATTGCCATTAGTACTATATGGGTTTATGTGGATTACACGCCAGCTGCGGGCGGAACCACTGTTAAGCAGCTCGCTATGCTAGGCGTGGGTTAAGTTAGATGGTATAATTTTCGCATAGGCAAACTACAGCCCTCCAACCCGGAGGGCTTTTTTATTGGAGCAAGAATGGCATACACACCACCAACATTCAAAGCACACAGCAACCCCTCAAACTTCGGCGGTCTAGTAAACGACGCTAACCGCAATGCTATGACCGGCGTTCTCGGTAGTTACATGCAGTCAGAAGATGCGGCCGGATCGCCAGTTACATCTCCGGCGACGGTAAATACTACACAGACCCTCGTAGTTCCGCAGAACGCCGCACAGATTACCGTCGTCAGCACCACTAATGCTGTACAGGTATCCGAAGATTCAACGCAGACCGCATACTTTACGGTTCCGGCCGGTGTGCCTTGGACATTCGATGTTGCCCGACAGCAAAACGTATATCTGAAGACAGGCAGCAGTACAGTCGTGAGTTTCTGCTTCACGATGGTCTAGGAATAACCCATGAAAAACCCTACACAATGGATAATCAACCCGAGCGCTACCGCTAACCAGCGAGTATACGATTCTGGCTCTATTGTGTATGACTCAGGAACACTCACTTACGATGGTGATGTTTCGGGTCAAAGCAACATAACCACTAAGGTTCCGACCAGCTGGAGTGTCACATGAGCACCAACTTTCCTACCTCTCTAGATAATGGCACGTCGTTACCGTATCCGATAAGTACCAACTTCACGAACGCTCCTTCGCTCTCTGGTGGCCAGGACAACCAGAACGATGCGTTGATCGCGGTTGAAACCAAGCTAGGTACTGGCAGCAGTACGCCTTCAGGCACAAACTTGTTGGTATCTACAGGGACAGGTACGAGTTCTTGGAGTAAGACTGCGCCTACAGGTACGATTGTCGGCACCAGTGACTCGCAGACGCTTACTAACAAAACGCTAACTAGTCCGACGATCACGTCGCCAACGATCACCAATGCCACTATTAGTACCGACGCGATCACTGGATTCTCTGTCTCAAACACAGGAAGCATTTACGGAATCTCTATTACCACTGGCGTTATTACCACGGCGAACTCCGTACAGGGAAGTGCTCTAACGAATAGTAGCGTAACCGCCTCGAAGTTAGCTACAGGTGCGGCAACTGCGGCGGTAGCCACTTCCGAGACAACCACCTCTACATCTTATGCCGATCTCGCTACGACCACCGATTCTGTCACTGTGACTATTGGCGCTAATGGTTTAGCGCTCGTGTGCTTGCTAGCAAAAATGGGAAACACTACTGCAAACGCCTATAGTTGGATATCGGTGGACGTGTCGGGCGCGTCAACTGTGGCCGCCGCAGATACAAATGCGATTAAATATCAAGAGTATTCGGCAAATGCTGAAACCCAGGCGGCTGGAACTGTACTTCTAACAGGGTTAAGTGCCGGAAGTACGACTTTTAAGATGAAGTATAAAGTGCAGACTGGTGGCGGAGGCGCTGGTACAGGAAGCTTTGCAAACCGAAAGATTGCAGTAATACCGCTCTAATAATGGTATAGTATAGCCATAAGGCACTTAGCCCTCGAGAAATCGGGGGCTTTTTTATTTGGCAAAAGATGATTACCTGGACAAATCTATACACAAGAGCAGCAGACGTAACGGGGGTATCTACAACCGCTGGTAGTCAAGATCTGACCAATCTACAGATGGATATAAACCAGGGTTTGCGCGTCTTTAAGAACGCGGCCCGGCGCTACTGGACTCGGGTAGAGCGCTCCACGGCGCTTGTGGAGAATCAGCAATATTATCAGCTACCGCCTGATTGCGTGCGTGTAACAGAGGTACGGGTAAACTCTAGTGGCTTAAACTTCCCGGTGAATGGTGTTGACTCCGAGGCGATGTGGAACCGAATAAACATCATCCCGGCCATGACTATTAACCTGCCGATGTATTACTTCATCAAGGGCTTCGGTGAGATTGGCCTTTGGCCTATTCCATCTGAAGATGTAGCCAACGGGCTAGTTATCTCTTACGAGCCGCGACTTACCGATATGTCTATCGACGACGTGACGACCACAACCAATAGCACCGGCGGCTCTGTAACCTGTACGGTTAGCGCCGGAACCAATACCGTCACCTTCAGCGGCAACGCAATTACTTCTTCGATGGTCGGCCGCTGGTTCCAGGTCAATGATGGTAGTGATGGGAATTGGTATCAGATTGGCGAGTATACTTCTACATCAGCTTTCAAACTAGTCAACGACTACCAGGGAATCTCTGGATCGAGCCATACATTTATCATCGGCCAAGCGCCAGACATCCCCGAAGATTATCAACTCGGTCTAGTTTACTACGCAGCTTATAACTTCTATCTGAAGCGCAAAGACACCAATACCTCGACGCTCTATAAGGGCTTATTCGAGGATCTTCTGACGCAGTACAAAGAGACTTACGCGGCCAAGACTACCGGCCAGGTTCAGCAGAGTGTTGACGACTATCGTTATTCATTGTTCACTTTGCCACCTTCACCGATTATTTAGGAGACATAATGCCGAGCCAACCGAAAAATCAAGCGAAGTTTAACATCCACCTGAATTACTTTCAGGGCGGCGCTACGATTGATCCTAAGCTTGGTATTGCTAACTCTTTTTACTACGCAAAGAACCTAGATTTCCGTAGCCAACCGTCTCAGATCTCCGTGTTGCCCGGAACCTCGACAGTAGCTACTAACCTTACCGGCCTGATTACCGCGATGGAACAAGACTTGTCAGGCGTTCGCTACGGCGTAGCTGACGCTGGCGGAGTTTACCGGATCAGTACAAGTAATGTATTCAGCAAGATCGCACAGCTTAGTAGCAACGGTGCTGCCGGAATGCTTTATAACCCGATCTCGGATCAGCTTTACATTCCGGGCCAGCAAACAGTCTCAATGTACGGCCAGGTCACGACAGGGAACACCGGCAACCCTACCTTTAGATCGAATCAGTTTGCACAGAGCGCTTCTAATGCCCCAGGCTGTACGAACTTATACAATCCTGACGATGGATTCTTTGACGGAGCTGCGCGTAGTACGGCCGCTGCAACCTACTCGGTGCCTACGGCTCTCTCGGAAGCAACTGGCAACTTCTGCTTCTTCGCGCCAGACATCGAACCGTTTTACTCGGTCAAGGTATTTATTGCCGCAAAGGGAACCGGCAACTGGACGCTAACGCTACACGATAGCCTCAACACGCCTCTGGCAGCTGTGACGGTGGCGAACGCCAACCTTACCAGCAACGCCTTTAATGAGTTCGTCTTCACTGCGCCCGGCATTCGTGCCTTTGTAAATGCCTCGCAGACGGGTACAAGCGCAACCTACCACTGGCATGTCACTTCTACCGTAGGTGACGGAACTGCGGCCGTTGTCACGGCAAACGATCTCTCGACGGCGAACTTCTTGCTCTACGCCTACCGGCTGGTCCAGACAAAAAACGGCTGGCATCCGACAGCGCTCTTCACTGGATCTGGCAAACCATTGCTCTGTATTGGGAATGGTCCGTATCTATCGGTGTACGACTTCAGCAATGACTCGGGACCAACTAACCAGCAATGGCAGCGTCACGCGCTGACCTTTAAGAGCGGCGAAGAAGTCTGTGGTCTGAGTACCAATAATCAATATTTAGTTATTGCGGTCGAAAAGCGTTCAAGCAATGCTAACCGTAGCTTTCAGGATGGCGCATTGTACTTCTGGGACGGCAGTACCAACGCGCCAAACTTCGTCATCGACATCCCTATGGGCGCTCCTTACGGCGTTTACACCTTTAACAACGTGACGTACTTCTGTTGCGCCGGGGCGCTCTTTGCCTGGTCCGGCGGCCAGACTGTGATTAAGGTTCGGAAGCTGGCCTACCAAAATACTGACTATCTGAACAGTCAAGACAATACCATCGTGAATCCGAACATGCTAGCCAGTCGCTACAATCTCTTGCTTATTGGCTATCCATCTTCGACTGCAAATGTGAATATTCAGTACGGTATCTGGAGCTGGGGCGCGGTAGAACTGACGTTCCCTAACTCTTTCGGCCTCTCCTATACGCTGGCGAATGGACAAACAAATTACTCGGCTAGTAATGGCTTGCAGATCGGCTGCGTCTACAACTTCGTGGACAGCATGTATATGTCCTGGAAATACACCGACAGCGGCGGTGTCACGCGCTATGGCGTGGATCTGGTAAACAACAGCTCGACTCCGGCGGCAACTTTCGACTGGCAGTCGCTTATTTACGATGGCGGAGTAGTCTACAAAACCAAGCAAGCGTATCGCATGAAGCTGAAGTTCTTAGCGTTGCCAACTGGCTGCACGCTGAAGGCGAAGTACTCGATTAACAGGGGAGCTTGGGTGACGAGTTCAAGCGCAGCGGTCGGCGACACCAACCTAGTCTTTGAGATCAACAATGGCCGGTTTCAGGAGTTGCAGTGGGGTTTCGAGGGTACCTGCGGCTCAATGGCTACATCGCCGCCAACACTTAACGGTGTGACCGTGGAGATCGGGCCGTTGCCGGAAGAAGTAGATCTAATCAAGGATAACTAATGTACGAAGACGAAACATCTCAGAACGCTCCGAACCAAAGCCTGATGTATGCGATGTACACCACGACTTTCGGCAATGGTTCCTTTGTCATCGAGCCGCCAAGTCATGGGGAGATAGGCGAGGGCTTTCCCTCGGTTCCTTATTTCTCTCTAGAAGCTCTGATCTACCAGCAGCAAGCCTCCAATCCTGCAATGTCGCCGGTCAATATGACGAGTGGCCAGCACATCGGCCAGCAGGTTATCTCTGGTCAGTATACGCAACAGGATTCGACTCAGACTTCCCGATATCAACAAGGTTTTCAATCAGCGAATGGATAAAATATGGCAGATAATTTTTTCGGTATAAAAGTCAGCAAAGAGGGAATACCTGTAAATAACGCGAGTGATAAGCAGCTCATCTTTAAAAATGACTTTAGCACCACTACCTACTACGACCAGACGAACTCTCGAATTATGATTGGTCGTTTGCCTGATGGCACTTACGGCATTGCTGTGAGCTTGCCGGGAGTAAACGTAGAGGATGCTTTTTCGTGATAGATCCACGCAATTTTTATTTCAATTCCAATTACCTTATCGACAAGGTGTTAGAAATATTTACAGGTAGCTTCACATCTGCTTCTCGCATAAGTCCCGCTCCTGTAAATGATACGAAAAACACGAGTATAAATGATTTGCTCTACTATGTAGGAACTTATACTGTGGACGGCGGAGAGCCACAAGATATAGGGAGTGAGGTGTTAGTCAACGGTTTTGTTTTCCAAGTTCTTGCTTCAACGCAAGCTGGTACGTTGCAGATATATAGCAACAACGCGGATACTATTTCTCATGAGGTAACTTATAAGATTGCTCTAATATCGAAACCAAGTAACACATTATTTACACTTAACGAATCAACTCAGCCAATAAACGATTTATATTTTAGCTCAAGTTTAAATTACCAAAAAATAGCGCTTGAGGATGTTGAAAGTGTTTCAGTAGCTCCAGCCGTAGGCGCAACACCTACAGATACGCTTGTGACTATACCTCATGATCTTGGTTATATTCCCTGCGTTCGTGCTTTTGTGGACGATACGACTACTTTGACCGATGTGCTTGTTAGGAATGGAGTTGCCCTTGTTTTTAATATAGATACTGAAATGACTAATTCCGTAGATGAATCAAATGTATATTTTAGGTTTACGAATCTGGACACTAATACTTATTCGTTTAACCTGAACTACAGGATATATTATGACGCAAATTGATCTTAGTAAACTTATTTTTCACTCTAGCTTTTCAGGCTTTGGGAATTACACAAACGCAACGATATCTTTTAGTGTAGCTTCGCGAGTCGTGGGATCAAGCCCAGCTGTGTTAGTGACATCTACTCCGATTTCTAATGCCAATTCTGTTAGTCAGACAGAGGTGCGACTGACAAATCTAGACGCTGTATTGTATATATTTAAGGGACATTTACAAAATTTCTACACGTCCGGAAATGTTTGGACAAATAATGTATCGCTCGCCGACTACGAAATAGATATAGATACGAGTTATACGACTACTAGTCTAGTTCTCACGGTGAGTATATACAAATTGTCCGCTAGCCCAACGGTTTCTACGCCAGCTTTTGTGGTAGATTGCAACGCTTCTTTGTATCTAGCGCCATTCTAGGCATACAACTAGAACGATGGTATAATTCTGTCAGTTAGGCAAATCATAGCCCTCCATCCCGGAGGGCTTTTTTATTGGGAAAAATATGAATCCAGCTCAAGTAAACGCAGAAACCAACGCAGCTCAGAAGAAAGGCGCTTCACTTCAGGCGACGTATGATAAACAGGCTGGCCAGCAGTACAACACCTACAAAGCGAATCAGAAGCAGTCTACTTCCGCATACAACAACTTGCTCAATTACACCAAGAGCATGTCCGACCCGGCGCAGCAGTATGGCCAGTACCTTACTGGTGCTCAACAGATGTACGGCTTCGATCCAAAGCAGCTACTTCAGGCAAATAAGAACCTAGCCAACACTAATACGACTCTAGCAAACCTGCCGCAAGCTACCGCTGCACAGGGTAACTACTACGGTACGACGGCCGGTGCTCAGGCTAACAACTACGCGCAGCAAGCCGGAAACCTCCAGGCGCTTCTATCTGGTCAGAGCAATACCGTCAATGCTTATAAAGATGTTCTAGGCGCTACGCAGAATCAGGCGAACCAACAGGCAACGCTCGGCCTCCAGGGTCAGCAACAGAAGTCCCAGAACTACCAGAAGCTCTACGATACTTCTGTGAATCAGATGCAGGTATCAGGCGGTGTGTTAAACCAGCTCCAGACTCTACAGCAACAGCAAGGATTCCTGACGGCGCAGCAAGTCGCTCAGTATCGCAATGCTTACAGCCAATACGTCAGTGCTCAGGCTGCACAGGCTTCGGCTTCGGCTGCGATGGTACAGGCTCAAGGCGCAGCTGGACTTGCTGGACAACAAGGAGCACAAATTGCCTACAACATGGAACAACAGAAGAAGTATGCGAAAGATCAGGCTAATGCAAGCAATGGTATGTCGTTGCAAGGCTCGTTCGGCGGACCGAGTGGCGGAGGAAGTATGCAGGGTAGCTTTTAATGAATCCTACGGCACCTAATTTCGGTGGCGTAGACGATTACGCACCGACACCCTGGATGCCGCCTACGGTTAATGGTGGCAGTGCGGCAGATGCGGCCAGTGTCTTATCCGGTTTCAATCCAGGCCAGCCAAACACTGGTATGCCACAACCAGAGGCGAAACCAGCAGGAAACTTCTTTACTCACGCTCTGCCTACTCTCGGCGGCATACTCGGCGGCCTAGTAAGTTTGCCCTTTGAGCTAGCTCCTGGGGTCGGTACGGCCGCTAACATCGCCGGTGCCGGAGGTGGTAGTGCGCTTGGTAAGTTTCTGGAGAACAAACTGGAAGGCAACGCTGGCGGCAATGATGTTCTGACTTCTGGCGCGGAGGGCGCACTTGGCCAGGGTGTCGGCGGCATTCTTGGGAAAGTCGGCGGTATGGCAGCGAATAAAGCAGCAGGTCTAGCCGATACTGGCGCGACAAAGATGGTACAAGGGCAGTTCGCCAAGGGATCGCTTGACCAAGAAACAGCGCAAGCGCTTCGAGATATGGGTATCACGAACGCAAATCACGTTCCTCAAATCGCTAGCCATGTTACAGGTCCAGCTGAAGGTTCTGGCGCAGCTTTGAACAAGGGTGTTGAAAAAGCCTTGATGACTGGCGGAACACCTGTAGATGTCGGCGGTTTAGTCACCATGCCTACTAAAGCAGGTATGGGCTTTGGTGCTCCAGGTGGCATGGCTAACGATCTTGTCGCTAATGAAACAAGCATCGGTGACATCGCTGGTAAAAAGATTATGGCTACTGTTAACCGCTCAGTACAAAACATGCTAGGCGGTTCTTCGGGCAAAATCGGCCAGCAAGCCGCAGATCCGCTAGATGTCCTCAAAGAGTCAAGAGTCTTCAGGAAACTCGCTACTCAGGCCGGAGACAAGGGTTACAAAGGAGCCGGAAATGCTGAACAGGCTGGAGTCTCAAAAGTGTACCACCAACTTGCAGATGAACTAGAACAGCGAGCATTTACACCCGGCGGTCAGTCAGTACCTATTACAGATGAGCTAAAGAGTGAGATTGTTAAAAATCTCGAACCGGTTAAAAGTATCAATCCGACGACGCATCAAGCGCTAGTCGATCAGGTGGCAAACGCGAAGACCATCGAGGATCTGCGAGCGATTCAGTCGCCCTTCGTGAAAGCTAACAAGGCCTTTAACGCTACAGAGAGAGCCACGAACGCTAAAGGTGGCATGTCTGCCACAGATGCCCTAAAGCTGGCCGCGCCTGTCGCTGGCAACTCGGCCTTCGGACCAGCTGGTCTAGCAGGTGGCCTAGCTATGAGCGCTCTTGGAACAAAAGCCGCTGATCGCGTCGGCGCTAGTACACTAGGCAAAATCTCAGATATCCTCACCAATCCGACGATGAAAAAGATCATCGCGGCTTCTGGACCAGTAACCGGACAGGTCACCGCCGGTTCGCCGAACTTCGCACAGGAAAGCCAACCAAGTAATAATATGAATATGGGAGCAGGTATGGAACAAAATCCTTATGCTACAGGAGGTATGCAAGCTCCTGTCAGCAGTCCACAACAAGAACTCTTGCAACGCGCACTGATCGGCCTAGAAAACCCCTACTACGCGGATAAATTCGCGCCACTAGCTGGGGCTTTAGTCCCTGAGATTCAGAAGGCAACGACAGCTAATGCAGCTTTGCAGCAGCTCGAGCAGACCTATAGTCAGGCCGGAGGTGGCCAGGGTCTACTCGGTGGTCTGATGGCTCGTCTTGGCGGTGCAATTACTGGTGGTCCGGCTTCGGTCTACGGTGGCCAGGAAGAACAGCTTAATAAACAGCTACAAGCTTTGGGTATCTCTACGCCTGTGCCGCAACTTACCAATAACCAACCCGGCGCTCAGGCTGGCTTCAGCACGCTACAGGCGATCATCAACTCACTCGGCGGCGGCCAGATGACTGGTGCGCCAATGCTCGCTGGTGTTCCTGCATCCTAATTACAGGTTAGCGATACCGAAGGATTGCCATAGTTCCAACCTGTGCATGTGGTGGGAGTGTATGGCACTGGATTATTTGATGTAGGGGAAGAAAGAGTTTTGTTTGTCGCTTCTTGAAGAGCGGTATAAGAACTTTGTAGCTCAGAATAGGCCTGTCTTTGGTGGGTTAGTTTACTCTGAAGGTTGTTGTATTTAACGAAAAATATTATCCCAGATAGGATAAATATAGCAAGTAGTACATAGAATGCTGGCCAACCTCTTGACGACTTCATTAAACTGATTATACCTTATGTCAATAATACAGTCAAATGATTATGTTTATTCCTTGGGGAGTTTTGTGACCTTGAGAACTCGCTTCTTATCTTCAAAATCTAGTTCAAACTGTAGATCTTCCTCCGGCGCATAACCGAACCGGCTGACCGACAAGTACTTTAGGAAGGCAGACATGACACGAGTGTACTCTTGTGCGATGTTCTGCTTCGCTTGATTGATATTCATAACATAGTTGAACTCTTCTTCGGTGAGTTCGTGTGCTTGGTCAGGCTCGTTTGCTTTATTTTTGATTGAACCCATAGTCTCGTGCCTCCTTCGGGTATTCTTGTATAAATTCGGGGTTTAGTTTGCCATCTTTGTATGGCTGGATCATATCGCGTCGATGGTTCTCGCGTTGCCGGTCCCGGCCGTATGCTTTATATGTGCTAGAATCGCTCTCAATGGTCGCTGCAGGATCTTGATTGTCAGTGTAATAGATACCATCTAGGATATATCCTGTTGATTTCATCGCGGCCTCAGATTCATCTTGCGGAGTTCTTCGGATTCTTCAAACTCGATGCGCTGAGGTGTTTTTGGCATAACAATAGATGAATTGTCGGCTTGGCCGATAGTGTCTTCTCTCACGAAGCTGGGATCGGTTCTTGTCACCATAGATTCAGTGGTTGCCTTTTCTTCTTCTTTCGGCTGGACAATAGCCTTCGCCAACTTAGCGAAAGTGATTGCCGCATATATTTGAACAGTAATCAGAATCAGGATGAGTACATTAGTCATCACCGAATACCGCCTTATACATACAACTTACGGGATCGGCGGACACTACGGCCTCTTGAAGATGGCGTGACCAACTCTTCTTCGTAACAATCTCGAAAGCATCGCCGGTGAACTTACTGCCGCGCCGTTGTTCTTTTGGTACAAAAACAGGGTCTTTACGCTCTTCTTCTCCAAACAATGCTCTGGCGAAATTATGGTTGAAGATAAGATTGTATGTGGCAGTCCTGGCAGATTCGCCTTTGCCAATGACAATCCCCTTGAGGGAGCCATCCCAGCCGTTCTGCATGGCTTTCTCCATTAGACGTTCTATCTTTTCTTGGCTAGTCATGTTTCTGTTCCCGATCTGTGTAGGTTACACCTACAGCGACAGTAATCAGCTTAGAAACAACGCTAGTAGCGTTCTGTACAACTTCTTTGACTACCGATGCCGGATCAATCACACCGGCTTCTAGCAAATCTTCTGGTATGTAATTGCCTGGACTCTTACGCAGATTGTAACCATGCCAGGTTGGTGTTTCGCGTAACGTCCAGATTGCACGTTCTACATTGTAACCAGCGTTCTCTGCGAGCTGACAGAAAGGTTGACTAAAAGCCTCTCTGAAGTCATTGATGTCAATTCTTTCGAGAGCTACGCCGCCCCCTGGCACGATACCATCCTTGATAGCTGCCTGAACCGCACAGACCGCATCTTCGACGCGAAGTTTAACTTCCTTTTGTTCGATTTCAGTAGCACCGCCGACGCGGATAATAGCTACTTTGCCGGTTAGCCGGGCTAGACGTTCCTTCAGGGCTTCTACGGTAATAGAGGAGTCGGCTTCACTCAATTGCTGGCGCAACTCCTCGACGCGGGCCTTGACATCTTCCGCGTGGCCGTCACCTCCGATAATAGTAGTGCTGAACTCGTTGACAGTTACTTTCTCGGCACCGCCAAGCATAGCAATATCGAAGTCTGACGCGTTAGCGCCAGCGACTAAGACCCCACCGCCAGTAAGTAGAGCCAGATCTTCAAAAGCTAACGACCGCATAGCGCCGAAGATCGGTAAGTCTATAGGTGTGACGCTGATAGTTCCATGCATCCGGTTAAGCAGAAGCACGCCGAGCACTTCTTCGCTAACATCGCCGACTAGAATTAACTCTTTGCCTTTGCCCCCGGCCGCAATGACTTTCTCTAGGATCGGCGCAATATCGCCGGTGGTGTTCATACGCTTCTCAGTAATGAGGATATCTACATTAGTATGCCTAGATTCGAGATTGGAGGGGTCGTTGATGAGGTTTACGCTAGTAAAGCCTTTGCGGAAGTAGAAGCCGTCCACAAGTTCGTTATAGATACCGAGGCCAGCGAAGTCCTCGACAGTTACACCGCCGTCGATACCGACTTCAGAAATCACGTCGGCGATCATCTGACCGATAGCTTCGTCGCCAGAGGAGACGATAGATACATGCTTTACTAGGTCTTCGTCGGCCGGTTTCTTCATCTCGTCGAGCTGTTTGATAACTTCTACAGCTGTTTGCTCGAGGAGCTTTGCGACTTCCATGCGGTTATGACCGGCTGCAATAAGCTTCTGCGCTTCCTGATATAGATGGTAGGCTAGGATAACCACGGCCGTAGTGCCGTCACCAACTTTACGGTTGTTCTTGCGCGAGGCCTGGACAATAGTTCGAGCGGCCATATTCTCGACAGCATCTTCTAAAAAGACCTTTTCGACATTGGTTACACCGTCACGGGAGACTAGCGGATCTCCGTAGGGAAGCTCGAGCAGAGCGTTGCCAGCTCCGGGACCATAGGCGGCTTTGGCTACCTGATAAATTTTCTCAATGCCAGTAGCTACTTTTTGCTGAAGCTCTGAACCGTAAACAATGTATCTACTTGCTTTCGACATCTTCTATCATTTCAAAAGTTAAAACTTTGTTCTTGCTATCTGTAACATCCGTATATCCAAGGACTCTGAACTGTTTAGTTTGTATAATTTCTGCGCTAAATATAGCCCCTACAGGCGCGGCAGTGGGCAAGGTTTGCTCAGGCGAAAAGCGCCACATAGGAATATTAGTCATCCTCGTAACCATCCAGATCTTCGATTTTAATAAAGGCGTACTTCTTGCCGTCGCGCTCAATCACCGCGCCGTCTTTATATTCTTCCCAGAAGACGAGTTTACCCACCATATTGTCCATACCCTCGTCATACGCTTGGGCTACTTCAAGCGGCAGGTTTGTGTGCATAAGAACTATCGAGGCAGATGCTACGCAGATGCCGGAGGTCTTGGTATCGTATTTTTGTTCAGCCGTTGCGACGTGTTCGTACTTCTCGCGTAACTCAACAAGTATTCTGCCTGGTAGTGGTTTAAGGGCTAACATATCTTGGCTTAATAAAAACATAGAGTGATTATTGACATCAAGGCCATTACACCCTGTGCTATACTAAACGTATTAGGCAAGCGTAGCCCTCCACCTCGGAGGGCTTTTTTAGTTGGAGAAAGTTATGGCGAAAACCGTTCGTGAAGTAATGAGCAAATCGAAGGCTGCTAAGGAAGCCCACAAGGGCAAGGATATGGGGAAGAAGGGTAAAAACTTCAGTAAGATCGCTTCTAAAGCTGGAAAAGAGTACGGCTCTGAAGAGGCTGGTGAACGCGTTGCTGGGAGTATTTTTCAGAACATGCGGCGCAAGGGAAAACTCTAGATGCCGGAAGGCCAGCAACTCAGTAATACCGATCACGATCTACTCGTTCGCCTAGATACGAAAGTGGACGGCTTTATTGCGGCGCAGACCGATCATGAAACACGCTTACGCGTCCTTGAGAAGCTGACCGAACAGGAAAATGGCTCGCACAAGGGGAAAAACTCAACTTGGAACTGGATCACAATTTCGATTCTAATTGTGATCGGAGCAATCCAGCCGATTATTGCATTATATTTAGGGCTTCGCAGATAGGAGTTGACATGAAAACAGCAAAAGATTACAAGATCACTTTTGGTTACGGAGCTATCGACGGTGTGTACTACGGTGCTTCAGCCAAAGGCAAACCTACATATATCGGCCCATACCATCGCGGCGAGGATCGCGCTATGCCGCAAGGAACCCCTGTAGTAGTGAATGGCGTACAGATCGGGCTTGCAGGTGCGACCGGCGCAGCAAGTGGCCCGCACCTCCATGTCGGCCGGTTCGTGGATGGCGACGATACTGACCCTGACGGCGGTGGGTTCAGCTTCAAAAATGCTGAAGTCACGGAGATCAATGAAGATGACGTAAACGGTAAATACGTCCGCGTTCAGGCAGACGGTGCTTCCTGGGTCTACCTACACCTGAGTAAGCAAACAGCCAGAGTCGGCCAGAAGCTCATAGCGCCGAAGCCTATCCCAGTGGCACAATATTACACCGTTGTCTCAGGAGATAACCTGAGTATGATTGCCCGGAAGAAGAAAACCACTCTAGCGGCTCTCAAGAAGCTGAATCCGGTTAATAAATTGCATTCCCACAACTACGACCTGATCTATCCAGGCGAGAAGATTCGATTTAAGTAAGGAGAAAATTATGGACTTTTTATACAACCAACTCATATCAGGAAAACAAAAAGCCGTGGTAGGCTTCGTAGCTACTGCGCTAGTCGCTTTCCTAGCGAAACATGGCGTAGTGCTTCCGAATAGTGCTACCGATGTATTCCAGGCGCTTCTGTGGGGTCTGCTTGGTTTAGGCGGTGTCTACCTGAAGAAGAACAAGAAATAGCATGACTTACAATCCCGAACATGGGATTGTGCCTACTGACGCATATCTGACAGCGGAAAGTTTAGCTATTCGGACGGTCGTAGATGATCTATATAACCAGCTTGAACCCTGGATCTTTGAAACGCCGGAAGAGAAAATACCCTAGGACTATCTAGGGTATTTTAGCTCCGTTCAAAGCAGTGGAGGATTGAACGGAATATACAGATGCCATGTCAACAAACATCTGTACGAGACTATTATACTACTTTTTCTTAGGCTTCTGCCTGTAAGCAAAAGTTAAGTCTTCAAAGTATAAACTGAATTTTTCTAAGGTGTTCTTCATATGTTGTAATCTGTTAAAGATTACGGCACTATTATACCATAGCAAACCGGAGACATAGATGAGCGCCACCGGCCAAAAAGGTGCGATGGTATACCAAACCGTCCATAGTACTACGCTGTCTACTTGCATTGCTACACATATTTTTGTGGTCTTTACCACGCTATGTTAATAGTATATCACCTAAAGATCACTATTGCGCTTGGGAATGGTGCAGAATTATCTTGATCATCGAATCTCAAGCGTCCTTTAATGAAACGAATCTCGCTAGCTTTCATGCAGTAGTCATGCCACCATCTCGTATCAGTTCGACTAGGGATTAAAAATACGACTGTTTTCCCTTTTTGGTGTTCTTGATAGCCTTTTTCAATCCACCGTGGCAGTTCTCGACCATACGGCGGGTTAACAAAGTTGCTCCGCCCCCACTCGCTTGAAAGACCATCGACCTCATAGTTGGGGGGGCAGGGGTCGTGATCGAATTGAAACTCTGCATCAAGCACTTGGTACACGGCTTTGGGAGTTTTCCAGTCCATACGCTGTGAGCTAAAATGAACGCTCATATTACTGGTATCTCGTCTATATCAATACCAGGAGTTAGGGACCAGTATTTCTGCGCGTGAACCGCGTAGATATAGCTGTCGTCTTCGCAGAGCGCGTCCATGACCGCCTTAACTAGATTATCTACATCCGGCCGTTGCTGGTGAGGCTTGCCGTTATGTTCGACACGCTTCTTCTTGGACCAGGATTTCGGCATTTCTATATAGAACGTAAGGAGCAGGGTAGGCGGCAAATATCGTTGCGTGAACTTTATCCGCAACTCGTCGCAGAACGCATGGTAGCGCACCACGGCAGGTCTATGCGCCCATCTATCGCGCTGCGTGAGTCTTGGCTTCGGAACCGGCTTTACCGATACGAACATTTTATTGCTTCCATAATTTGCATAGCAACCTGACTTACGATTCCGTTTCCGTAGGCTTTGAGACTATCTTTTCGCCACTTTGCTCGACTGTGGGGAACTCCGTCCACGAGTCGGGATAGCCCATCATCCACTGAGTCATCGCAGGTTGCAAGCGCAACTTCTTGCCAGTTCCTACTCCAATCAGGGTATTCATGCTCCGGTAGCCTTGGCTCTTGGATTTTGGGTCGTATACTTTTGTTGATCCTCGTATCCCGTCGTTGTGGTCTGGTGTCGGTAGCATTGCTATTTTGTCCTTGAGATCGTACCGCCAGCTTCCCTCTAGGGTCGGATTGCGTTTTCCCGTCTTTAGGCGCGGCGGCCGACCATTCCCACTGGCGTCTATCGCTTGGGCGGTTGGCAATAATCCAGATTCGATCTCTTCGGTGTGGCGCGTTGACGGCGCTAGCTGGAATAATAAGCGGTTGGACTTCGTAACCTTCGCTTTCCAGGTCAGTGCAGATTTGTTCGAGTACCATGCCTTCGTTCCAAGTAACGAGGCCACGCACGTTTTCAGCGACGACCCATGTTGGTTTGACGTTTCGTATAACCGCAAACATTTCCGGCCACTTGTAGCGGTCGTCTGACGTTCCGCGTCTTCGTCCGGCGCTGGAGAATGGCTGACAGGGGAAGCCGCCAGTGAGAATCGTATATTCTTCGTCTTCAGATGTCTCAACACCGAGGGAAGATCGTCCCTCGGTGTTTTTCCTGCGATTTTGCTGTCTCTTGCTTGAGGTGTCGGTAATAAGGTCTGCGATGTCGCCGTAGTATATGCCTTCTGGCCAGTGTTGTTTGAGGACGGCAGTGGGGAATGACTCCCATTCGCAGAAAATATGCTTAATTGATTCATCGTGGAAAATTTCATCTACTGCCAATGAAAAGCCACCGATTCCGGCGAACAGATCATAGTGAGTAATCATTAAAAGGGGATGTCGTCAAGGTTTACGGGTTCGTCGGTTACGTCAAATACTTTATCTGGGTTTACTAGATCGGAGCCGTGTTTCGTTTTCATAGCTTCGACGGCGGCCTTGGCCTTCTGGAATCCTTGGCCTTCTTGAATGCTAGGTTCAGAGGTTTTTACACGTTCGACCATGTGGAAAAAATCTTTAGCTAGTGGCTCTACATCAGACAGTGATTTATCTTTCTCGGTACTGAGGTAGGCGTTTGCCTGGCCGATAGCCCATTCTGCTTTGATCTCTGCCGTGTCCTTGGGCGCACCACCCGGCGTAAAAGGCTTGCGCTCCGGCTTGAACTTTTTACCGAAGTCGCTGTCCTCGATAGTCCCTGTGAGCAGTTCACCGGCAGCTGGTGCGTTTCCTGGTTTTCGGTTAATATCGACTGGATCATCTTCGCC
>Ga0134111_10000097_pt1 | contig 27450 bp, 20 predicted proteins | sample 15_D_Rain_40_2_1_FD_94465 | JGI IMG/M metagenome (GOLD analysis project Ga0134111, IMG submission 94465) | Grasslands soil microbial communities from the Angelo Coastal Reserve, California, USA - 15_D_Rain_40cm_2_11112015 | ecosystem: Environmental > Terrestrial > Soil > Grasslands ...
GTTCGATCAGCCGGCGCTGCCCGCGCGGCTCATCATGCTCGGTGGGGGGCCGATCGGCCTCGAGCTGGCGCAGACGTATCACCGCCTCGGCAGCACCGTCACGGTGCTGGAGCGGCTTCCCGAAGTGCTGCCGCGCGAGGATCCCGAAGTGGGGAGGTTCGTGCGCGAGCGACTCGAGCACGAGGGCATCACGATCGTCACGGGGTTCGCGGCCGAGCGGGTCACGTGCGAGGCGAGCCTCAAAGTGGTGCACGGCGCCGACGGCCGGCGGGTCGCCGGGAACGAGATCTTCGTCGCGACCGGGCGTCGCCCCAACACGCGCGACGCCGAGCCGGAGCGGGCCGGCGTCGAGCTCGCGAACGGCGCCGTGCGCGTGAACGCCCGGCTCGAGACCACGGCGCGGGGGATCTGGGCCGCGGGCGACGTCACCGGCGGCCTGCTGTTCACGCACGTCGCCGACTACATGGCCAAGATCGTGGTGCGGAACGCCCTTACCCCGTTCCCGGCGAAGGCCGACTATCGGGTGGTCCCGTGGGTGACGTTCACCGATCCCGAGGTGGCGCGGGTGGGGCTCACGGCCGCCGAGGCGGAGGCCCGCGGGGAGCGGGTGGCGACGTTCCGCGCGAGCTTCAGCGAGCTCGACCGGGCGATCGTGGACGGCGCGACCGTCGGGTTCTCGAAGGTCGTCACGCGCCCCAACGGCCGCATCCTCGGCGCGACGATCGTGGGCCGCGGGGCGGGGGAGCTGATCATGGAGCTCGCGCTCGCCATGCGGTACGGTATCACGCTCCCCGCGCTCGCGCGGGAGATCCATCCCTACCCGACGATGAGCGAGATCGTGAAGCGGACCGCCGATGAATGGTATCGCACCAGGTACACCGGGACACGCGCCGCACGGCTCGTGCAGCGCGTGGTCCGCTGGTGGCTCTGAGCCCGCGCGTTCGGGGGCTCGCGAAGCTCCTCGTCCTGGTCGCGCTGCTCGTCGCGGCCGCCCTCGCCGTGCGGGCCTCGCCCGCGCGCGGCTGGCTCACGCCCCGCGGCATCGAGCAGCTGCTCGCGGCGCTGCGCGAGCCGTGGTGGGCGCCGCTCGCCTTCGTCGCCGCGTACACGATCGCGGCGGCGCTCGATTTCTCGGGGCTGGTGCTCACGCTCGTGGGGGGCGCGGTGTTCGGCTTCTGGTGGGGCGCGCTCCTGAACCTGCTGGGCGCCAATCTCGGCGCCTCGGCCGCGTTCTGGGTCGCGCGCCTGCTGGGGCGCGAGGGACTCCACGCGCTGCTGGGCGACCGCCTGTCGGGGGGGCTGGATCGGCTGGCGCACCAGGCGGGGTTCGCGTGGCTGCTGCGGCTGCGGTTGATCCCCATCGTGCCGTTCAATCTGCTGAACTTCGCGTCCGGGCTCACGGCGCTTCCGTGGCGTACCTACGCCGCCGCCACCGCGATCGGCGTCATCCCGGCGACGCTCGTGTACACCTTCTTCGCGGACGCCCTGCTGTCGGGCTCGCGCGAAGCGGGCCATCGCGTATTTGTCCGCCTCCTCATCGCCGGCGCGTTGCTCGTGCTGCTCAGCTTCGTCCCGACGATCGCCCGGAAGCTGGGCTTTACCGTCCAACCGTCCGACCGTCCGACCGTCCCGCCGTGATCGGCGTCGTCATTCCGACGCTGAACGAAGCCTCGTACCTGCCCGGCCTGCTCGCCGATCTGCAACGCCTCCGACAGATCGTCCCCTTGGACGTCGTGGTGGCGGACGGCGGCTCGCGGGACGGGACGCTCGCCGTGGCGGAACGCGCCGCTGCCCGCACCCTCGTCGGTCCGGCTGGCCGGGCGCGGCAGCTCAACGCGGGCGCCGCTGCGGCGCGGGGCGAGTGGCTCCTGTTCCTCCACGCCGATGCCCGCGTGCCCCCCGCGGCGCGACGCGCCCTGCTCGCCGCCGTCGTGGACGCGCCCGTGCCCCAGGACGCTGTGTTCCGCTTCGCCATCGACTTGCCCGCGCCCTGGAAGCGGTTCATCGAGCTGGGGCAGGCGCTGCGGCAGCGGTTGTACCACCTGCCGTACGGCGACCAGGGACTCCTGATCCGGCGCGAGCTGTTCCACGCGACGGGTGGTTACGCCGATATTGAAATCATGGAAGACGTGGAAATGATTCGTCGCATGAAGCGGCGTCGCGTGGAAATCCGCGCGCTGTCCGGGGCGCTCGTCACGTCGGGGCGGCGCTATCGCGAGCGCGGCGTGCTGCGCACCTGGCTCAGCAATGTGATGCTGATCGCTCTCTACTTGCTGGGCGTGCCGCCTCGCCGGCTCGCGCGCTGGCGTGCGGCGTAGGGCGCTCGGCATCTTCGTCAAGGCGCCGATCCCCGGGCGCGTGAAGACGCGGCTGGCCGAGGACATCGGACCCTCGGGCGCGGCGGACGTGTACTGGCGGCTCGGGCGCCACGTCGTCCGCTCCGCTGCGGGCGGGGGGTACCGCACGACGGTGTGGTTCACGCCGGCGCGCGACGCACGATTCGTACACCAATGGCTCGAAGGCGTGGGGGGGAGACGCGTGGCGTTTCGCCCGCAGGTCGGCGCGAGCCTCGGCGCGCGGCTCGTGACCGCGTTCGCCGGCGAGTTCGCGGGCGGGGCCCGCCGCGTCGTCATCATCGGCTCCGACTGCCCCGGCGTGGATCGGCGGCTGGTGCGCGCGGCGTTCGCGGCGCTGGGCCGGCGCGACGTCGTGCTCGGGCCCGCGCGTGACGGCGGTTATTACTTGATTGGTCTCGCCGCGCCGCAGCCCGCGTTGTTCCGCGGCGTCGCCTGGTCCACCGCCACCGTGGCGGTCGAGACGCGCGCCCGGGCCCGTGCCCTCGGGCTCTCGTGCCACCTGCTCCGACCGCTGCGGGACGTCGACACGGCGCGGGATGCCCGGCTCCTGGGGTTGTGGCGGCCCCGGGGCACGGAACCCAAATCTTGACCTGACTTACAGTTACACCCCATATTGTCGGGCCCAAGTTTCGCGAGGTGATCCATGCCATGGAGAGTGATCGCCCACGGCGATCAGGTTTGGCATGTGGACGCCCTGGCCGAGCGCCCCGCCAACACCGAGGCATGGCAGCTGGTCCTGTCGTTCCGGTCGGCGTCGGGGCGACCCGGGCGCTCCTTTAGGACGCTGTACCCGTTGGAGGCCACCTCGAAATCGTCGTTGTTCATCCAGGCAGAGCGGATTCCGGACGCCGTCCTGTCGCAGTTCCTCGCCGAGCGCCTGGCGTGAGTCCGCTGGAGTTGCCGGATCTGCGACGCATCGCCGGCGCGGTGGCGCGGCTACGGGGCGAAGCGGTGCGGGAGGTCACGGTGCGCTCGGACCTGCGGCAGCTGAAGGTCGAGCTCGCGAGCGGGTTGATGCTGGTGGTGTCGGCCGAGCGGGACGCCCAGGGGCGCCCGCGACTGGAAATAGATGTGGTCGAGCCGCCGCCGGACGCGGCGGCGCGGCAGCAGATCGAAGTGCGCTTCGACTGAAGGGAGGCGGGCGGGAGCGTGGCGGCGCCGACGGCGGGACCGGCGGCCGGGGAGCGGCTGCGGTTTCAGGACTTCGCGTTCCAGCGGCTGGCGAGCGGACGCTGCCGCGCGAAGGTCGTGCTGGCAGCCGCGGACGGGCGGCAGTTCTCGGGCGAGGCGGAAGGCGTGATCTCGCAGGCCGGCGAGTTGCGCTGCTGTGCCGACGCCACGGTGCGCGCGCTGGAGCGCGTGGTGCATCCCAAGCTCGGGTTCGAGCTTCTGGGGGTGAAGGCGGTGCGGGCGTTCGACGCGACCGTGGTCATCGTCTCCCTCTCGGCACGGCAGGAGGCGCGCGCCTCACGGCTGGTGGGCGCGTATTTGACGGAGGACGATCCGCCGCGCGGGGCGGCGCTCGCGGTACTGAACGCGACGAACCGTATTCTGGGGAATTTTTTCGCGACGCGATGAACAAGGACTGCGTGGGGTGGGGATTACTGGCGACGACGCTCCTGGTCGCGGCCTGCGGCGGCGCGCGCGGGGGGCGCGCGGGGGGGGAGGCGCCGCTGTCCGCGGCGCCGGACACGCTCGCCTCCGCGCGTGCCGCGGGAGACTCGCTTGCTGTGCTCGCCGCCCGCACGGCGCGGGACTCGGCCGCCGACCAGCGCGTGCTCGACAGCTTGCACCGGGCGAAAGTCGCGACGGACACCCTGGCAGACCGGCCCCCGCCCGCGGCGCCGCAGGTCAAGGGCGAGGAGGTGGAGCGCGAAGCGGTGCGGCTGTTCGGCCCCGAGGGCCGCACGGCGATCGGCGCCGCGCCATCCGCGCAGCCGACGTTCGACATCGATGTCTCGACCTTCGCCACCAACCACCGCGTCCTCGAGTATCTCGAGTTCTTCCAGGTGGACTCGCACGATCGGTTCGAGATCTGGCTGTCGCGCCTGGGGCGCTACGAGGGGATGATCCGCGAGCGACTGCGGGCGAAGCGGCTGCCGGAGGATCTCGTCTACCTCACGCTGATCGAGAGCGGGCTCTCCAACACCGCCGTGAGTCGCGCCCGGGCCGTGGGGATGTGGCAGTTCATGGCGAGCACGGGGCGGCTGTACGGCCTCACGGTGGATCCGTGGGTGGACGAGCGCCGCGACCCGTTCAAGGCCACCGAGGCGGCGGTGAACTATCTCGCCGACCTGCGGGAACGGCTCGGCAGCGTGTACCTTGCCGCCGCGGCCTACAACGCCGGTGTGGGGCGCATCGAGCGCGGCATCGACCGGCTCCCGGGCGAGGTCGATTCGGTGGATGACCGCACCTTCTTCCAGCTCGTCAACCACCGGTACCTGCGGCGCGAGACGCGCGACTACGTCCCCAAGCTGATCGCCGCGTCCCTCATCGCGAAGCGGCCCGCGCAGTACGGCTTCGAAGCAGAGCCACTGCCGCCGCTCGTGTTCGACGAGATCACGATCCCCGACGCCACCGGGCTCGACGTGATCGCGCGGCTCGCCGATACCACCGTGGCGGCCGTCCTCGACTTGAATCCGCAGTTCGTCCGCGGCATCACGCCCCCGGCGCGGAGCGTCGTGGTCCGGGTGCCGCGCGGGCGGGGGACACTCGTGGCAGAGCGCTTTGACAGTCTCCCCGTCACCGAGCGCATCACCTTCGTTGACCATTATGTGGCGCGCGGCCAGACCCTGTCCGACATCGCCAAGCGCTACCACGTGAGCGTGGCGATGATCGAGGGCGCGAACCCACTGCTCCACGCGCATTCCCTGCGGGTCGGCCAGCGGGTCATCATCCCGATGAGCGGACGGGTGGTGCCGCTGTCGGCGTGGTCGGTGCCGCCAGAGCCGCGTTACCGGCGCGTGAGCCGCACGGACGCGAGCGCCGGGAGCCATCGGGTACGCGCGGGCGAGACGGCGACCGTGATCGCCCGACGCTACGGCGTGTCCCTCACGGCGCTGCTCAACTACAACGGCTTGACCCTGGGGTCGGTGATCCGGCCGGGCGACGTCATCAAGATCCCGCAGAAGTGCGGGACTGCTTGCTGAAATGCGTAGGGGCGCAGCATGCTGCGCCCCTACACCTCAGTCGATCTCCGGCTGGTCAGCTTTTGCGTCTATAGCCTTTCATGAGCGCCGCGGCGTAGCCGTTCTGCGGATCGCGTCCGGCGTCGAGCAGCTCCTGCACCTTCCCGGGCCCGCGGTTGTAGGCGAGCAGCGCCAGCCGCAGCTTCGCTTCCGGATTGCCGTCGTAACGCTCCAGCAGATCGCGCAGGTAGCGGAACCCGAGACGCAGGTTGGTGCTGCGGTCGTACAGCTGCTGCGTCGTGAGCCCCGGCTCGTACAGCCGCGCGGTGCTCGGCAGGATCTGGGTGTACCCGATCGCCCCTACCTTGCTCTTGGCCTTCGGGTTGAAGTTCGACTCGATTTTCACGAGCCGGAAGGCGAGCGCCGGATCGACCCCTTCGGCCAGGGCGACGTCGTACACCGCCGCGGCCAGGTCGGCCGCGATGCCGTAGTGCGTCGAGTAGTCTATGATCGCGTTGGCGCGCTCGAGCTGCAGCCGGGCCACCGCCAGCTCGCCCCGGGTCGCTTCGAGCGACTGCTCGAGCGAACGCAGCTCACCGATCAGCGCAGGCGCCGTGAGCGGCGCCGGCTGATCGTCCGCCGTAGCGCGTCGTGCCCAACCGCCGATGCTGCTCACGAGCAGGGCGCCGAGGAGGATTAACCCCCCCTGCAGCATCAGTTTCTGGGTTTTCGTACGCATAGCCCTCTCTTGTATGTCCGTGCGGCGCAATACTGACGCCGCCCTATCAAGTCGCCGTCAATTCACGTCAGTCACGCCGCCAATCGCCGTGCGTGCCGCCCGTCTTTTCGAGCAGCCGCACCTTCTCGATTTCCATCCCCCGGTCCACCGCCTTCACCATGTCGTAGACGGTGAGCAGGGCGACGGACACCGCCGTGAGCGCCTCCATCTCCACTCCCGTCCGCCCGACCGCCTTGGCGGCGGCGCGGACCCGCACGCCCGGGAGCGCCTCATCGAGCGTGGCCTCGACCTCTACGTGGTCGAGCCCCAGGGGGTGACACAGCGGGATCAGTTCCGCCGTGCGCTTCGCTGCGAGCGTGCCGGCCACCTCGCTCACCGCCAGAACATCGCCCTTGGCCACCGCCTGATCGGCCACGAGCCGGAACGCCTCCGGCGACATCCGAATCGCTCCTTCGGCCACCGCGGTGCGGACGGTGACGGGCTTGTCGCCTACGTCCACCATCCGGGCGCGGCCGGCCGCGTCCACGTGCGACAGCTTCACGGCGCTTCCCCGGCCAGGTCCTCGGCTAGAACGGCGCCGACGAGCTGGGGGTTCACGTTGCCCTGGGCCAGACCGCGCGCTTCCAGCACCTGTGCGATCGCTTCCACGACCTTTTCGGTGTCGCGGCCCGCCCGGGCTTCGTCCCGCAGTTGGGCCAACAGGCCGTCCAGCATGTCGGTGAACCCACCGCGCGCCTGGAACGGCTGCTGGCCGAGCGCGAACGCGTAACGCCCCACCGGATCTCCCTGTACAGCGGCGCGGAACCGCTCGGCTGCGGCGGCCCCACCGGCTGCCCGGTCCTCCGTTGCAAGGAGCCTGCCGAGGCGCCCCTCTGCGGCGGCAACCCGTTGTGCCACATCGCGTTGGCTCTTCAAGCCAAGCTCGCGCTGTGCGAACACTGCCACGATGCTGTCTGGAAGGCGCGCCACTCGGACACGCACTACGCGAGACAGGATCGTCGGCAGCAATGCCTCAGGCTCCGTGGCCGTGAGCACGAACACCGTGTCGGCCGGCGGCTCCTCGAGCGCCTTAAGCAGCGCATTCGCCGCCGCATCCGCGCCGGTCTGCGGCACCAACCGCTCGGCGTCGCCGAGGATGAAGACCTTGCGGCGCGCCAGCGCCGGCGTCAGCGCGAGCCGCCGCAGCAGCAGCCGTACGGAGGCGATGTTGTGACTCGCGAGGCCCGACGGCGGCTCGTACAGCGGCCGTTCGCGCCGCGCCGCCAGCTCGTCTCCGAGCGCTTCCGCGACTAGCTCCACTTGCTTGTCCGCGTCCGCGCCCTTCTTCGACAGCTCGACTGGAACGAACCAATGGACGTCGGGGTGCGACAGGCTCAGTACCAGCTTGCAGTGCTGGCAAGCCCCACACCCTTCGCCCTTCCCCTTGCCCCGGTCTTCGCATACCAGCGCTTGGGCGAGCCAGAGCGCGAGTCGTTGCTTGCCGACGCCGCGAGGTCCCTCAAGCAGGAGCGATTGTGGCAACCGGCCGGAGGCGATGGCGCCTGCCAGCCGGTTTCTGATCCCCTCGTGGCCATACAGGGGGGGGATTGGCATGGCGGAAATGTACCCGTCATCCGTTATCCGTCATCCGTTGTCCGTCGAAGGGTGTTGCGCAGGCGCAACTTAGCCGATTTTCGGGGGGCTTGTGCAGCTTTAAGCTGATGACGGATAACTGATTACGCGCATAAGTGAGTACGCACTCGCCAGATAATGCCTAATTTCCCTAGTTTTTCGGCATCTGTTCGGTGTCGGAACGGGTGTCCGCCCCCTCGACGAGCTGCTGGACGGCCTTGAGCTGGTGAGGTTGGCCCACCACGGCCAAGACGTCGCCCGCCGCAAGTCGAAACTGAGGGCCGGGCGTGGGGATGTCGTCCGACCCCCGCGTCACGGAAAGCACCAGCGCGCCCGTCTGGGTGCGGAGCCCGGTTTCGGCCAGGCTCTTGCCAGCGAGGGTCGAGTCGGGGCCCAGCCGTACTCGCTCCACCGCCATTTGGGGAATGCCGCCGACCAGTCCGAAGCTCGGGGCGCCGCCGCCGCCGCCGCCGTCGCCGCGCAGCGCCTGGTAGTGGGAGGCGCGGATCTGCTCCACCAGGCGCTCGATGTCCTGGCGCGCGACGTTGTAGTGTGCCAGCACGCGCGCGAAGATCTCGACCGACGTCTCGAACTCCTCGGGGATGACGACGTCCGCGCCGAGCCGCGTCAGCTCGGGGATCTCCGCGACGTAGCGCGTGCGGGCGATGATGTGGATGCGCGGATTCAGGGCGCGCGCCACGCGCACCATGCGGCGGGTGGCGGCGGGGTCGGAGATGGCGGCCACGAGCATGCGGGCGCGCTCCACCCCGAGCGCGTGCAGGATCTCCTCGCGCGTAGCGTCGCCGTAGAACGCCGGCTCGCCCCGGCCGCGTGCCTGCTGCACGGTCTGCGAGTTGAGCTCCACGATGAGGTAGGGCGCGCGGATGGTGCGCAGCGCCGCCGCCAGGTTGCGCCCGTTCAGGCCGTACCCGGCGATGATGACGTGGTCGGTGAGCGGCTGCTCCCCGGCGGCGATTGCGCGGGGCCGGAACCCCGGCAGCAGGCGATCCAAGGGCACCACGCGTTCGATACGGTCCACCAGCGCGGGCCCCGCCTCGAGCAGGAACGGCGTCAACAGCATCGTGAACACGGCCACCGCCAGGAACGTCTGGTACGGCCCTTCCGCGAGGAGTCCGGCGGCACGGCCTTCCCGGGCCAGCACGAAGGAGAACTCGCCGATCTGCGACACGGCCAGGCCCGCGAGTAGCGCGACGCGCCCCGAGTAGCCCAGCAGGGCCGGCCCGACGGCCGCAGTGATGGTCTTGCCTCCCATGATCACGCCGACGCCCCCCAGGGCGAGCAGGGGGTGGTCGCGGACGAACTGCACCTGCACGAGCATGCCGACGGCGACGAAGAACAACGAGATGAACACGTCGCGAAACGGCAGCAGCTCCGCCATCGCCTGGTGGCCGTAGTCCGATTCGGAGATCACGAGCCCCGCGAGAAAGGCGCCCAGCGCGAGCGAGGCGCCGGCGGCCGCGGTGCCGAGGGCCGTGAGGGTGCCGAGCAGGATGATCGCGATCAGGAACAGCTCGCGGCTTCGCGTCTTCAAGATCTCGGCGAGCGCGCGGGGCACGACGGTGCGAGCCACGACGAGCACGCCGATCACGACGAGCACCGCCTTCCCGAGCGCGAGCAGGAGACCGCTCGGTCCCCCGGCGGCGCGTCCCGCGAGGAAGGGCAGCACCAGCATCATGGGGACGACGCACAGGTCCTGGAAGATCAGCACCCCTGTCGCGAGCCGGCCGTGCGGCGCGTCGATCTCCCCTTTGTCGGTGAGCCCCTTCAAGACGAGCGCCGTGCTCGACAGGGCCACCAGGAAGCCGAGCAGCAAGGCGATCTGCCAGGAGGTTCCGGACGCCCTCGCCACGAGGGCGCTCGCGGCCACCGTCAGGCCGACCTGCGAGAGCCCGCCCACCACCACCTGCCGGCCCATCTCGCGCAGCCGCCCGAGCGAGAACTCGATCCCGATGGTGAAGAGCAGCAGGATGACACCGACTTCGGCCAGGCTCTCGACCTGGTGTACGTCAGACACCAGGCCCAGCGCGTTGGGGCCAAGCAGCACGCCTGCCACGATGAATCCCGGCAAGGCCGGCAGCTTGAGGCGGTGGAACAAGAGGATGACGAGGAGGGATACGGCGAAGATGACCGCCAGGTCCCGGAGGATCAGGTACTGGGTCATGGGGCTCGGTGATATCTCATTGCGGCGTCTCCACTTGGTGTCTTGTCCGTGACCCAGCACACGGCCGCGGCGTGGGCGTGATAATGGAAAAAACGGAACGACTGTGCAAGGTTGCGTCGCCCTTTCAGGTCGTGAAACCGCTCGTGAGCACCAACCGCTTCCGGCTGTTGCGCCCCGACGACGACCGCGACGCTCGCACGTCGCGGACGGAGGAGCAGCTGCGCGCCACCGCGCGCCAGCAGGAGGCGGTGGCGCATCTGGGTCAGCAGGCGCTCGCCGGGACGCCGGTCGCGGACCTGGAGCAGGCGGCGGTGGCCATCGTGGCCCGCATCCTGGACGTCGAGTTTGCGAGCGTGCTCGAGTTCCGGCCGGAAAGCCGCACGCTACTGCTGCGCGCGGGCGTGGGGTGGAGCGAGGGGAGCGTCGGTCGCGCGGTGGTACCGGCGGACGCCGACTCGCACGCGGGCTACGTGTTGCGCTCGTCCGGGGCGGTGGTGGTGGAGGACCTCGCGAGCGATACGCGGTTCGGGAGCGCCCCGCTGCTGGCGCAGCACGGCGTCGCCTCCAGCCTCAGCGTCGTGGTGCATGGGAAGGAGCGGCCCTTCGGCGTGCTGGGCGTTCATACGGCACGGCGCCGCGAGTTCACGATCCACGACACCCACTTCCTCCAGGCGGTGGCGAACGTGCTTGCCACCACCGTCGATCGCGCGCGCACTGAAGCGGCGCTGCGCCAGAGCGAGGAGCACTTCCGCTCCCTCATCGAGAACGCGTCGGACATCGTGACGATCGTTGGGGAAAACGGCGTGTTCCGCTACGCCAGCCCGTCGGTCGAGCGCGTGCTCGGCTACAAGCCCGGCGACCTGCTGGAGCGCAATGCCTTCGACTTCGTCCACCCGGACGACATCCCCGCCGTCGCGGAGGCGCTGTCGCGCGCCATCCACCGTCCCGGGAGTCCCCAGGCCGCGCAGCTCCGGTTCCGGGCGAACGACGGCGCGTGGCGGCTGCTCGAGACCGTCGGCCAGGCCCGCTTGACCGACGCGGGCACCGCCCAGCTGATCGTGAACGCGCGCGACGTCACCGAGCGGCGGCGTCAGGAGCGCGCGTTGCGGGAGAACAAGGCGCGGCTGCGTACCGTGATCGCCGGTGCGCCGTTGGTGCTGTTCGCGCTGGACCGCGACGCCGTGTTCACGATGGTCGAAGGGAAGGGGCTCGACGCGCTCGGTGTGCGGCCGGCCCAGCTCGTCGGGCGGCCGGTCTCCGAGCTGTACGCCGACGTGCCGCAGGCCCAGGCGGACGTGAGCCGCGCGCTCGCCGGGGACACGTTCTCCTCGATGGTCGAGGTCTACGGGGTGGTATTCGACATCTGGTACACCCCGATCCGGGAGGCGGACGGCGAGGTGTCGGGCGTGATCGGGGTGGCGAACGACATCACCGAGCGCCGCCGCTTCGAGGAGGCGCTGCGGCGGTCGGAGGAGAGCAGCCGCGCCCTCGTGCAGCACGCGACCTACGGGATCTACCGCTCCACGCTCGACGGGCGGCTGCTCGCGGTCAATCCGGCGCTCGTCCGGATGCTGGGCTACGACTCGGAGGAGCAGCTGCTGGCCGCGAACCTGGCGCGTGACGTGTACGCCGACGCGGCGGAGCGGGAGCGCATCCTCGCGCAGTTCGACGGCGCGGACGCCGTGGAAGGCGTGGAGGTGATGTGGAAGCGTCGCGACGGGCGGCGCATCCTGGTGCGGCTGGCGGGGCGGGCGGTGCGCCGGCCCGACGGGGGGGGCCGCATCGAATGCTTCGAGACGCTCGCCGAAGACGTGACGGAGCGGCGGGCGCTGGAGGAGCAGCTGCGGCAGTCGCAGAAGATGGAGGCGGTCGGGCAGCTCACGGGCGGGATCGCGCACGACTTCAACAACCTGCTCACGATCATCCTGGCCAACGCGCAGCTGATCGCCAAGGCGCTCCCCCAGGAGCAGGCCGACGCCCACACCGACCTGCGCGACGTGATGGCGGCGGCGCTGCGCGGCCGCGTGATGGTGAAGGAGCTGCTCGGCTTCGCCCGCCGCTCGAGCCTCGACCTCCAGCCCATGCATCTGGGCGATCTGGTGGCCGATCTCCAGGGCTTCCTGCGCCGCATCCTGCCCGCCGACGTCGAGATCGTGATCGCCGGGGCGGACGACCTCCCCGAGGTGCGCGCCGACATTCACGCCGCCGAGCAGATCCTGTTCAACCTCGCCACCAACGCGCGCGACGCGATGCCCGACGGGGGCGTGCTCCACATCGAGACGCAGCGCGTTCACCTCGAGCAGGAGCGGTGCCAGGCATGCGGGGTGCCGCGCGCCGGCGACTACGTGTGTCTCGCGGTGGGCGACACCGGGACGGGGATGGACGAGGAGACGCGCCGCCGCATGTTCGAGCCGTTCTTCACCACCAAGCCGCCCGGCCGGGGCACCGGCCTCGGGCTCGCCACGGTGTACGGGCTCGCGAAGCAGCACGGCGCCGGCATCGAGGTGGAGAGCGAGCCGGGGAAGGGGACGCGGTTCCGCATCTACTTCCCCGTCGTGGACGCCGAGGTGGCGGCCGCGGCGCGGGACGTGGCGCTGCCGGCGGACGCCCCGCGCGGGTGGGAGACCATTCTCGTCGTGGAGGACGACGACCAGCTGCGCCGCTCGGCGAAGCGCATCCTCGAGGATGCGGGCTATCAGGTCCTCACCGCCGCCGACGGGCTCGAGGCGCTCGACGTGCTGCGGCAGGGCGCGGCGGTACGGCTCGTGTTCTCCGACCTGGTGATGCCGCGACTGGGCGGGCGGGCCCTGTACGACGCGGCGCGCCGCGACGGCCACACGGTACCCTTCCTGTTCGCGAGCGGCTACTCGGATCCCAGCGGCCGCGGTGCGGCGGCCCTCGACCCCTCCGTGCCGCTGCTGCACAAACCCTGGACCGGGCCGGACCTGCTGGGCCGCGTGCGGCAACTCCTCGACCGGCCGTAGCCGGTCACCCGTCCAGCACTTCCCTCACCTTTCGCGCCAGCGTCTCCGGCACGAAGGGCTTCTGCAGGAATGCCACACCGGCGGTGAGCACGCCCTGCCGCACCATCGCGTCGTCGGTGTACCCGGACGTGTAGAGCACCTTCATACGCGGCCGCTCGGGAGCGAGCCGCTCGGCAAGCTCGCGGCCGCTCATCCCCGGCATGACGACATCGGTCACGAGCACATCGATGCCGCCGCGATGACGGGCGGCCAGGTCGAGGGCCGTGGCGCCGTCGGCCGCGTCGAGCACCGTGTACCCGCGGGCTTCGAGGCTCCGGCGGGCGAGTGAGCGCACCGGCGCGGCGTCTTCCACGAGCAGCACGGTCTCGGGGCCGCCGCGCGCCTCGGAGGGCTCTGCCGCGGGGGCGGGCGCGGAGAGCGACGGCGCGACCTCGTCCGCGGGGACGCGCGGCAGATAGACCTTGACCGTGGTACAGTGGCCCACTTCGCTGTACACCCAGATGTAGCCGCCGCTCTGCTTCACGATCCCGTACACCGTCGCGAGGCCGAGCCCGGTCCCCCGGCCGACTTCCTTGGTCGTGAAGAACGGCTCGAACAGATGCGCCTGGGTCGCCTCGTCCATCCCGCTGCCGGTATCGGTCACGGCCAGGCACGCGTAGTCGCCCGGCGGCAGCCGGTGGCGCCGCTCGGCGAGCTCCGAGGCGGGCGTGACGCGGATCGTCTCGATGTTGAGCCGGCCGCCCGTGGGCATGGCGTCGCGGGCGTTCACCGCGAGGTTCAAGAGCACCTGCTCCAGCTGGCCCGGATCGGCGTTCACCGATCCGGCCTCCGGCGCGAGCGTGACGGAGAGCTCGATGTCCTCGCCCAGCAGCCGCCGCAGCATCTTCTGCATGTGGGCCACGACGGCGTTGAGGCCCAGCACCTTGGGCGCGAGCACCTGCCGGCGGCTGAACGCCAGGAGCTGGCGCGTGAGCTCGGCCGCCCGGACTCCGGCGTTCTTGATCTCGACCGCGTCCTCGTGGCGGGGATCGTCCGGCGGCGTGGCCTGGAGCAACAACTGCGTCGACCCCAGAATCGCCGTGAGCAGATTATTGAAGTCATGGGCGATCCCCCCGGCGAGCTGTCCCACGGCTTCCATCTTCTGGGACTGGCGCAGCTGCTCCTCGAGCGTCCGCTGGGCGGTGACGTCGCGGGCCAGCACCAGGCGGGCCCGTCGCCCGGCGAACTCGATGGGTCGGGCGACGAGGTACACGTCCAGCACGCGGCCGTCCTTGGTGCGATGCCGGACCCCCGTCCGCTCGGCACCCTCGTCGGGGCGGGCCTTCAGCTCCTCTTCCAGCCGGACCTGGTCCTGCGGGGGGCGGATGTCGCGAATGGTGAGGGCCAGGAACTCCTGCTCCGAGTACCCGTAGCGCACGACCGCCGCCTGGTTGACCGCCAGGATGCGCAGTGTCTCGAAGTCGTAGACGAGCATCGCCTCGGGGCTCGTCTCGAACAGCAAGCGGTACTTGCGCTCGCTCGCCAGGAGCTGCTCCTCCGCGCGCTTGCGCTCGATCGCCATGGCGACCTGGGTGGACACGAACTGCAGGATCTGCTTCTCGGTCTCGCCGTAGCGGACGCCGGGGGTGTAGGTCTGGGCCACGAGCACGCCGATGGGACGATCGCCGATCCGGAGGGGCACGCCCAGCCAGTCGATGGACGGCGCCCCGATGAGCTCCACCTCGCCCCGCCGCTCCAGCTCGGCGTGCACCTCGGGCGTGACCAGCGCCGGCTGGCCGGTGCGCAGCACGTATTCGGTGAGGCCCTTGCCGAGCTTCTTGGCCGGAAAGTCGGTGTCGTATTCGTCGACGAAGTACGGGAAGCTGAGCATGCCGCTGGGGGCGTCGTACAGCGCGATGTAGAAGTTCTTGGCCGGCATCAGCTCGCCGACGATGCGGTGGATCGCCCCGAACAGCTCCTGCAGGTTCCGCGCCGCCTGCGCCGCCTCCGAGATGCGAAAGGTGGCGAGCTGGATCTGGTCGGCGCGCCGGCGCTCGGTGACGTCGCGGAAGCTCCACACGCGGCCCACGCTCTTGCCGCCGATGCGCTGGGGCTGGGAGTAGCGCTCGAAGATCCGGCCGTCCTTGAAGGTGAGGATGTCGAAGCTCGACGCCTCGGGTCGGGCGTAGAGGTCACGCACCTTGGCGCGGAAGCCCTCCGGGTCGGCGAGCTGCTCCAGCACGAACGCGATCGTCTGCGCGTCGTCCCGCGCCTCGAGGACCGAGTCCGGGATGCGCCAGAGCTCGGCGAACTTGCGGTTGAAGCTCACGATCCGGCCGTCCAGGTCCACCACCAGGATGCCGTCCGCCGTCGACTCGAAGGTCGCGTTGATCAGGGAGAGCGTGTGGTGCAGGTCCTGCTCGGTGCGCCTGCGCTCCGTGATGTCCCGGTAATTGACGACGATCGCCTCGATCGCCGGGTCGCTCAGCCGGTTCACCCCCACCGTCTCGAGGACGCGCCAGCTCCCATCCTTGTGGAGGGCCCGCAGCTCGACGCGCACGACGTGCCCGGGACGCTGGAGCAGCTCGCCGAACAGCTCCAGCGCCCGGAGCCGGTCGTCGGGATGAATCAGCTCGAAGGCGTCGCGACCGAGGTTCTCGGTGCCCGAATAGCCGAGCACCAGGTGGGTGGACGCGCTGGAGTAGCGGATCGTCCCGTCCGTGTCGAGCAGCGCGATGACGTCGGTCGAGTGCTCGACCAAGGAGCGAAAGCGCTGCTCGCTGGCCCGCAGCGCTTCCGCCCCGCGGCGACGCTCGGTGACGTCGCGCGCGACCAGCACGACGCGGTCCGCGTCCATCGGGGAGATGGCGGCGGCGAACCACACCTCCTCCCCGCCGATCGTGAGGCGGTATTCGGCATGCACCGTCTGGCGCCAGGCGAGGGCCCGTTCGATGAGGCCGAGGAATTCGTCCGCCTGCGCCTTGGGAAACACGTCGTGGAGCGTCCGGCCGAGCAGGTCGGGGGCGGGGCGGTACGGGGGGGCGGCGTTGGTCGGCGCGATCTTGACGTAGCGGCCCTCGGCGTCGAGCACGAGGATCACGTCGCTCATTGCGGCGAACAGCGCCTGGAGCTCGGCGTCGGATTCGCGCCGAGCCGGCGCAGCGTTCGGGAGGGTCATGGCGGCGGGCACAATACTCACCGCCGGGGTGCCCCGAAGCAACTCCCCGGCGGGCGCTCGCGAACAGGTGTGACGCAGGTTACAGCCGACGGCGCATGCTGCTCACCTGCCGCTTACGATGCGGCGGCGGCGGGCGGTGGCTCGTTCAAGACCAGCCAGTAGAGCCCGAGCTGGCGCACGGCCTCCACGAACTGGCCGAAGTCGACCGGCTTGCGGATGTAGCTGTTGGCCCCGAGGCCGTAGCCGTTGACGACGTCCCGCTCCTCCTTGGACGACGTGAGGATGACGACGGGCAACAGCCTGGTCCGGGCGTCGGCCCGGATGCGGCGCAAGACCTCCATGCCGTCGACCTTCGGCAGCTTGAGGTCGAGCAGGACGACTACGGGAACCACCGGGTCGCCCTCGTGCGGGCCGGTGCCGAAGACGCAGTCGAGCGCCTCGACTCCGTCGTGCGCTACGATGATCGTGTTCTGGATGTTGTTCTTCGCCAGGGCACGCCGCGTCAGCGCCTCGTCGTCGGCGTTGTCCTCCACCAGTAGGATGACCTTGTCCTTCATCTGCCCGTCCTTGGTTCGGGGTGGCTACACCGTGAAGTAGAACGTGGCGCCCTGGTCGACCGCGCTTTCTGCCCACACGCGGCCGCCGTGCCGATGGATGATGCGCTGCACCGTCGCCAAGCCGATCCCTGTGCCCTCGAACTCCTTCGCGCTGTGGAGCCGCTGAAACGCGCCGAACAGCTTGTCGGCGTAGGTCATGTCGAAGCCCGCGCCGTTGTCCCGCACGAAGTAGGCGGTCGCGCCGTCCTGCTGGGAAACGCCGAACTCGATCCGGGCGGGGCGGCGCTGCGCGGTGAACTTCCAAGCGTTGCCGAGCAGATTCTCGAGCACGACCCGCAACAGCGTGGGGTCTCCGCGCACCCGTGTTTGATCGACGCAGACGAACTCGACGGCGCGCCGGGGCTCACGCTGCCGCAGCTCGGCCACGACGCCCTGCGCCAGGGCGGACAGATCCACCGGCGCGCTCTTCAGCTCGGCCCGGCTCACGCGGGCGAGGTGGAGCAGGTCGTCAATGAGGTGCGCCATGCGCTGGGTCGCGGCGCGGACGCGACGCAGGTGGCTCCGACCTTCCTCGTCGAGCCGGGCGGTGTAGTCTTCCTGGAGCGCTTGGCTGAAGCCGTCGATGCTGCGGAGCGGGGCCCGCAGGTCGTGCGACACCGAATAGGAGAAGGCCTCGAGCTCCTTGTTGGCCGCCTCGAGCTGGGCGGTGCGCGCCTGGATCTCGGCTTCGGCGCGCCGCCGCTCGCTCAAGTCCCGCGTCACTTTCGCGAACCCCAGCAGCGTCCCGCGCTCGTCACGCACGGCGGTCACCACGACGTTGGCCCAAAGGCGGGAGCCGTCCTTGCGGACGCGCCAGTTCTCCTCCTCGTAGCGGCCCGTCGTGGTGGCGGCCTGGAGGGCTGCCGCTGGCTTGCCGGCGGCGGCGTCTTCCGGGGTGTAGAACCGCGAAAAGTGCTGGCCGATGATCTCCTCCGCGGTGTAGCCCTTGATCTGCTCCGCCCCGCGGTTCCAGCTCACCACGTGGCCGGTGGGATCGAGCATGTAGATGGCGTAGTCGCGCACGTTCCCCACGAGCAGGCGGAAGCGCTCCTCACTGACCCGGAGCGCCTCCGCCGCCCGGACACGCTCGGTGATGTCGCGCAGGACCCCCGTGAACGCGACGTCCGACCCCAGCTTCCAGCTCGCCAGCGACAGCTCGAGGGGAAACTCCCTCCCATCCTTGTTTCGGCCCGCCAGCTCGACCGTCTTCCCGACGACATGTGCCTCCCCCGTCGCCAGGTAGCGCGCCAGCCCCGCGCGATGCGCCTCCCGGAACCGCTCTGGCATCAAGATCGTGAGCGGCTGGCCGGTTGCCTCGGTGGCCGCGTAGCCGAAGAGCCGCTCCGCTCCCGGGTTGAAGTAGGTGATGCGTCCGTGGCTGTCGGCGGAAACAATGGCGTCGTTCGCGCTCACGGCCAGCGCCCGGAACCGCTCCTCGCTGGCACGCAGCGCCTGCTCGGCGCGCTGGCGCTCCGTGATGTCCTGCGCGAGCACCAGCTCGGCTCGCCGGCCGCCGTACATCAGCGGGTGCGCCGTGATCTCGACCTCGATCACGGTGCCGTCCTTCTTGCGGTGTCGCCAGGTACCGCCCGCGGCGCCGCCCCCCGCGACGGTCCGGGCTACGGCGGCGCGGAGCGCCGCCACGTCCTCCGGGGGACGGATGTCATCGATCGTGATGGCGAGGAATTCCTCGCGGCTGTAGCCGTACGAGCTCACCGCGGCCTCGTTGACCGCGAGGAACTTCAGGGTCTCCACGTCGAACACCCAGGCCGGCAGGGGATTGCGCTCGAACAGCAGCCGATGGCGCTCCTCGGACTCGCGCAGCGCTTGCTGGGCGCGTTGGTGCTCGGTGATGTCCATCCACGCGCCGACCACTTCGCGCGGCGTACCACTGGCGTCCCGCAGGAGCCGGCACTCATCGCGCACCCAGCGGTACGATCCGTCCGCGTGGCGAAACCGGTACTCCGTGGTCAGCCGGTCGTGACTGAACAGCGCGGGGACCTCGGCCAGCACGCGCGTGCGGTCGTCCGGATGCAGGTGCTCGAGCCACCACGCCGGGTCCAGCGCCGCCGCTACGTCGTAGCCGGTCAGCCGAGTGACGTTCTCGCTCACCCAGTTGGGGGAGAACGAGCTGCCGGTGACCTCGTTGCCGTAGATGACGACGGTGCTCGAGGCTACCACGTGCTCGAGGCGGGCCTGCGTCGGTCGCAGCGCCGCTTCGGCATGGCGGCGGCGCCCCCGCTCGCGTCCGACCAGCACGCTGGCGACGACGGCCAGGCCGAGCGTCAGCAGCGTTCCCCCAGCGACGGCGATACGCACCTCGCGCGTGCGGGCCGCGAGCGTCGCGGAGCGGCGCGCCAGCAACCGGGCCTCCTCGTCCCGCATGCGCGCGATCAGTTCGCGGATGCGGTCCGTGAGGACCTTGCCCTGGCCGGTCACGATCGCCCGTCCCGCGGCGACTGCGCCTTCAGTGCGGCGCGCGTCGATGGTGCGCTGGAGGCGTTCGAAGCGGAGGGGAATGAGCCTCTTCAGGGAGTCCAGCCGAGCCTGCTGCGCCGCATTGTCGCTCGTCAGCGTGCCGAGCTGCGCGAGGAGCGGGCGCAGGGTGGCCCGAGCGGAGTCGTACGGCACGAGGTAGGCGGAGTCGCCCGCGATGACATAGCCACGGACCCCCGTCTCCGCGTCGATCACAGCGGCGAAGGCGGCCTCGAGGTCCGCACGCACCTGCAGCGTATGAGCCACCCAGCCGGCACTCTCGACCGTCGCGGTTGTGCTACGGAGCGCCGCCGCGCCGACCACGAGGACGATGGCGAGGGCCAGGCCGAACCCCACCTGGATCTTCCGCTCCAGCGGGAGTGTCATGCCGCGTCCAGCACCTCGCGCACCTTGCGGGCGATGCCTTCGGGGGTGAACGGCTTCTGCACGTAGGCGAGCCCGGGCTCGAGCACGCCGTGGCGGGTGATGGCATCGTCGGTGTAGCCCGACATGTAGATGACACGCACGTTCGGGCGGAGCGCCACGAGCTGCTTGGCCAGGTCGTGACCGCTCAGCCCCGGCATGACGACGTCGGTCAGGAGGACGTGAATGTCGCCAGAGTAACGCTGGGCCAGGTCGAGCGCCGCCTCGGCGCTCGGGGCCTCGAGCACGTTGTAGCCGTGGCGCTCGAGGACCTGGCGCGCCACGGCGCGCACGGGGGCCTCGTCCTCCGCGAGGAGCACCGTTTCCGTGCCGCGCTTGGCGCCTGCCCCGGCCGTCGCCTCGCGCGGCTGGACTGACGCGTCGACGCGCGGCAGGTAGACCTTGAAGGTGGAGCCGTGGCTCGGCTCCGTGTACACCCAGATGAACCCGCCGCTCTGCTTCACGATCCCGTACACGGTGGCGAGCCCCAGGCCCGTGCCTTTCCCCCGCTCCTTGGTGGTGAAGAACGGCTCGAACAGATGGGCCTGCACTTCCGGCGTCATGCCGACCCCGGTGTCGCTGACGGCGAGCAGGACGTACCGCCCCGGCGTCGCCGGGAAGTGCTCGCGCGCATAGCTCTCGTCCAGTTCGGCGTTTGCGGTCTCGATCGTGAGCTTGCCGCCCTGGGGCATCGCGTCCCGCGCGTTGACGGCGAGGTTCATGATCACCTGCTCGAGCTGCCCCGGGTCGGCCTTCACGGCGCCGAGCGCCGGATCGAGCCGCGTCGCGAGGTCGATGTCTTCGCCCAGCAGGCGGCGCAGCATCTTCTCGATGTCGGTGACGAGCCCATTCAGACCGACGACGCGCGGCTGCAGCACCTGCTGGCGGCTGAAGGCGAGCAGCTGCCGGGTGAGCCCCGCCGCCCGGTCTGCGGCCTTGCGGACTTCCTGGGCGTCGTTGCGGCGCGGGTCACCGGGGGGCAGGTCTTCGAGCAGCAGATCGACGTAGCCCGTGATCGCGGTGAGGATGTTGTTGAAGTCGTGCGCGATGCCGCCGGCCAGCCGGCCCACCGCTTCCATCTTCTGCGCCTAGCGCAGCTGTTGCTCGAGCAGCACGCGCTCGGTCGCGTCGCGGCCGATGCCGAGAATACCGACGAGCCTGCCGTCGCGCAGCTGCGCGCTCGCGCTGAACTCGACGACGCGCGCGTCTCCCTGCCGCGTCCGCACGCGGAACTGGCTGGCTGGACGCGGCTCGCCGCGCAGCACTCGCCCGAACAGCTCTAAGGCTTCGTGCACGTCGGCGGGATGCACCAGGCCCTCGAACGGCTTGCCCAGCCACTCGTCGCGCGACCAACCGGTGAGAGCCTCGAACGCCGGGTTGAGCGCCGCGATGGCGCCGTCGGGAGTCAGCGCGAAGATCACATCGCGCACCCCTTCGACGAGCGTGCGGTACTGCTCTTCGCTGTGGCGCCGCGCGTCCTCGGCGCGGGCGTGCTCCGTGCGCGCCCGCGTGAGATCGAGTGCGCGGGCGACGGCCGACGGCAGACGCTCGAGGTGGTGCTTAACGATGTAGTCGGCGGCGCCGGCCTTGAGGTATTCCACGGCCGTCTCCTCGTCGAGGCTGCCGGTCACGATGATGACGGGCGCCTCGGAGCGTGCTTCCTGGGCGATGCGCAGCGCGTCGGCCGCGGTGAATTGCGGCATCGAGTGATCGGTCAGGATCACGTCCGGCACGAACTGCTGCAGGGCCTGCCGGAAGGCGGCTTCGGATTCCACCCGACGGGTCGTGATCGCGAGTCCGGCGCGCCGCAGCTCCTGCTCCATCAGCGCGGCGTCATCCGGGACGTCCTCGGCGAGGAGGATGCGCAGCGGGGCCGCCATCACTGCGGCGGCTCGTTCAGCAACACCCAGTACAGCCCCAGCTCCGACACCGCCCGCGAGAACGCCTCGAAGTCCACCGGCTTCACGATGTAGCTGTTCGCGCCCAGCCGGTACGCTGCCGCGATGTCCGGCTCCTCGCGCGACGACGTCAGCACGATCACCGGCAGCGCGCGCGTGCGCTCGTCGGCCTTAAGGCGCCGCAGCACCTCGAGGCCGCCCACCTTGGGAAGGTTGAGGTCCAGCAGAATGACCTTCGGCGCGATCCCGATCTCATGCCACGGATGCGAGGCGTCGCCGAAGAAAAAGTCCAAGGCCTCCGCGCCGTCGCGCGCCACGAAGACCTGGTTGGTGAGATTGCGGGCCTGAAACGCCCGCAGCGTCAGCGCCGCGTCGTTCGGGTCGTCCTCGACCAGCAGGATCTCGACGTCGTGCTGCGAGTTCACGGGGTCGTCCGCTCCATGGGAAGTGTCCCTCCTCGCGCGCAGGCGTTACTGCAGCACAGCATAACGACTTATGCCGGGCCGCGGGAGCGGGGGTGAGCGCGTAATTACGGCACGCCCCGTCACGGAGTCGGCCCGAGCCCCTCGAGCTGGGGCTGCACGTGCTTCTTGTAGCAGTCCGGGCAGATGCCGTGGCTGAAGTGGGCGGCGGAGCGCTTCTCGACGTAGCGCTCGATCGATTGCCATTGCTCGGCTGGATCGCGGATCCGCTTGCAGTAGGAGCAAATCGGGAGCAGTCCTTCGAGCTGCTGCACGTGCCTCCGTAGACTAAGGATCCGGTCGGCCACTTTGAGGCGCGCATGCAGCTCGTCGATATCCACGGGCTTAGTGATGAAATCATCCGCCCCCGCCTCCATCCCCTCGAGGTAGCGCTCCTTCCCGCCGGTCGCGGTGACGAGAATAAAGTACGTGTAGCGGTCACTCGGTCGGGCGCGGATGCGCCGACACAACTCGGCTCCGTCCATCTCGGGCATGGACCAGTCGGAAATGACGACCGGAGACTGGAGGGTTCGGAACACGTTCCAGGCCTCCGCGCCGTTGGTCGTGGCCGTCACGTGGTACCCGAGCCCCTTGAGCGCCGCGTTCAGGTACAGGCCGGCGACCGGGTCGTCTTCAACCAGGAGAACGTGCATGGGAGGCTCCGCTGTTACTCAGGTAGTCGAGGACCGCCGCCACCTCGCGTTCCAGCGCCGGGAGTTCCCGCTGGACGTGCTCGAGCATGCTCTCCCGGGCGGCGCCCTCGATTTCCGCGAGCAGCAATGCGAGCCCGCGCGCGCCGATGGTGCCCGCCGCCGACTTGAACGCGTGCGCGGCGCGCCCGACCGACTCGGGATCCCCCGACCGAGCGGCCGTCTGGAGCGCCGCGAGGCGCTCGGGCGCCGTCTGGGCGAACACCCGCACGATCCCGTCCACCGCTTCTTCGGCTCCAGCCTCACGCATGGTGCTGCGGAAGCCCTCCAGGTCGATGGGCGGCGCCGGCGGCGTCGGACCGTCCGAGCTCCCTTCGACGAGCGCGAACAGCTCGTGCGCCTTGAACGGCTTGGCGAGGTACCCGCTCATGCCGGCGGTGAGACAGCGCTCCCGCTCACCGCTCAGGGCGTGCGCGGTGAGGGCGATGATCGGGAGCGCCCGGCCCTGAGGCAGGGCGCGGATGCCGTCCGCGGCGGCGAAGCCGTCCATCTCGGGCATCTGGATGTCCATGAGGACCACGTCGTAGCGGCGGGCGCGGATTGCGTCCACCGCTTCCCGGCCGTTGCTCACCACGTCCACCTGGTGCCCGCGCTTCAGGAGCATCGCCGTCGCCACCTGCTGGTTCACGGGGTTGTCCTCCGCCAGCAGGATCCGCAGGGCGTGACGCGACTCGGCGATCGAGTGGCGGGTGACGAGGTCGGCCCCGCCACCGGCCGAAGGCGTCCCCGCGAGCACGGTGCCCACCGCTTCGATCAGGTCCGCCCGCGCGATGGGCTTGGTGAGATACGCCTGGATGCCCAGCTGCCGGCAGCGCTCGCCGTCGCCCCGCTGGCCGGCCGAGGTGAGGATGAGGAGCCGGGTCGGCGCGAGGTCGGGATCGCCGCGGATGGCGGTGGCGAGTGCGAAACCATCACGCTCGGGCATCTGCGCGTCGAGGATGGCGAGGTCGAAGGGCGTGCCGGCCCCCGCGGCGCGGCGCAGCGCCGCGAGGCCGGCATCCGCGCGCGCTGCCTCGTGCACGGCCACGCCTTCGGCGCCCAGCATGTCGCGCACGATGCGCCGATTGGTCTCGTTGTCGTCCACGACGAGCAGGCGCCGGCCGCCGAGCGACGCCGCCTGCCTCGGAGCCACGGCGGTGGGAGTCTCGATCGGGAATGGCAAGGTGAAGCTGAACTCGCTGCCGCGCCCGACCTCGCTCGTGACCGTCAGCTCGCCCCCCATCAGCGCCACCAACCGTCGGGAAATCGCGAGGCCGAGCCCCGTGCCGCCGTAGCGGCGCGTCATGGACGCATCGGCCTGGGTGAACTCCTGGAAGATGGTGGCCAGCTGCTCCGGCGGGATGCCGATTCCCGTGTCGCGCACGCGGAAGTGGACGGACGCGTCGGCAGCGCCGCAGCGGACCACCGCGGCGGACACGTCGACCTCGCCCTGCTCGGTGAACTTGATCGCGTTCCCGATCAGGTTCATGAGGACCTGGCGCACCCGGGTGGGGTCTCCCCGCACCATGTGCGGGACGTCGGGCGGCACGTCCACGGTGAGCTCGAGATGCTTTTCACGCGCCCGCACCGCGAGCAGCGTGGCGGTGGCGTGCACGACCTTGGGCAAATCGAAGGGGATCGCTTCGAGCTCGAGATGCTCGGCTTCGATCTTCGAATAGTCGAGGATGTCGTTGAGGATGGTGAGCAGTGCTTCGGACGACGAGCGCACCAGCTCCAGAGCGCGGCGCTGCTCCGGCGCGAGCTCGGTGTCCAGTACGAGCTCGACGAAGCCGAGCACCGCGTTCATGGGCGTGCGGATCTCGTGGCTCATGTTGGCGAGGAACGCGCTCCGCGCCTGGGCCACGCGCTCCGCCAGGTCCCGCGCCGCGCGCATCGCCGTTTCGGCCGCCTTGCGATCGCTGATGTCCTCGTACAGCGCGACGAGCGCGCCTTCGGCGGCAGCCTTCACCGCGGCTGCCGAGAGGCGGACCGGGATATGCCGGCCGTCCTTGTGGGCGCGCTCCACTTCCACGCGAACGATCTCGCCCCGCCGCGCCCGCGCCTCGAGGTCCCTCGCTTCCGCACCGAGGCCTGTGGGCACGATCAGCCGGTCGATGTTGGACCCGAGGGCCTCGGCCGCGGAATACCCGAACAGGGCCTCGAAGGCTGGATTCACGCTGCCGATCAGTCGCTCGCCATCCAGCACCGCGATGGCCACGGGCGTGCTCGCGATCAGCGCGTCGAGGTAGGCGTGCTGTCGCGCCAGCTCCTGCGTCGATGCCTCGAGCAGGACGGCGCCCCGCACCCGTTCCGCGAAGGTGTGATATGCGCGCCGGTGCACGCGGTCCATCCCCCAGGCGAACAGCGCGATCAGCAGCGTCGCGATGACCTGCGGCCGAGAGTGCCCCTGCAACAGGATGCCGATGGGGAGCGGGGTCAGCACGGTGATCAGCAGGTAGCGGAAGCTGCGGCGGTCGCCGACCAGCGAGCTCGTGGCCCCGGCGACGATCCCCGCGAGCACGACCAGGGTCAGGGCGGCTTCGTCGAGGCCCAGCGCCGGGATCGCGGCGGCGGCGCCGAACCCCCACGCCAGCCCGACGCCGGCCACCGTGAGGCGGACGCCCCGGAGGGCCTGTTCGGGGGACGGCGCCCGCTGAGCCAGTTGCAACCGCCACCACGTCCGCAGCCCGGCGGCCGCGGTGACCGCCCCGACCCATCCGATCGTAAGCGCCAGCGGAAGGGAGTTCCACACCAGCGCGGCCACGACCAGCACCAGCACGACGTGCAACGCCTCGGCGAGCGGCCCGCCCTTGAGCAGCTGACTGAGCGCGGCGCGCTGCACTTCGGCCTCCACACGCGGCTCGTGCTCGGTGCCGCGCGCCACCGGATCCACGGTCATGGGTCTATATGGGCTCGTCCCGGGTGCGGGTGCAACATTGCAGGGCTCGGGATCCGGAGATAGGGTGTTTTTGCGGCACGGAGGGGTGACTTTGCGGCAGAAAAGACTGCGGCCTGGGGCCGTCCGCATAATGAGGTGGGCGTGCGGTCCCACCATCGTGACCTTCTGCGGACACCCCAGGCCGACTGGCCATACGGTGGGGCATGACCCTATGGTCCGGCAATCGGGGAAAACCCCGAACTTTGGCGGTGAACCTCCGGTGACTCGGCTTAGGACTCGGGGCTGACCACTCCGGCGCGGATCGCCCAGCGCACCAGACCCGCCACGTCGTGGATGTCGAGCCGGTGCATGATCTCGCTGCGGTGCGTCTCGACGGTCTTCACGGTGAGCTGGAGCCGCTGGGCGATCTCCTTGCTGGAGAGGCCCTCGGCCACGAGCTGCAGGATCTCCCGCTGGCGCGGGGTGAGGAGGTCGAGCACGCCCGGCTCGCCCACCCGTCGCAAGTACTCGTCCACGACGTGCTTCGAGACCGTGGGCGTCAGGTACGTTTCGCCCCGCGCCACCGCCTTGAGGGCGAGCTCGAACTCGGGGACGTCGGCCCCCTTGAGGAGATAGCCCGAGGCGCCGGCGCGTAGGGCCTGCGCCACGTACTCCTCGGTGGCGTGCATCGAGAGGATCAAGACGCGCGTGCGCGGGGACTCTTTGGTGATGCGGGCGGTCGCCTCGAGGCCGTTGAGACCCGGCATGGCGATGTCCATGACGACGACATCGGGGCCGTGGAGGCGTGCCAGCTCGAGGGCTTCGCGCCCGTCCGCCGCCTCCGCGATCACGTCGATCCAGCCGACCTGGCGCAGCACCGCGCGGATGCCCTTACGAACCAGGGTGTGGTCCTCGGCGAGCAGGACACGCAGGGGAGTGGCGGTCATGGCTCGGTCAGGGGAAACCGGGCCCACACCGTCGTCCCGGTCCCGGGTTGGGAGTCGATCCTGAAGTCGCCGCCCAGCAGCCGCACCCGCTCCTCCATGCCGTCGAGCCCGATGGAGCCCTCCGCCGTCGTGCCGCCGCGCACCGCCGCGACGTCGAAGCCAGTGCCGTCGTCGCGCACCGTCAGATCCAACGTCCCGTCCTCCGCCCGGGCATCGACTTCGACGCGCTTGGCGCCGGCGTGGCGGGCCACGTTGGTGATGGCTTCCTGCGCCACGCGAAAGCACGCGGTCTCGAGATCGGAGGCCAGCCGTTCCGTGGGGAGCTGCGTCCGCACGCGGACGGCAAGGCCCGCGCGCCGCCCCTGGCGGTCAGCGTACCAGCGCAGGGCGGCCGCAAGCCCGAGGTCGTCCAGCACGGAGGGCCGCAGCTCGAGCGACATGGAGCGCACCGCCTCCATCAGCTGCTCCACGATCGCGACGCTCTCGTCGAGCGGAAAGGCCTTGGCCCGGCGGCCACTCCGGAGTGACTCCAGGTTCAGCTTCACGGCGGTCAGCGCCTGGCCGATCTGATCGTGCAGCTCCCGGGCGATCAGCCGGCGCTCGTTCTCCTGCACCTTGAGCAGGCGCTGCGACAACGCTTCGAGCCGTTCCCGGCTGCGCCGTACCTCCGCCTCGCGCTCCCGGACGACCTGCTCGGCCTGGCGACGCTCGGTGATGTCCCGCACGATGATCTGTCCGCCCTGCCGGCCCGCGAGCGTGATCGGGATGCCTACGACCTCGACGTCGAGCACGGTGCCGTCGACCGCGATGAATTGCTGCTCCAGCAGCGGGGCGGGCTCACCCGTCGCGAACTCGCGCTCGATGCGCTCGCGCACGATGGCGCGGTAGTCGGGGTGGACGATGTCGAGCGTGGCGCGGCCCACGA
>Ga0134111_10000175_pt1 | contig 20882 bp, 19 predicted proteins | sample 15_D_Rain_40_2_1_FD_94465 | JGI IMG/M metagenome (GOLD analysis project Ga0134111, IMG submission 94465) | Grasslands soil microbial communities from the Angelo Coastal Reserve, California, USA - 15_D_Rain_40cm_2_11112015 | ecosystem: Environmental > Terrestrial > Soil > Grasslands ...
GCAGCGGACTCATAATCCGTTGGTCCCAGGTTCAAATCCTGGCGGGCCCACCAACAAAAGACTTAGGTTGGCATCTGTTTTGCACTAAAACGCCGACTGTGGTGAAAAATGTGGGGACTTCGCTTCTAAGTCCCTACTGCATTGTGTCAGCGGTATTCTGCTGCGCCTCCGCTTCTGCCAGTTCGCGCTCGACTCTGTAGCGTTCAATCTTCTTCTGTGCCTCGGCCAAATGCCGCTGGCATACGCCGCTCGCGGCACGCGCATGTCCGCGGACAGTGCCGCGGTTAAATCGTCGATGCCATCTCTATCCGGGAAAGACCCGCAGAAATCGAGGACCGCGCCATTCCCGGTCATTGGGAGGGTGATTTAATTGGTGGCACAAAGAACAGTCACATTGCGACTTTGGTGGAACGCCATTCGCGTTTTACTACGCTCGTGAAGGTGCGAAGCAAAGACACGGCGGCCTCACATTATGCTTGCCCGCCGGCTGCATGGCAGTAATGGCGTTCCTACATTCGACCGGAGAGCTCCTTGGAGCCATTGGTGATGGTCAAGTTTTTAAAGCAATAGATAAGATTGTTGGTGAACTATTTGAGAGTGTTGAAGCTGGTACAGCAAAAGTCCGCAACAGAGCACACTTGAATTTTTATACTCTTCCTAGCGTTGCCGCGAATGCTTTTAGTACCCGTCTGCTTAGAAATTTCCAGAGATCGAACCGCGAACCTTTGCTTGACATCCAAGATACAATGTCCCTACCTCTCAATGGGGTCCTCATGTCGTCCGGTTCCAAGGCCATTTCGCCCTTCCGAGAAATCTCACAGTTGAGGTGAACGCTCATGTCTGGGAATACGGCTCATGTTCTTCGCGGGGCATCAAATGCAACATGGCTGGTTTCTAAGGCCATTAACGAGGTTTTCCCGGAGGGGAATTTGCGTAGCCCAAGCTGGGCCCCTGGCAGACTTCTTAAACGGCGCGAGCGTGCGCCGATGCCGACAGGCATCCCCAGGAGCACTCTGTCCCTATGCCCCGACTGCAATCGCGAAGCAGTGGAGGCTGTCCTCAAAGGTGAGATTGATATTGCGAATTTCCGAGAGAACCCCGGAGTTGTCGAAGCCGAGATAGTGGAAGAAGCAGGACGCATCCTCATGCGGAAGTCCTGCAAGAAACATGGTCCGTTCGAGGATGCACTCTCCAATCACCCGGACTTCTTTCGAAGGATGGAACGCCTCGCGTTCGGCAGAGACTTCGAATGCGTTGACGATTGCAATGTGCACGTTCATGGCCCAAACAGCATCAGTTCCGGTCGAGGGACGTTTTTAATCGTTGATCTAACAAATCGCTGCAACATGATGTGTTCGCCGTGTTTCATGGATGCGAATGCTTCCAGCTACGTTCACGAACTCAGCATCGAAGACATAAAGACGATTTTCAACAACGCACTTTCGTTCAAGCCTCAGCGAGAGATCAACATTCTCTTCTCAGGAGGAGAGCCTACAGTTTCACCGATTTTTCTTGATGCCGTTCGCCACGCGAAAGGCATGGGTTTCCATCGACTTCACGTTGCGACAAACGGTGTGCATTTTGCTGAGAACAGAGACTTTGCTTTGCAGGCGAAGGAAGCCGGCCTCCACGCGGTATACCTGCAATTGGATGGAGTCTCCGAGGAAAAGAACAAACATCGTGGATTGGGAAACTACATGGCAGTGAAGCAGCAAGCTTTGGAGAACATCGCTGCGGCCGGAATGCGAACGACGCTTCAAGTTACCGTGACCAACAGCGTCAACAACGACGGCCTTGGCGATATTGTCGGATTCGCGATTCAGAACATACACAAAATCCACGGTGTCGTTTTTCAGCCCATCATGTTTGCCGGCAGGGACGAGCGCGTATCCCCCGACGAGCGATACGCTCGGCGCTATCCTCTCACGCAGCTCGCCTTCGACCTGCATGAGCAGACTTCGATTGGCTGGCAGCCAATGCGGGACTGGTTCCCACTGTCAGACTTTGGGATATTCGCTCATCTGTGCGATGTCCTTAACCCTGAGGCGAAAGTAGGAAGCCTTTTCCAAGAGACGCATCCCAACCGTGGGATCTTCAGCCCCTTGCTCGTAGACACGCAGCAAAAAGCCGCGACACCGATTCCTACCTTTTTCGACTTGGAACAATTCATGCGCGACACTGTAGAAATAACGGACTCTGGAAGAGGACCGACAGCAACTAGGATCCTAGTCTCGCTTTCGATAGTCCGCAATTTCAATCAGCAGAAGGCGCCCTCGGGGTTTGGGCTCGGGGAACTTCGCCCCTTGCTTGAGGACTGTTTCTACCGTCTTGCTGGTAGCAGCAAGCATTGGTCTCAGAAAGCCTATTCGTATGGCGGACGCTGGAGAGTCATGATCGTAAACGGTATGTGGTTCCAAGACGCCTTCAATTACGATTTCTCGGGAATCTGCAATTCCACTACGCCCGTGGCAACGACTCAAGGTGAAATCAGTTTTTGCGCTTATTACGGCGGCGGTTGGCGAAAAGTTGTCGAGCATCAAAGCCGTACAGCAACACTGGCGGAATGGCATAGAACCTACGGCCGCCACGAAATCTACGCGAACGGCAAGAACGTAGACCTTGGGCAACCGGCGCAGGGCGCGGGAACCCAATTGGTCCAGATCGAACCGGAACCTCCGGCGGTTCCGACAGCCGTTGTGGGGCACTGTGACTGACGCAGCTAGCAACGGGGAAAGCAAATTCCTTGCCGATTTCCCGCGCGGATCGCACGCTCTCAGCCGCTTTCGTTGAACATGGGAAAACTCGCGTCTCGTAACTGTGGGGGAAAATGCAACTCAGTGCAACTCCGCGAATTGTGGTGAAACGATGTAAGCCAGGTCTATAAGGAGAGTTGCGGCACAAATCAGCGCCGAATCCAGCCTTAGCGAAAACGCATGTCAGGAACTCATAATCCGTTGGTCCTAGTGTTCTGTCCCATAAATAACTGGCATTAGTATTGCTGGGAATATAGGCATCTCACCTGCACAATGGAGGTGCCTATGGCGATGGGACGGCCGAAAGCGGTGTTGGTTTTGGATGCGGAGCTGCGCGAACAGCTGGAAAGCTTGGCTAACTCGCGTTCTCTTCCGGCTGGGCTCGTTCGTCGGGCCAAGATTATTTTGCTGAGCGCTTCTGGGAAGACGAACGTGGAAATTGCGCGACAACTGGAGACGAGCAAGGTCACGGTAAGTCTGTGGCGGTGCCGATTTCTCAGACAGGGGGTGTCCGGACTCTACGACGAGTTACGCCCGGGCCGCCCACGCCCGATTAGCGACGAGCGAGTGGCACAATTAGTTCGCAAGACGCTGAAGACGAAACCCAAAGCCGGAACGCACTGGAGTATCCGACAAATTGCCGACGAGACCGGAGTATCGAAATCGACGGTGCACCGCATCTGGCAAGCGTTTGGCTGCAGCCGCATCGGCAAAAACAGTTCAAGCTTTCGAGCGATCCATTTTTTGTAGAAAAGGTACGGGATATTGTAGGGCTGTACTTGAATCCACCGGAAAATGCAGTGGTTTTGTGCGTAGATGAGAAGAGCGGAATTCAGGCGCTGGAACGCACCCAGCCGATGTTGCCGCTGGGCTTGGGTTATGTTGAAGGAGTGACCCACGATTATCGACGCCACGGAACCACCACGCTGTTTGCGGCACTGGACACGGCGAACGGCAAGGTGCTCGCGAAATGTCGACCGCGTCACCGGCATCAGGAGTATCTGAGTTTTCTCCGGGAGATTGAGAAGAACGTGCCGAAAAACTTGGAGGTGCACATCATCGTGGATAATTACGCCACGCACAAGCATCTGCGAGTTAAACGCTGGTTTGCTACACGGCCACGGTTCCATGTGCACTTCACTCCCACCTATGCCTCCTGGCTCAATCAGGTGGAGATGTGGTTCAACCGTATTACGCAACAAGCCATTCGCCGCGGAACGTTCAGTAGCGTGAAAGACTTGGTCGAGAAAATCGATCACTACGTCCAGAATTCCAACCGCCGAGCGCAGCCGTTTGTCTGGACCGCAACGGCGGATTCAATCTTCGCTAAAGTCGAACGACTATGTGAACGTATTTACGGGACAGCACACTAGGTTCAAATCCTAGCGGGCCACCAATTTTCATCCGCAAGCGCAGTCTCGCCAGGGTTTTCTGCTGTAGGTTAATGCGCAGCAGTTTTTGCTGCCCGCGCCTCGCGCACAGCCTCGACCAGTTTTTTCGCGGCGTCAATAATTTCCTGTGCCTTCCCGGCGCGAAGCGCCGCCACATTGACAAGGTCCGCTCCCACCCCAAGAGCAAATGCACCGGCGGCGATATAACCCGCGGCGTTCGAGAGATTCACTCCGCCCGTGGGGATAAGTTCCACGCCCGGAAAAGGAGCCTTCAGAGCTTTGATGTATTTTGCGCCGCCCATGTTTTCGCAAGGGAAAATCTTGATCACGCGCGCACCTTCGAGCGACGCCATCATCAGTTCCGTGGGCGTAAGCGCGCCGGGGATGGCCAGCTTTCCATGGGCCTGGGCCGTTTTAATGACCGGCACGGACAAGCCTGGACTGACCAGAAACTCTGCTCCCGCATCCAGGCATTCCGTCGCCTGTTCAGAACGCAAGACCGTGCCGGCTCCAGTGAGCACTTTGTCTCCGTACTTGCGGACGACTTCTCGAATCACCGCCGGCGCATTCGGAACGGTCATGGTGATTTCGATCACGGAGATTCCGCCGGCGCAGATGGCATCGACCGCTTGCCGGGCTTCCTCGAAACTGGCGGCCCTCACGACGGGAACGATTCCAATTTCTCCAATCTTTTTCAAAACTCCATCGATATTCATCGTTTATCCGGTGCACTGCATGCGAGAATAAAAATTCTTTACCGGGCGATTCGCGCCGACTGCCCCTCCATCACTTGCAAAACTTCCGGCAAAGTTGCCATGCTCGTATCGCCGGGAGTGGTCATCGCCAGGGCGCCGTGCGCCGCGCCGCACTCCACGGCCCACTGCGGCTCGCGCCCCGCGAGAAAACCGTAGATCAAACCGGAAGCGAAGGAGTCTCCGCCGCCGACGCGATCCAGGATCTCGAGATTTTCCCGGCGCGTTGCTTCGTAAAATTTTCCGTTGCAATAAGCGACGGCGCCCCAATCATTCAGCGTCGCGGTGCGGGCGTTACGCAAGGTGGTCGCCACAACGGAGAGAGCAGGGAATTGTTGAATGACCTTTTCCATCATGCGCTTGAAATTAGCAGGATCGAGCTGTGAATGACTTTCGTCCAGTCCCTCGACCTTGAAGCCCAGAGCAGCGGTGAAGTCTTCTTCGTTGCCGAGCATCACGTCGACAAAGGAAGCGAGCGAGCGATTTACTTCTTGCGCTTTTGGTTTTCCTCCGATGGATTTCCAGAGCGAGCCGCGATAATTCAAATCATAAGAGACGATGGTTCCCGCGCGCTTGGCGGCCTCCATTGCTTCTCGTGCTACTTGCGGAGTTGTTTCCGACAGCGCGCAAAAAATCCCGCCGGTGTGAAACCAGCACGCGCCCTCTTTGACAAAGATTGTTTCCCAGTCGATTTGGCCGGGCTTGAGCTGAGAAATGGCCGTGTGCCCGCGATCCGAACATCCGAGAGCGGCGCGCACGCCAAACCCACGCTCGGTGAAATTCAAGCCGTTGCGGACCGTGCGGCCGACGCCGTCATATTCGACCCAGCGGACATGGCTGAGATCGACGCCGCCTTGAAGCATCAAATCTTCTACTAGGCGTCCCACGGGATTGTCGGCGAGCGCCGTGACGATGGCGGTGTTCAGGCCAAAGCAGCGGCGCAGGCCGCGCGCGACGTTGTATTCGCCGCCGCCCTCCCAGGCGCGAAATTCGCGCGTGGTGGAGACGCGGGAATCTCCAGGATCGAGGCGCAACATCACTTCGCCAAGGCTAACCAGATCCCATCGGCAACTTTGTCTCGGTTTGATCTTCATCGAATCGATGCCTCTTCCAGAGATGCAGATAAAGTTGCTTCAGACCCCAGCGCGCGTCCGGGGTCGACGAGCAGCCAGGCCGCGGCGCCAAGCACCGACAAACCCGCAGCAACAAGAAAGGAAGTGGTCCAGCCAAACCGCGCTGCAATGGCCGGCGTGAGCGAGGCGGTGAGAGCGCCTCCGAATTGATTGCCCATGTTCATGAAGCCAGAAACGGAGCCTGAAGAACCGGAAGCAATGTCAGCGGTAACCGACCAGAAGGAGCTTTGCGAAAGATAAAGCGCGCCTGCGCCGCCGGCAAGAACAACGCTGGCCAGGCGAGCGCTTTGTACCTGCGAACCAAACGTAAGAAAGACGGCGGTCAAGAGAAACGCAAAAACGGCGATGCCGCATCGCCCGAAACGTTTTCCGCGCAGCTTTGTGAACTTATCGCTGATCGCGCCGCCCAGCGGGCTGCACGCGGCCATGGAAAGAAAAAGCAGTGTCGTATAAGAGGCGCTGGCCCTTAAATTCAGCCCGCGCACTTTCGCAAGATAAATAAAGAACCAGGTAAAAAAAATCCAAGCGACATAGCCGAAACAGAAATAGGCAAGTGTAACGGCCCAGACATTTTTCGACGAGAGGATGGTACTCCACGGAATGCGATCATCGTTGCCGATAACACTGCGATTCGAATCGCCGGCTGCGCCGGAGGGAGGCGAAGATACAACCGTTCGTCCCGCCTGAATGTGCTGCAACTCCGCAGGCGAGACACGAGAGTGCAGTTCGGGGGCGTCCCGCGCAATCACGTACCAGCTTGCCCCGGCGGCCAATCCGATGATGGCGCTTATCCAGAAGGACCACCGCCAGCCAGAGTGAACCATAATGTAGGTGATGAGAAACGGCGTGGAGCCCGCACCGACGCCGACGCCGGCAAAAATCAAACCGTTGGCGATTCCCCGCTCCTGAGACGGAATCCAACGGGAGACGAATTGGTTAGAAGCGGGGAAAAGAACAGCCTCCCCGGCACCCAAAAGAAATCGTGCCGCCGCAAGAACCAAAACCGCAGAAACGATCGAAGCGGGAACGGCGGCAGTCAGGGAAGTGAAAATGCCCCACCACAGAACGCCGACAGTGAGCACGCGGCGCGAACCGAGACGATCAGCCAACCACCCTCCGACGGTTTGGAATAGCGCGTACCCGATCAAGAAGGCACTGGTCAGCGAGCCAAGCTGAACATTGGTGAGATGGAATTCGGCGGCAATGAAGCTTCCGGCAATCGATAAATTGATGCGGTCGAGGTACGCGACGGCACTCAGGATGAAAAGCCAGAAAATGAGAAACCAGCGCACGCGGCTCTGCGAACGATCAGCCATAAGGGCTCCTGCGATGCGAAGGGATTGCGGACATGCCCCGGCTCCGCGAAAGAGTTATCACGCAACTTGCGAAAAATGGGCCTGCTTCGATCACGCGGCGTGTGATTTCAGGACCTTCCCTAATTCCTGAGCAATAATCTTTTCTTCCCCTGGTTGCAACATGAAGGAATTCATCGACAGGACTTCGCCGTGCTCCCCGGAAGCAAGAACAATGGACGGTTTGCCACTGCGCAAAGCCGCCGCGGCTTCGCGGGGGGTAAGCGCAATTCGGGCAGAATCCCACTTGATGTGCATGTGCGGAACATGGTTGGCGATTTCCGGAGCCGGAAAGGAAGTTGTGACCCCCGGAATCCTGGTGATTTGACCCGAAATATAATCGAGGCGGCGTTGCCATTCCTTGTTCAGGGCGTCGTGATCTTCCTTCAAATAAGATTCCAGGGCCTTGACCATGCCGACGATTTCTTCCTTACCCACTTTTTGGCTGCGGCCGAGGGTGTCTTCGTGCGGACTGTTGTTGAGCAGAGCATAGGCGACCAGATCTTTTTTGCCGATGAGCAGGCCGGCGCATTGCGGCCCGCGAATCGCTTTTCCACCGCTGAAAGCGATGAGGTCGTAGCCCATGTTCGCGAAATCCCACAAACGTGAGACGGGAGGCGTATCGGCCGCAGCGTCAATGAATGCGGGAATCTGATTTTCGTGAGCGAGTTTGACCCATTCTTCGGCCTTGATCTGGCCTTCGTTATCCGCGAAGTTTGTGAAGTGCATCATGGCGGTCTGCGGGTTGATAGCCTTCTTCAGGTCTTCGCGCGATTCGATGACCACGAGCTTTACACCCGTGGAGCGCAACTGATGGTCGAAGGGATTGCGGTGCGACTTCTGAATAATGACTTCTGATTTCAAGCCGGTTAAATCCGGCAACTGCTCGATGAACTTCGGATTGTCACCGGTAAGGATGCCGGCGAGACCAGACTGCATGGCCGCGGCGGCGCCCGAAGTGACGATGGCGCCGTATCCCTCAGGCAGCTTGAGCATTTCCACGATACGCTTGCCGGCGGCGACTTCCAGATCCGGGATACTGACAAAGTGACGTCCCGCCATGGCCATTACGGCTTCCACTTCGGGCCGCATCAAGGAGCCACCCAGAACAGTCATGGTTCCCTGACCGTTGATGACCGTAGTCACGCCCAATTCTTCGTAGACGTTGCCGGTGGAGCCAAAGCCGGAAAGGGGAGCGGCTTTGTCGCGCGCTTTGGGTGGTAAGGCAAACGCCATGCGTCCGCTGAACAGCGTCCCAAGCAATGCGCCGAGAGTGCCAAGAAAGGTTCTGCGATTCCAATTGTAGTTGAAGGCCATCGATTTATGCCCCTTTCTTTACGACCGCAGCAATGCAGTTGATTTCCACGAGCGACTCGCCTGGCAAACCAGCAACGGCAACAGTGGTGCGAGCCGCACCGCCATTCGTAAAGTATGTCTTGAAGACGGAGTTCATTCCGTCGTAATAGTCCAGCTTCGCCAGGTACACGGTGAGTTGAAGAATGCTGTCCATAGTGCCCCCGCCTGCTTCAATGGTGGCTTTTACGCCATCCATCACCATTTTGGTGTGCATTTCGATGGTGGGAGTCTTTCCGGCGTCCGATTTGTCTCCGCGCGAATGAGCGCCTTGGCCTGCGATATAGATCAAGCCATTGTGAATAATCAGCGGAGTGATGAAACCCTTGCCCGCAGGCTTGCCTTCGCCGTCGAGTTTCTGAACGCCTCCGATGCTCTGCGCGGCTGATGCAGGCGTGGCTGACGCCATTCCCGCAAAGCCAAGGCCCGGCAAGAGCGCGGCCAGACGAGCGGCAAAGCCCCTTCTTGTGCTAAGAGTGAAAAACATTTTCGAATTCCCCCTTTGAGTAAAAGTGATTTGAAATCGCGCATTTGCTAAGGCAACGCAAAACTGAAAATGTCGCTCCCCGCGGCGATAGCCACGTATTGCCTGCCGTTCACCGCATAGCTCATCGGCGACGCATGCATGCCCTGGCCGGTGTTGAAATGCCAAAGCGGCTTGCCGGTTTGCGCGTCCACGGCTTCGAAGGACTGCGCATCATCTGCAAAAAAAAGAAGCCCGCCCGCCGTGGTCATCGTTCCACCGGAAGAATGTCCGGAACCGACCTGCGGATATCGCCACGCGGGCTTGCCTGATTCGAGCCCGTAGGCGAGCAGGATCTTCCGGCTGTGGTCGCCAGGGCTGTGACGGACGCCCGTGGAATAATACGTCTTTCCCTCGGAGAATTCCTGCGGTTTCAAAAAGTAGAGGTCACAGTTTTCCTCTGCCAGGAAATAGAAAAGCCGAGTCGACGGATTGTAAGAAGGCGAATACCAATTGGTGGCGCCGCTGAATCCAGGGCACATACGCGTCCCCTGCGCCGTGGGTTGCAGGCCGGTTCGGATGGGACGTCCCTGGGTGTCAATACCTTTCGCCCAATTCAGGTTTTCGACGAAAGGAAAGGCAGTGAGAAATTTTCCATTGGTGCGGTCCAGCACGTAGAAATAGCCGTTGCGGTTTGCTTCGACGAGCAGCTTTCGCGGCTGGCCGTCGTAACTGGCATCGATGAGAACCGGAGTTTCCGTGGCGTCATAGTCAAAAAGGTCGTGGGGCGTAAATTGAAAATACCATTTAAGCTTTCCGGTATCGGGGTCAAGCGCCAGCACGCAGTCGGTATAGAGGTCATCCCCAGGGCGGGGGCCGCCATCGAAGTCCGGAGAGGGATTGCTGGTGCCCCAGTAAATGGTATTGAGTTCCGGGTCGTAGGTGCCCGGCATCCACGTCGTTCCTCCGCCGCGCTTGTAAAGTTCACCGGGCCAGCTCGCATTACCAAACTCGCCTGGACCGGGAATGGTCCACAAACGCCATGCGAGTTTTCCGGTGTCGGCGTCATAGGCCGCGACGAATCCGCGGACGCCGTCGTCACCGCCGGAGGTTCCCACCAGGACTTTGCCTTTGACGATCAAGGGCGCGCTGGTGGCCCCGTAGTTTTTGTTTCCTTCGGCGTAAGGAACGTCCCAGAGCAGATGGCCAGAGCGCGCGTCCAGGCAAAGCAGATGGGCGTTGTCCGTTTCCATATAAATGCGGGCGCCGAGAATTGCCACGCCGCGATTGTGATGCTGCGCGGCGTCGTCGATCAGGCCTTCGGTAACCGGGCGTGAATAATGCCAGATGGAGCGGCCGGTTTGCGCATCCAGCGCAAAGGCATCGTTCGCGGAGGTGACAAACATAAGGCCATCGAAAACTACCGGGGTGACTTCCAGGCTATTGGAATTGGACGCATGGAAAACCCATTGCGCGCGCAGTTGGCCGACATTCCTGGGATGGATCTGATCGAGACTGCTGAAACGACGACCGGTATAATCGCCATTGTAAGACAGCCAATTGGCGCCGATGGGCTGCGCGGCAAGAGCTTCCCTAGACACTTCTATGGAAGTGGAAACTGAGACGCTGGCTGTCTCCTGGGGGTGCGCCGCAACAGCCAAGAGACCGCAAGACGCTGTTATCCAGATGGCTCGCTGCCTGAACTTCATCCTTTTATGAACTCCTGTGCGTTGCCGAAACCCTGGCTTCACTGTGCGAACCCTGGTCCTTTCCCTGCTGATCCATCACGTGAACGGAAACGCGCGCCGTTCGTGCGGGAGCTTTGATCCGGGTGCCTGCGCTCCCGATTGTCCCGGAAAGACGCCGGCGCAAAGCAAAGCCGCGGAAAGCAAGACCACGCGCACCCGCGCGGAGAAATCAGATGCATGCCGCCACAGGTGGAGAATACCAATCATTTTGTGAAAGTCTCTATACTACGGCAGCTTTTTAAGTTCCAAGTCCCAAACCTACGATGCAGAAAGGGAGAAGCGCTCATTTTCAGTGTTAGAGGCGCCCAAATTTCTTCACTGCTTCCTGAATGGACTTAAGTTTCTCGATCCAGGCATACATGGAATGCTCCTTAAAATCCATCTCTTGCGCAAGTGCAAGAATTTGCGGCGCCGTGGCGCGAGGAACCACGACCACGCCGTCGGCATCCGCAACGATTATGTCCGCAGGATTAACCGCGACTCCGTCGCACACGACGGGAATGTTCGACCCCGCGAAGCGGTAATGGCTGACCGAAGTGGACGGCACGATTCCCAGCGCGTAGACGGGGAAGCCTATTTTCTGCAAGTAGGCGGTGTCCCGCACGCCGCCGTCGATCACCGCACCGGAGAAATTTCGGGCGGCCATGGCCGTTCCCATGAGGCCGCCCATGCCGGCGATGTCCGCGCCATCTTCGACAACCATGACGTAGACAGAATTTGCAGACCCCTGATCGATTGCCGCAAGCATGCCTTTGAGCGCGTCCGGATCGCGGTTGCTTTCCTTTTTCAAGAGCACCGTCAGCGCAAATCCCGCAAACTTCGACGGAAAAATCGGTCGCATGCGGTGCGACATGTACATCTTGCGTTCGCTGATCTGTTCCAGCGCGTCGGAAACGGAAGCGGCTTCCACGTGGCGAAATCCTTCCAGCAAAGAGGCATCGTCATTTAGTTTTGCTGTTTCCTGAGCGTTCCTGGCGAATGCAGGCCAGCCGCGTCTCGCGATTCCCGTCAGGAAAATGGAGGCGGCGATGAGTGTTCCACAGATAAAGCTGCGGCGGGGGAGACCGACGAATTTGTTCATGGATTCCTCCTGGTAGCGAGTGTGAAAGCGGAGACTCTAACACTGATTTGCAGCCGTGCCGAAGAAGTTCGAATGAGTGAGACGACCAGCGCGGATGATGGAAACGGTAGCCGCGAGCAATTGTCTGCAGCATCTCAACATGGCGAAGCACGTTGACACACACGGGCCAATGAGATATCACCACACTTTCTAAGTCAGAATCTCCCACGATGAGAACAACTTACATTTTGCGTTCTTCACGCGCTTACTCCTGTACAGTGACCGCCACAGTGATTTTTGCGGCTTGCGCGTTTGCGATTCATTCCGAGGCGCAAGGAGTAAGTCCTCCGGCAAGAAAACAGCACATCGAACACGGCGCCGCCGCGGACGGCAGGAAAACATTCGAATCTGTTTGTTCGAGCTGCCATGGTTTGGATGGACGCGGCGGAGAGCGCGGACCCAATATCGCCACTCGCTTGGAATCACAGAGACTGACCGACGAGGAACTATTGCACATCCTGCAAACCGGAGTTCCAGCAGCGGGGATGCCCGCGTTTGGCTCGCTGGGTGTGGCGAAGGTCCGGGCGGTGATGGGTTACGTGCGTATTCTGCAGGGAGGAAATAAGGCTGCTTCCATTTCCGGGGATGCACAGAGAGGAAAGTCGCTTTTTGTCGGAAAGGCGGGCTGCGCGAACTGTCACATGATCAACGGGGTGGGCGGCTTTCTCGGGCCGGACCTGACCTCTTATGCATCGAAAGCTTCCCTTGAGGAGATTCGGGGAGCGATCACCGACCCGAATAAGGATCTGGAACCGCAAGCAAGAACGGTCCTGGTGACCACTCGGGAGGGCAAACAATTCACGGGAATCGCGCGCAACGAAGATAATTTTTCACTGCAATTACAGTCGCTGGATGGAACGTTTCACTTGCTGCTGAAATCAGACCTTGAACATCTCGAATATCAACCAAAGTCGCTGATGCCCTCGGACTACGGCTCGGTGCTGAGCCGCGCTGAGCTAGATGATTTGATGAGCTACCTGCTCCGTGTCGCGAGGGCAGCGAAGCAACCACAAGCGGCGGGAAAGGAATCGAGACGCGACGAAGAAGATGAATGATCGCCGTCGTTGTTTTTGGTTTGCCGACCGAAAGCGTGGACTCGTCCCTATCTCACAGCATCACACTGAAATTGGCCGGCGAAATTTCAAAGACGGGTTTCCGGGCTAGCTCAGCGCGTGTTTCAGCCGCTTCGCGGTTTTCTGCAATTGACGCTTGAGAGTGTCAACCTGCTTCGCTATATCGTCAAGCTCCTTCCGGGCCAGTTTCCCGGCCTTCGCAACCTTTTGCACTTTGCGATCCGCGTTGCCCATGGCCGTCCCAATTTTCACCGCGACTCGCGTGAGCCTGCTCTTTCTTGCCATCGTGGGCCTCCTTTGAGAGCCGAGCCATCCTATACCCGAACGATTCCAAGAGTCATTAGCGGAACGAGATTAGGCCGTCCAGCTTGATTCTGTACATGGCTTGATAGACAATCACCGCCCGGTATGAGCAAAGATTCGTCCTGGATGGTCCAAGTCTCGCGAGTCGACAGCACGTTTTTGACCTTGGGCCATTGCTTCCCGCCGGAGCTGCCCAAAAAAGAAACACGGAGCAAAGTCATGGCAAGGATGTTTCGAGAGTCGTCGAAGCATAGACGAATGAGGCAGTTCTTCGGGTTGATTGCTCCAGTGTCTCTTCTATGGCTGTTTGTAGCGGGCCCTGTGGGCGCACAGTGGAATCCAATGAACCCAGTTCTTTCCGTCCAGCAGGAGGCCGACGGAGTGCAGTTGACGCTGCAAAACGGAGCGCTGAAGCTGCAAGTTTGTTCCGACTTCATCATTCGCGTGCACTATTCCCCCACGGCGGTATTTCCATCTCGCCAGGAATTTTTGGTGATTAAAGACAGCTGGCCGGCAACGAAGTGGGAGACGCAAACTTCCGTTGATGCCATCACGCTGAGCACTTCGCGACTGAAAGTCGTCGTTGCGCGCAAGGACAGCAGCGTCACTTTTCAGGATTCCGCCGGAAAGACGTTATTCGTGCAGAACGAAGTCAGCATGACTCCTGCCGTAGTGAACGGTGAGCAAACCTATCACGCCGAACTCTACTCGAAACTGTGGGGCTCGTACGAGTCCTTTTATGGGCTCGGGCAGCATCAGTCAGGCGTTTGGAATTACCGCGGCGAAGCCGTGGACATCGCGCAGGACAACACCAACATCAGCATTCCGTTCGTTTTGTCCAGCAATGGCTATGGGATTTTTTGGAACAACACGTCGCGGAGCCGCTTCAACAACCGTTTTCTGAATGCGCTTTACTTGAGCTCCGAAGTGGCTGATGTTCTGGACTATTACTTTCTCTATGGCCCTGAATTCGACAAGATCATCGGCGGATACCGGGAGCTCACGGGCGCTCCCCCGATGTTCGGCAAATGGGCGTATGGATTCTGGCAGTGCAAGAATAAATACAACACTCAGGAGGAATTGCTTGGCGTCGCCCACAAATACCGGCAACTGCACATTCCCGCAGACAACATCGTGCAGGACTGGTTCTGGTGGTACACCATGGGTGAGCCGGTCTTTGACAAATCGCGCTATCCGGATCCTCCCGGGATGCTGGAAGATCTTCACAAAAACAATTTTCACTTGATGATTTCCTTCTGGCCATACTTCCGTCCGGGCACGAAGACCTATGAAGAGATGGACAAGCGGGGCTTTTTTATCGACAAGACGAAGGTTGTTTCCTTTCATCCCGCGCAAATGGGTGTGTACGACGCGTTCAATCCCGAGGCGCGAAAGTATTATTGGAACTTGATGGACCAAGCGCTCTTTAAGATTGGCGTGGACGCCTGGTGGCTGGATACCACCGAACCGGAAACCGAAGATCGCGAAACCAACATTCTTGTGACGAACAAGACGTTCCTCGGAAACGGCGCGAGATACGCCAACATGTTTCCCTTGATGACCACGAGCGCCGTTTATCAAGGCCAGAGAAGCACATCCGACAAGAAGCGAGTCTTCCTTCTTTCACGTTCCGCGTTTGCGGGAGCGCAGCGCAATGCCGCAGCCGTCTGGTCGGGCGACGTGAATTCGGACTGGGTATTTTTCAAGAAACAAATACCCGCGGGGCTGAATTATTCCATTTCCGGCCTGCCCTACTGGACCACGGACATTGGCGGATTTGTTTCCGGCAACCCGGACGATCCGCAATACCGCGAGCTGTTTATCCGCTGGTTTCAATTCGGAGTGTTCAATCCACTACTGCGAGTGCATGGAACGCGTTCGACGAACCAGAATGAACTGTGGTCGTATGGAGCCGACGCCCAGAAAATCCTGGTCAGTTATGACAGTCTCCGCTACCGGCTGCTGCCGTACATTTATTCCCTGGCGTGGATGACCACCAGCCAGGGCTACACGCCCATGCGCGGCTTGGTGATGGATTTTCGCAGCGACGCGCGCACCGCAACCATCAATGACCAATTCATGTTTGGCCCGGCTTTCCTGGTGAATCCCGTCACCGAGCCCGGCGCCAATTCGAGACGTGTTTACCTGCCGAAGGCGAAGTGGTTTGATTTCTGGACAGGAACTTCGGCGGACGGCCCGCGAACAGTGGATGCCGCTGCGCCGATCGAGAAGCTACCCCTCTTTGTGCGCGCGGGGTCGATCCTTCTTATGGGGCCTGAAAAAGAATGGTCCACGGAAAAGGCGGAAGATCCGATGGAATTGCGGATCTATCGCGGAGCGGACGGCGATTTCACGCTATACGAGGATGAGAACGATGGCTACAACTACGAAAAAGGCGTGCACGCCACGATTCCGTTCCATTGGGACGAAGCCAAACAGGCTTTGACCATCGGCGAACGCAAAGGGGACTTTCCAGGAATGCTAGCGGTGCGCGGCTTTCAAATTGTTTTCGTCGGCGAGAACCATGGGGTAGGTACCCTGTCCGAAAACAAACCGGACCACATGGTGCAGTACAGCGGCAAGCAGATCACGGTCACGCGGTAACATTTTTCTATCGAGGAAGCAGTTTGCATCTGCGTTCCATCATCCGAATAGTGCTGGCTGACCCTTCAGAAAACGCTCTAGGCAAGGCCTGCTTTCGAAAGAGGCAATTCGCGAATGCGCTTTCCGGTTGCCGCAAAAATCGCGTTGTATAGCGCAGGCGCAAACGGCGGCAGCCCGGGCTCACCAATTCCCGCCGGTGGCGCTTCGCTCGGAACGATATAGACATTTGTTTCGCGCGGGGCATTGTTCATTCGCGCCATCTGGAAGCCATCAAAATTGGATTGGTCAATCATGCCGTTCGTCGCGGTGATCTCTCCGTAGAAGGAGAGGCTCGTCCCCATGACGGCCGCGCCCTCAAACTGCTGTTTCACCATCTCCGGGTTTACGACAGTACCGGCGTCCAGCGCTGTATCGACGCGGCTGACGCGCACCTTGCCCGCATCATCCACCTGCGCTTGCACCACTGTTGCCACATAGGTCAGGAAGCTGCGATGCATGGCGATCCCCATGCCTATTCCATTGCCCTGTTTTTGCTTGCCCCAGCCGGACTTCTCCGCCGCCAAAGTCAGCACCTGCCGAAATCTTGCGGTATCGATCGGGTATTGCTCGTAGTCTCCGCTGTAGTTCGGGAATTCCTTCGGGAGTTCAGCCCTCGGCACGATGCGGTCCGGCCCAAGCAACTGCAGCAAGTATTCCACGGGATCTCTTCCGGCCGCATGGGCCAGCTCATCCGCAAACGAATGAATTCCGAACGCATGATAGATGTTGGCGACGGAGCGGAACCAACCGATGCGCGTATGCGCCGTCGCCGGTCCGTTCTCCGCGCGAAAGCTCGCCAAGGCGAACGGGACGTCCGTGAAACCCAGCCCAAGTTCACCTGGGTCGGAATAATTATTCTTGGGGTCGAATGTCGATCCAATCGGTGGGAACACCGTCCGCTGCAACCATGCCGTGGGCCTTCCATCCGACCCTAACGCGGCCTTCATATACATCGCTGCCACGGAGTGGTACACGTCGAACTTGACGTCGTCTTCGCGGCTCCATACTACTTTCACGGGCGTGCCGGTTTTCTTAGAGAGCACCGCTGCTTCCACTGCAAAATCCGGAAACGACTTCCGCCCGAAACCGCCGCCGAGCAGCGTTACATGAACGATCACATCTTCCTTCTTCAATCCGAGCGCTTGCGCGATGGCGTCTCGCGCGCCCTGCGGACCCTGCGTCGGAGCCCACACTTCCGCTTTGCCGTCGCGAAACAGCGCCAGCGCGGCCGGGGGCTCCATGGAGGCGTGCGCCAACAACGGCGCGTAATATTCCGCCTCGACGATTTTCCCGCCCTTCGCGAAGGCCTCATCCACGTTACCGTTCTCGCGCACGACCTTGCCCGGCTTGCGCGCCGTTTCCTGCAACTCCTTCTTGTAGGCGTCCGAATTCCAAACGCCGTGCGGGCTCTTCTCCCATTCGATCTTCAGTTTTTTCCTTCCCTGCATCGCCGCCCAAGTATTATCCGCAAGTACAGCCACGCCGCCGAGCGCCTGGAATCCGATGGGCGGCTTGAACGCTTCGATGGTTTCCGTCTTCTTCACGCCTGCGACACTAAGCGCCGCTTTGTCATCCACGGACTTCACACTGCTGCCGAAGACCGGCGGACGCGCCACGCTTGCATACAGCATTCCATCCATGCGCGTATCCTGCCCGTATCCGGCTTTGCCGGTGCACATGTCCTTGAGGTCGTAGCTCACGGTGCCTTTGCCGATGTAGCGCCACTCGCTTCGCGGCTTGAGCTTTACCTCTTCCTTTTTCGGAACGTCCAATTTCGCCGCTGCCGCCGCGAGTTCCCCGTAGCCTAATTGTTTCCCCGACGCCTTGTGCACCACGGTGTGCAAATTCGTGGAACATTCCGCTGGAGGCACGCTCCACTGCGCTGCGGCCGCGCGGATCAGCATCAGCCGCGCGGTTGCGCCGGACTCCCGCAAAGTGTCGAAGAAACTGCGCACCGAATGCGACCCATCGGTATCCTGATCGCCGTACTTTTCATCGCCCGTGGCCTGGACCAGTTTCACGCGAGACCAGTCCGCATCCAGCTCATCCGCAACGATGCGCGGCAGTGCCGTACGGCTTCCGCTTCCCATCTCCGAGCGATGCGCGATTATGTAGGCGGTTCCATCCATGTCGATCGCCAGGTACACGCTTGGCCGCAACGCCGCTTTAGCCATGCCCTCCGAGGCAGTAGCGTTCGCGGCCGCGCCGAACAATTCTTCAGGCATCAGGCGGACACTCAGAACAAATGCGCCTGCTCCCAGCATGCCCTTGAGGAATCCCCGCCGGCTGCTGAATAACTCATGGCTGCGATTGGAAATATTCTCGATGTGAATCATGCGCCCCTCGCTCCGCCACTGGACGAAAATAAATGCAAAACCCGTGCAGTGGAATGCACCATCGTACCGCCATTTGGTTATCTTGCAAGTCCGGCGGCGGGGAAGCGCGCTGCGCTGATCGCCCGGCAGTAAGAGATTCCGCGCACGGGAATAATAGCGCGTTGCGATTTTGGGCCGGACAGTACAATCTGAGACACGGTAGAAGGGCCGGTTATGTCCCCAGAGTTCATGCGGCGCGCCATCGCGCTGGCGCTGGAAAATGTCCACTCGGGCAGCGGGGGACCGTTCGCCGCGCTGATCGTTAAGGACGGGCACATTGTTGCGGAAGGCACGAACCGCGTCACGCGTACAAACGATCCCACGGCGCATGCGGAAGTCGTGGCCATTCGCGAGGCATGCCGCGTTCTGGCTGATTTTCAACTGCCCGGCTGCGACCTTTATACGACGTGCGAACCCTGCCCAATGTGCCTGGGAGCAATTTACTGGGCGCGTCCTGCGCGAACTTTCTATGCTGCAACTGCGGCCGACGCCGCCGACGCAGGGTTTGACGACGCTTTCATTTATCAGGAATTGAAGATTGCGCCGGTGGTACGGCGGATTCCGATGACGCAACTTCTTCGCGACGATTCTCTCGCTGTTTTTTCGGCGTGGAAACAGCAGGAAAACAAGACGCCCTACTGAAGAAAATTCGCGATTATCCAGTCTGACCTTGATTCGCGAGTGCTTACGATTCCGGCCAGGCGCCCAGCGCGCGGCGCAAATCAACCAGTTGGCCCAAATGATAGGCGTTGTGATCCGCCAGAAGGAGGGCTTCGCGAAGAATCGTCTGGCCGTCTCCGTGTGGAATCGCGGCGTACAAATCAGTTTTCGGATTCTTAACGAGCTTGATCATTTCCTGAAGGTCGTGCTGGAACTCTTGCACGCTTTTTTTCCAAGCAGCCTCATCCGGCGGCACGGGAGTTTTCGGCCAGTATCCCTCAGGAAATCCCGGAGAGACGTGCTTTGCGCTGCGGCTAAACTCCAGGATGTCCCATTGCGCGATCCGCGCGTGCTCCAGCAATTGCCATCCCGTGTGCGGCAGGCCTTCGACGAAGGTTCCTCGTTTGGCTTCGGGGAAACCTTCGATCGCATCCATGAAGTGGACATGCGCATGGCCGCCCTTCAATAGGGCGACGAGGTGCTCGCGCAGCACGTTATCGTGGTTTCCTTCATTGCTTTTCTTCTTCGCAATTTTCTTGGATTTTTTCTTCACAAGGGTTCCTATTTCTCCGAGAGGAGCACTTGCTGCGGCGAGTCCGGAATCGAATGCTGCGTCGTTTTCACGAACCCGGCATTCGCAAACATGTTCTCATATTGCGGAAAGGTGTAAGCATCGCCCGCGTCCGTTAGTGCCAGCATAATGAGACTGAAAGCCGCGGCCGTCGGGGGCGTGACGCCATCTTCATTGGGGACAAACTCAAGTGTGATTGCTTTGCCGCCAGGTTTTAGTGCCGCATGAACACGGCGCATCAGTTTTTCGCAAGTTGGCACGTCGAAGTGGTGAAAGATGTTTGTCAGCAGTACGAAATCGTAGCCTTCGCCCAGGTCTGCTTCAAACGCGCTTCCGGGCCGGAACGCGACTCGATCCGCTACGCCCGCGGCCGCTGCATTTTCCTTTGCGACTGCCAGGACCGGAGCCCAGTCAGCCGCGGTGATGTGCGCGTTCGGATTTAGCTTGGCAATGGTGATGCCAAACATCCCGTGCCCCGCAGCGATGTCCAGTACTTTGCATGTTTTTCCTTCCTTCGCGAGGGCTAGGTCCGCGATAAACCCGGCCGACACCGTCGTCAGCGGCGCCATGGTTCTCGCGAAGGTCACCCAAAGTTCGTCGTTTGGTTTGGTATTGTCGCCTTGTGCGACTGAAGTGCCGCCTTTTCTTACCGATTCCGTCAGTGCGTCGAAATTTCTCTTGGGCTCCGCGCTGGCAAGAAAATCCGCCAAAGTTCCCATATATGCGGGCGAATGCCGGTTGAGAAAAATGGCAGACTCCTGCGAGAGGGAGTAGCGGCCATTGTTCTTGGCTAGGAATTCATGGATGGTCAGGTAGTCGCAGAGGATGCGCACACCGCGTTCCGCGGCGCCGGTCTTCTCGGCAAGCAAAGCCGTGGTATTCGCGCCGTCCGCGATGGCCGTGAAGATATCCAATTCGATTCCCGCTTTCAGCGCCGCGGTTTGTTGAAAGGCGTTGAGGGTATTGAAAACGCGTTCCGGACTAGGCCGGCTTGTTGGAATGGGTGTGGCCATCGATGAACTCTCCTGTCTGGGCGTTTAGAAGTCACAGATTATACATGCGGATGGTCTCAAGAGGTTTCTCTTCGCTGCAAGCCGATTGCCCGCACCCGGCCGGGCTGGCATACTCTTTTCTCCCCGCAACAACCAAGAGGCGACCGATGCAACGCGAATATCACCGCTGGTACTCTCAC
>Ga0134111_10000181_pt1 | contig 20588 bp, 19 predicted proteins | sample 15_D_Rain_40_2_1_FD_94465 | JGI IMG/M metagenome (GOLD analysis project Ga0134111, IMG submission 94465) | Grasslands soil microbial communities from the Angelo Coastal Reserve, California, USA - 15_D_Rain_40cm_2_11112015 | ecosystem: Environmental > Terrestrial > Soil > Grasslands ...
CCGGCGACGAACTTGTTCGCCGGCTTCCCGTACAGCTCGAGCGGCTCGCCGACCTGCTGGATCCAGCCGTCCTTCATGACGACGACCCGATCGCCGAGCGTCATCGCCTCGACCTGGTCGTGGGTCACGTAGATCGCGGTGGTCTCGAGGCGCTCGTGAAGCCGCTTCAGCTCGACGCGCATCTGGACGCGGAGCTTGGCGTCCAGGTTGGAGAGCGGTTCGTCGAAGAGGAAGACCTGCGGGTGGCGCACGATCGCGCGCCCGACCGCGACCCGCTGCCGCTGGCCGCCGGAGAGCTGTCGTGGCTTGCGTCGGAGCAGCTCCTGGATGCCGAGGATCTCCGCCGCCTCCTGGACCCGCTTCTGGATCTCGAGCTTCGGAAACTTCCGCATCTTCAGGCCGAACGCCATGTTGTCGTAGACGGTCATGTGCGGGTAGAGCGCGTAGTTCTGGAACACCATGGCGATGTCGCGGTCCTTGGGCGGGAGGTCGTTGACGACCCGGTCGCCGATCATGATCTCGCCCGCGGTGATCTCCTCGAGCCCCGCGACCATCCGGAGCGTCGTCGACTTGCCGCATCCCGAGGGCCCGACGAGGACCATGAACTCCTTGTCGCGGATGTGGAGGTTCACGTCCTTGACGGCATGCACCTCGTCGTACTTCTTGTTGAGGTTCTTCATCATCACCTGCGCCATGGTGGTCTCTCCCTCTCGGTTCAGCCCTTCACGGATCCGGTGAGGCCCGTGACGTAGTACTCCACGAAGAACGAGTAGACGAGGGCGACGGGGATCGAGCCGAGCAACGCGCCCGCCATCAGCTGACCCCAGAAGTAGATGTCGCCGCGGATGAGCTCGGAGACGACGCCGACGGGGACCGTCTTCTTCTCGGGCGACGAGAGGAAGACGAGCGCGTAGATGAACTCGTTCCACGACAGCGTGAACGCGAAGATGCCGGCCGACAGGATGCCGGGGACGGCGATCGGGAAAACGATCCGCAGCATCGCGCCGAAGCGCGTCGCGCCGTCGATTCGCGCGCACTCCTCGAGCTCCCTCGGGATCGTCTTGAAGTAGCCCATCAAGAGCCACGTGCAGAACGGGATGAGGAACGTCGGGTACGTCAGGATCAACGCCCACGGCGTGTCGCCCAGCTGGAAGGTACGGATGATGTTCGCGAGCGGAATGAAGAGCAGCGTCGGCGGCACCAGGTAGGTCACGAAGATCGAGGTCCCCAGGGTCCCCGCCATGGGGAACCGGAGCCGCGCGAGCGCGTACCCCGCCAGGAGCCCGCAGAAGAGCGAGATCGCCGTGGAGGCCACCGCGATGAAGAAGGTGTTCCACAGCCACTGCGGGAACGTCGTCTTCGCCATCAGGTCGCGGAAGTGCTCGAGCGTCGGCTGCAGGGTCCAGAAGGGCGTGTTGGTCGCCGCTCGCCACGAGCGGTACAGCTCGGCGTCGGGGCGAATGGCGGTGATCAACATCCAGTAGAAGGGGAAGAGCGTCCCCACGACGAAGACGGTGAGGGGGATGTAGAAGTACACCCACTTCTTCCACGTGCGCTCGATGAGCATGACCTACGCGCCGTCCATTAACCGGGCACATCGCACGGCCCACTGGGCCGTGCGTCCCGGGCTGTCGCCACGCCCGTGCCCCGCCGCGACCACGGGCGCCGGCCGCTCGCTCGCGCGATCCGAGCCGCTGCGACGCGCCAGTCTCATGCGCCGTCCATTCTTCGCAGGTAGCGGAGCTGCAGCCAGACGACGACGAAGAGCACCGGGAGCATGAAGAGCGAGATCGCGGCGCCCTCGCCCAGGAGGCCCGTCGCCACGCCGACCTGGTACGCGTACGTCGCGAGCAGGTGCGTGGAGTTCGCCGGCCCGCCTCCCGTGAGCACGTAGATCAGCTGGAAGTCGGAGAAGGTCTGGATGACCGAGAAGACGACGACCACGAGCGTCACCGGCTTGAGGAGCGGCCACGTCACGTACCAGAAGCGCCGCCAGCCGTTGGCGCCGTCGAGCGACGCCGCCTCGTGCAGATCGGGATTGATCGTCTGCAGTCCCGCCAGCAGCGTGATCGCGAAGAACGGCATGCCGCGCCACGTGTTGACGACGATCGCGCACCACATCCCGTAGGTGCCGTCGGAGAGGAACGGGAGCTTGGTGGTGATGAGGTCGGCCCTGTACAGGAGCCAGTTGAGCACGCTGAAGGTCGGATCGAACATCCAGCGCCAGGCGAACGTGGACAGCACGGTCGGCACGATGAAGGGCAGCAGCATCGAGGCCCGGACGATGCGCTTGCCGCGAAAGTGTCGGTTCAGCAGGAGGGCGAGCCACATCCCGAGCGTCAGCTTGAAGATGGTCGCCCAGAACGTGTAGACGAACGTGTTCCCGAACGCCGTCCGGAAGATCGAGTCGTTCCAGGCCTTGGCGAAGTTCCGCATGCCGACGAACTCGCCCACGTTGCCGACGCTCGTGCTCGACAGCGCCAGCCAGACGCCCATGATGAAGGGATACGCGATGAAGGTGCCCAGCACCAGGACGGTGGGCGCGAGGAGGAGGGCCGCGAGCGCGCGCTCGTTCTCGAGGAACCGCGTGAGCCGCCGGGGCTCGGTGGCCCGCGGGTGGGGCAGCACCACCTCGAGCCGGGCGGCGCTCCCCGCTCCTCCGGCGATCGGCTTGTTCACACCTTACCCGTAGATCTTGCTCAGCTCACCCGCGGCCCACTTCACCGCGTCCTCGGCCTTCGTGCCCTGGCAGGCCTTGGCGTACATGTCGACGATGATGTACTTCGTGTAGGCCTCGGTCGCCCTGGCCGACGGCGGGCCCGCGTAGCCGATCATGCGCGAGGCGGCCGCCGCCTGACGGTAGATCTTCATCGGCGGGTCGACCCGCTCCCACATGGGGTGTTGCTCCCAGTACTTCGTGGAGCCGACCGAGAAGCCCTCGGCGACCTCGAACCACTTCGCGAACTGCTGCTTGCCGTGGAGCCACGTGAGGAAGTCCTTGGCGAGCTTCACGTTCTTCCCGTACCGCATGACGGCGTGCGAGAACGCCACGTGGTAGCCGTGGGTGCCGGCGGGCCCGTTCGGGATCGGCCCGTGCTGGATGTCCTTCACCATCGGCTCGCCCTTCTCGTCCTTGATCTTCTCCTGGCCCCGCTTGGCCGCGATGTAGATCGAGGCGCCGTTGAGCGTCGCCGCGATCTCGCCCGCCAGGAAGGCGCGGTTGTTCGACGTGTCGTCCCACGCGAAGCCGCCCTCGTCGCACGCGTCCTTCCAGAATGCCTGCATGAACTTGACGGACTCGAGCGTGGCCGGGGCGTCGAGCACGACCTTCTTGCCCGTCCGGTCCACCTCCATGCCGCCGAAGGCCCACACGAGCGGGTAGGACCACGCGGGCGCGTCGCCGAAGGTGTGGCCGAGCGTCTGGCCCATCGGCTTGCCCTTCTTCTTGAGCTTCATCCCGACCTGCCGCAGCTCGTCGAGCGTCCTCGGCCACGTGGTCTGCCCGACCTCCTCGAGCCAGGACTTCCGGTAGGCGAACTGGAGCCCGACGATGCCGTGCGGGAGCGCGAGCCAGCGCGCGCCGTCCTTCGCCGCGGCCTCGGACTGCGCGTAATAGGCGCCCTGCTCCTTGCCCTGCCACTCGCCCAGCTCGGTAACGTCGACGAGGCCGTTCGCGTAAAGGTGCGGCCAGTTGTGGAGCATCATGATGATGTCTGGCCCCGCGCCCGACTGGATCGCCGCGGTGATCCGCGGCTGCAGGTCGTTGGCGTTGATGAACTCGAAGACGACCTCGGCGCCGAGGGCCTTCGAGGCCTCGCTCGCCTGGCGCCTGAGCTCCACGTCGCACGCGGGGACGAAGTCGACCCACCGCAGGATGTTGAGTCGCGTTCCCTGCGCGAACGCCGGCGCCCGGCGCGCGGCGACGATGGACTCGAGGCCGGTCGCCGCGACGGACGCGGCGAGGCCGGTGGTCGTCAGGAACTCTCTGCGTCGCATGTGCCCTCCCGGGCGGGGTCGCCCGCCTAGCCCTCGTAGATCTTCTTGAGCTCCGCCTCCGCCCACTTGACGGCGTCCTCGGCGCTCATGCCCTGGACGGCCTTGGCGTACATGTCCGTGAGGATGTACTTCGAGAACCCCTCCGTCGCCTTCGCGGTCGCCGGTCCCGCGTGGCCGAAGATCCGCGTGCTCCGGGCGGCTGTGCGGAAGATCTGGAGCGGCTTGTCGACCGTCGACCACATCGGGTTCTTCTCCCAGGCCTTCGTCGCGCCGACCGAGTAGCCCCCCTGCGTCTGGAACCACTTCTCGTAATTCTCCTTCTTCTGGAGCCAGCGCAGGAAGTCCTTCGCGAGCTTCGGGTTCTTCGAGTACTTCATGACCGCGTGCGACATCGGGACGTACATCGTGAACGCGCCGGCGGGCCCGGCCGGCAGGTTCTGGTGGTCGATGTCCTGCCACATGGGCTCGCCCTTCTCGTCCTTGATCTTCTCCTGCTGGCGCTTGGCCACGATGTAGATCGACGCGCCGTTGAGCGTCGCCGAGATCTCGCCGGCGTGGAACGCGCGGTTGTTGTTCGTGTCGTCCCACGCGAGGCCGCCCTCGTCGCAGCACTCCTTCCAGAACGCCTGCATGAACTTCACCGCCTCGACCGCGCCCTTGCTGTTGAGGACGACCTTCTTGCCGGTCTTGTCGGTCTCGGCGCCGCCGAAGCACCACAGCATCGGATAGCAGAAGGTCGGGGCGTCGCCGAATGTGTGACCGAGGGTCTGGCCGTACGGCTTGCCTTTCTGCTTGAGCTGGGCGAACAGCCTCCGCGCCTCGTCCCAGGTCTTCGGGTATTCGTGAGCGCCGGCCTCCGCGAGCCACGACCGCCGGTAGGCGACGGCGTTCCCGATGATCGAATGCGGCACGGCGAGCCAGTGGCCGCCGACGTGGGCCGCCGACGGCCAGACGTCGTAGAAGCCGCCCTCGGACCTCGCCAGCGCCGTCGCGAGATCGCTGACGTCGACGAGCTGGCTCCCGTACAGCTGCGCCCAGTTGTACAGCATGATGAAGATGTCGGCGCCCGAGCCCGACTGGATCGCGGCGGTGATGCGCGGCTGGAGGTCGTTCGCGTTGATCGTCTCGAGCACGACCTCGGCGCCGAGCGCCTTGGAGGCCTCCGGCATCTGGCGCTTGAGCTCGACGTCCGATTCGGGAATGAAGTCGACCCAGCGGACCCAGTGCAGCTTCGTCCCCTGCGCGTAGGCGGGAGCGCGGCGCGCGGCGACGACGCCCTCGATCCCGCTCAGTGCGACCGCCGCCGTGGTCCCCGTCGCCTTGATGAACTGCCGGCGATTCAACCGCTTGGCGTCCATGCGTGATCCTCCTTGATCAACACAGCGGGCAATCATCAGCCGGGAGCGACGGTGCTTCCGGCGGATCGCTCAGTGACCGCGCTGAGTGGGCTTGACCTCCGAGAAAAGCGCCGAATTTGTAGCATCAGCGACGCGAGGTGTCAACTGGCTGTTCCACCCTCCTGGGTGGAATTAGCGCACTCTAAAACACTCACCGCAAGTCGTGCAAGGGGCCGGACGGAGGGGCACGGCATCGCGGCGGGTGTTCCTTCCGGAAATTCCGCGCGCCGTTCGTTCGCGAGCTAACCGAGCGCGCCCTGGGCCAGCAGGCTGGGCCGTCGAAAGGTGAAGGCGAGCGCCATCGCCCCGACGCCAACCGCGGTCGAGGTGATGTAGAGCCAGGCGTAGGTCCCGAGGGCGTCGTGGATCCAGCCTCCGGCGAACGAGCCGAGCCCCATGCCGACCGTCGAGATGAGGAAGACCGCCCCGTAGGCCGTCCCCATCACCTTCTCGCCGAAGTACTCGCGCGTGACGAGAGCGTAGAGCGGCATGACGCCGCCGTAGGCGACGCCGAACACCACGGCGACCGCGTAGAAGCTCCAGGCCTCGCGCGTGAAGAGGTAGGAGGCGACCATGACCGCCTGGAGCGCCAGGCCAGCGACGAGCGTACGCTTGGCGCCGACCCGGTCGGCGAGGAGACCGCAGCCGATCCGCCCGGCGATCGACCCCAGGCCGGAGACGCCGAAGACGGTCGCGGCCGCCATCCCCGCCACGCCTTGCTCGATCGCGTGAGTCACCATGTGGAAGATGGGGCCCGAGTGCGCCGCGCAGCACGCGAAGTGCGTGAGCGCGATCGCCCAGAACTGCGGGGCGCGCAACACCTGGGCGGTCGAGTAGTCGCGCTGCGGGGCCGAGCGTCCTCCGAGCGCGACCGTCCCCACGTCACCCGGGGCGTTACGGATCAGGAGCGCCACCGGGATCACCACGAGCCACGCGAGGTCGCCCAGGAGCAGCATCGCGACGCGCCAGTCGAACAGGCTCGTCAGCCAGCGACTCAGCGGCGCCATCAGGAACGTGCCGAGGCCGATCCCGGCGGAGACGACGCCGACGGCGAGGCCGCGGTTCGTCGTGAACCACTTGGTCGCCGTGGCAGTGAGCGGCGCATAGAAGGCGCCCACCGCGAACCCCACGAGGACGCCGAAGGTCACGTAGAACTGGCCGAGCGTCGCGACCTGGCTCGACAGCACGAGCCCCAGACCCAGGACGAAGCCGCCGGCGGCGGCGACGACGCGGCCGCCGATGCGGTCGGAGAGCGCCCCCCACACGAACGAGCCGAGCCCCATCGCGAGCCAGTTGATCAGGGCGACCAGCGAGATCGCGCTCCGGCTCCAGCCCATCGTGTCCTCGATGGGCTTGAGGAAGACGCCGAGCGAGAAGAGGGCGCCCATCGCGACGGCGATCACGGTGGCGGCGGCCGCGAGGACGACCCACCCGTAGAAGAGTCCGCGCTGACCCATCGGTGTCGATTACGATAGCATGAGCGCCATGTGGCGTCTCGTGTGGCCGGCGGTCGCGTTCGTCGTCACCGTCGTGGCCGCGCTCGCCCTGCGCGCGCTCCTCGCGCGAGCCCTCCGCCGCCGGACTCGCGCCCAGGACGGCCTCGCGGCCTTCCTCCGGGCGGTCCGGCTGCCGTCCTTCCTGTGGACCGCCGTCCTGGCGCTCTACGTGGCGATCGAGGCGTCGGAGCTCCCGCCACGCCTCACCGCCGGCCTCGAGACCGTCTTTCAGGCCGCCCTGATCCTGTCCGTCACGTTCACGGCGGCCAGCCTCGTGGCGACCCTCGTCGGCCACGCGAGCGAGCGACGCGCCCTCGGTCTCCAGGTGACCGGGCTCGCCCAGACCGTCGCGCGGGTCACGATCTACATCGTCGGCGCGCTCGTCCTGCTGAGCGTGCTCGGGATCCACGTCACGCCGATCCTCACCGCGCTCGGGGTCGGCGGTCTCGCCGTCGCCTTGGCGCTCCAGGACTCGCTCTCCAACCTCTTCGCCGGCCTCCACCTGCTCGCCGACAAGCCGATCCGCGTCGGCGACTACGTGAAGATCGCGGACGCGGTCGAGGGCTACGTCGTCGACATCGGCTGGCGCTCGACGCGTGTCCGGAGGCTCCAGAACACGGTCGTCGTGGTGCCGAACAAGAAGGTGGCCGAGTCGGCATCACCAACTACGACCTGCCCGAGCCGCGCGTGTCGCTCGACATCCCGGTGAGCGTGGGCCATCGGAGCGACCCGGAGCACGTCGAGCGCGTGCTCGTCGACGAGGCGACGAAGGCCACGGGACAGATTCGCGGGCTCCTCGCCGAGCCCGCGCCGTTCACCCGCTTCATCCCCGGCTTCGGCGAGTCGTCGCTCGATTTCACGCTGATCTGCCAGGTCGCGTCGTTCGTCGATCAGTATCTCGTCCAGCACGAGCTGCGAAAGCGCATCCTGCGCCGCCTCCGCGCGGAGGGGATCGAGATCCCGTATCCGGTGCGGACGGTGGAGCTGCGGGACGAGCGACCCGACGTCTAGCCCGAGACGGGCTCAGGCCCGGAACGACTCCACACGACGCTCCCCGGAACGCTATCCGAGGCGCGGGCGCTCGCGAACGAGCGCCAGGACCGGGAGCCCGCCCGCCATCGTGAGCGCCAGGCCGAGCCAGGGTCCGCGGTAGCCGCCCGCCCACTCGACGCAGGCGCCGAAGACCGGTGGGCCGAGCGTGACGCCGAGCGAGGAGACCGCGAGCCCGAGGCCCACGGCGGTGGCGGCCGCGCGCGGGCCCGCCAGCTCGGCCATCAGCGTATGCTGGACGCCGTTCCAGCCGATCCCGAAGAAGCCGAAGACGATCGCGAGCGGCACCAGCCAGAGCGCGGAGGACCCCGGCCCCGTGAACGCGATCGCGATCGAGCAGAGCGCCGAGCCGCAGCCAGCGATCGTGAGCGGCGTGCGGCGTCGGCCCCCGAACGTCCGGTCGGAGAGCACGCCGAACGCGATGCGTCCCAGCACGCCGCCGGCCTGGGCGAGTGCCAGATAGCGGCTCGCCGCGAGCAGCCCGAGGCCAACGACGCCTTGGAGGTAGAGCGCGAGGAACGCCATCCAGACGGTCTGCGTTGCGGCAAAGACGAGCGTGGCGAGGGCGACGAGCCAGAGGTCCTTCGTGAGGAGCACCGCGAGGACGGGGCCGCGCTCGCCGGGCGCGCGCCGCGCGAGGGCGTGGCCGGGCGGGTCGTGATAGATCAGCGCGCACGCGACGGCGCAGACGACGATGAGGAGGGCCCCGACCACGACCGCGCGCCGCCAGCCGAGGCGAAGCGCGAGCACGGGAAGGATCGCCGCGCCCAGCATTCCTCCGAACGGCAGCCCCACCTGCTTGAGCCCGACGACCGTTGCGCGCCGCCTCTGCGGGAACCACGACATCGCGGCAGTGGTGGACGCGGGGTTGAGCGTCCCGTAGCCCACCCCCGCCACGACCATCAGCGTGACGAAGACCGCGTACGACCGCGCCGCGCTCGCGCCGGCGAGCCCTGCGGCGATCAGCGCCTGGCCGAGGACGAGCGTCTTCGCCGTGCCCCAGCGGTCGGCGAGCATGCCCGCGAAGAGCGACATGGCGACGGGACCGAGATAGTAGGCGGAGAGGAACGAGCCCGCCTGCGTGAGCGTGAGGCCGAGGTCGCTTCGGATCAGCGACGCGATCGCCGGGATCCCGAGCGGCCCGATGTTGGCGACGGTCTGCGCCAGCACGATGAGCGTGAGGATCACCCGGCGCCTGGTCGCCGGGTCGGCGTCCGGTGGGCGGGTCACGAGCGGCGGGTGGCGAGGCGGGCTTCGGCGGCGCGCAGGTCGGCCTCCGTGTCCACGCCGATCGTGGGCTCGTCCGTCTCGACGACCACGATCGGAATGCCGTGCTCGAGGAAGCGGAGCTGCTCCAGCCTCTCGGTTTGCTCGAGCGGCGAGGGCGGCAGGCGATGGAACGCCTCGAGCGCCGCGCGCGTGTAGGCGTAGAGGCCGACGTGCTTGAAGCGGGGGACGCCGCGGCCGTCGCGGTCGTAGGGGACCGGGTACTTCGAGAAGTAGAGCGCACGGCCGTCGGTGGCGCAGACGACCTTGTTCACGGCCGGGTTGTCCGCCTCCTCCGGGCGGAGGCGAATCTTGAGGGTCGCCACCTGCGTGTCCGCACGCTCACGGAACGGTGCCAGGAGGCGCGCGATGTGGCCCGGTGTGACGCAGGGTTCGTCGCCCTGAACGTTGACGTAGACGTCCGCGGCGCGCGACTGGGCGACCTCCCAGACGCGATCCGTGCCGGACGGATGGTCGGCCGACGTCAGGAGCGCGGGGACGCCGTGCCGCGCGCACGCCTGGACGACCTCGTCGGCATCGGTCGCCACGAGCACCTCGGCGAGGTCCGGCGAGCGGCGCGCCGCCTCCCAGACGTGGACGACCAGGGGCTTGCCCGCGATGTCGCGCAGTACCTTGCGCGGAAGGCGCGTCGAGGCCAGGCGCGCGGGGACGACGCCGAGGGCCGAGAGGCGCCGACTCACGACCCCACGCTCACGGAAACGCGCGCAGCGTCCGGCGGAGCCCGGCCCGTGCCTCGGGCGGCGCGAACGGCACGATCACCGGCTGCGTCAGCCCGGCGCGGACGAACTCGACGATGCGAGCGCGGCAGAACGCCTCCTCGCCGACCACGCCGAGGCCGTCGAGGACGCGCGCCGAGATCCGCTTCACCGCACCCGCCCGATCGCCCGCCTTCCAGGCGGCGTTCACGCCGTCGACCTCGTCGCCGAACCCCGCCGAGCGGAAGAAGCTCGCGTAGGCGTCCACGATCGCGTAGCCGGTGATCTCGCGCGCCAGCGCCTCGCGCGCCGTGGCGGGGTCGTCGGTGACGCACGTGCGGACGAACGACGCGATCTCGAAGCCATCGAGCGTCCGCCCCGCCCGCCGCGCGCCGCCCGCCGGGCGCTTGATCGAGGCCGGCACGGTCTCGGGCGGGATCCAGTTGAGTACCACGCCGTCCGCGATCTCGCCCGCCAGCTCCAGCATCTCGGGGCCGAGCGCGGCCAGGACGATGCGGACGGGCGTCTCGGGAGGCGACGCCGTCATCCGGAAGTTCTTCACGCGGTAGAACGTGCCATCGAAATTCACGCGCTCCCCGGACGCCGCCAGGCGGACGATCTGGACGGCCTCGCGGATCTGCCGGAGCGAGTTCTCGAAGGGGAGTCCGTGCCAGTCGGAGACGATCGTGCGACTCGAGAGGCCGAGCCCGAGGACGACACGCCCCGGCGCCAGGTGGCCGAGGCTCGCGGCCGAGACTCCCAGGACCACGGGCGTGCGGGTCTGGACGGGGACGACCGCCGAGCCCACGTGGAGCCGCTCGGTGTGGGACGCGATGAGCGTCATCACGCTGATCGCATCGTACCCGGAGGACTCGCCCACCCACGCGGTGTGGTAGCCGCGCGCCTCGGCCTCGCGCGCGATGGCGACAAAGTCCGCCACGGGTTCGGAGGCGAACGGGGAGAGGCCGATGCCGAGCCGCGGCGCGCTCACACGTCGGTCTTGACGGCGTCGCGCGCGGCCTTCGCCGCTCCGAAGAGGAAGCGCTGGTCGTTCACCATCCCGACGAGCCTCCAGCCCTCGCGGATGCGCCGGTTGACGGTCTCGGGCTGGAGGCTGTGGATGCCGGCGGCGACCCCGTGGCGACGGGCCGCGGCGAGGACCGTCTGCATCGCCGCCTCGAACTCCGGATACGGCGGCTCGAGCGAGGGCGGGAGGCCCGCCGACGCGCACCAGTCGTTCGGCCCGACGTAGCACGCGTCGACCCCGGGGACCGAGAGGATCGCGTCGATGTTCGCCACGGCGTCGACGTGCTCGATCTGGGCGATGACGAGGATCTCGTCGTTGGCGCGCTGGAAATAGGTCGGCGCGTCGGTCTTGAACGACAGCGCGAAGCGCCCGGCGCCGAGGCTGCGCACGCCCTCGGGCGGGTACTTGCACGCCCGGACGAGCAGCTCCGCCTCCTCGCGCGTGCGGATGTTGGGCGCGAGCACGCCCCACGCGCCGGCGTCGAGCACGCGCTTGACGTTCTCCTCGTCGAGCGCGTGGACGCGGACGAAGGGCGCGCACGGGTAGCGCGTGATCGTCGCGAACATCGTCGCCAGGGTCGCGAGGTCGATGGGCCCGTGCTCGGTGTCCACGAGGAGCCAGTCGAAGCCGACCGACGCCATCAGCTCCGCCACGAGCGGGTCGCCGAAGTTCAGGAGCGAGCCGAAGCACGCCTTGCCGGCGGCGAGCCGCTGCTTCACGTGGTTCGGGGTCATCGGACGGCAGTATAGCGCGGGAGGCTTGCCGCCGGTCGAGCCGTGCGCTAGGCTCGCATGAGTCCTTGAGGTCCCGCGGATGGGTCTGCTCGACGGCAGGACCGGCATCGTCTTCGGTGTCGCCAACAAGCGCTCGATCGCCTGGGCCATCGCCCAGGCGCTCGCGGGCGCCGGGATGCGTCTCGGGTTCACCTACCAGGGTGACCGCCTCAAGGAGAACGTCGAGGAGCTGGCGGGGACGCTGCCCGGCTCGGTGATCTACCCCTGCGACGTCGCGTCGGACGGCGAGATCGGCGCCGTCTTCGCCGGCGTCGCGCGCGACCTCGGGCGTCTCGACACGCTCGTCCACTCGGTGGCGTTCGCCCAGCGCGAGGACCTCGAGGGCGACTTCGTCGGGACCTCGCGGGAGGGGTTCCGCGTGGCCCACGACGTCTCCGCGTACTCGCTCGTCGGGCTCGTGCGCGCGGCGCTGCCGCTGCTCGAGAAGTCGGATGCGGCGTCGGTGATCGCGATGACGTACCTCGGCGCCGAGCGTGTCGCGGCCGGCTACAACGTCATGGGCGTGGCCAAGGCCTCGCTCGAGGCCTCGGTGCGCTACCTCGCCGCGAGCCTCGGCCCGAGGGGGATCCGTGTCAACGCGATCTCGGCCGGTCCCGTCAACACGCTCGCCGCGCGCGGGATCCGCGGCTTCACCGAAATGCTCAAGCATCACGCGGAGAAGGCGCCCCTCCGCCGCAACGTCGAGCTGCGCGAGATCGGAGACACCGCGCTCTTCCTCGCCTCCCGCATGGCCTCGGGGATCACGGGCGAGGTCATCTACGTGGACTGCGGCTACAACATCATGGCGGTGTAGATGAGCGTCCCGAGGGGGCGGCCCGTCGAGCCGGTCAGGGCGCCGCGCGGCGCCGCGATCTCGTGCAAGGGCTGGCCGCAGGAGGCGGCGCTCCGGATGCTCATGAACAACCTGGACCCCGACGTGGCCGAGCGCTGGGAGGACCTCGTCGTCTACGGCGGCTCGGGCAAGGCCGCGCGGAGCTGGGAGGCCTACCACGCGATCGTCGCGACGCTCCGGCGGCTCGAGGCCGACCAGACGCTGCTGATCCAGTCGGGGAAGCCCGTCGGCGTCTTCAGGACGTCTCCCGACGCGCCGCGCGTCCTGATCGCCAACTCCATGCTCGTCCCGGCGTGGGGTGACTGGGAACATTTCAGGCGCTACGAGGCGATGGGGCTCACGATGTACGGCCAGATGACGGCGGGCTCGTGGATCTACATCGGGACGCAGGGGATCCTCCAGGGCACCTACGAGACGTTCGGGGCGTGCGCGCGGAAGCACTTCGGCGGGACGCTCGCCGGACGCCTCGTGCTCTCCGCGGGGCTCGGGGGGATGGGCGGGGCCCAGCCGCTCGCCGTCACGCTGAACGGCGGCGTCGGGCTCTTCGTCGAGATCGATCGCGGCCGGATCGAGCGGCGGCTGCGCCTCGGCTACGTCGACCGGATGACGTCCTCGATCGACGAGGCTCTCGGCTGGGCGGAGGTGGCGCGGGCGACGCGCACGGCGCTCTCGATCGCGATCCACGGCAACGCGGCGGACGTTCACCCGGTCCTGGCGAGCCGCGGGGTACGGATCGACGTCGTCACCGACCAGACCGCGGCCCACGACATGCTGAACGGCTACATCCCCGCGGGGCTCTCGGTCGAGGCCGCGGCCGCGCTCCGCGCCCGCGATCCCAGGGACTACCTCACGCGCGCGTACGCCTCGCTCGCCGAGCACATGCGCGCGATGCTCGAGCTCCAGAAGAGCGGCGCGATCCTCTTCGACTACGGCAACAACGTCAGGCGCGAGGCCGAGAACGCCGGCGTCACCGACTTCGCCTACCCCGGCTTCGTGCCGGCGTTCATCCGCCCGCTCTTCTGCGAGGGGCAGGGGCCGTTCCGCTGGGTCGCGCTCTCGGGAGACCCAGAGGACATCTACGCGACCGACCGGGCACTCATGGACGCGTTCCGGGACAACGCGCACCTGGTCCACTGGCTCCGTCTCGCGCACGAGCGGGTTCAGTTCCAGGGGCTCCCCGCCCGCATCTGCTGGCTCGGCTACGGCGAGCGGGCGACGGCAGGGCGGATCTTTAACGACCTGGTGGCCACCGGGCGGGTGAGGGCGCCGATCGTGATCGGCCGCGACCACCTCGACTCGGGCTCGGTCGCCTCACCCAACCGCGAGACGGAGTCGATGCGCGACGGCTCGGACGCGATCGCCGACTGGCCGATCCTCAACGCCCTCGTGAACACGGCGGCCGGCGCGACGTGGGTCTCCGTCCACCACGGCGGCGGCGTCGGCATCGGTTATTCGATCCACGCCGGCATGGTCGTCGTCGCCGACGGCAGCCCCGACGCGGCGCGGCGGCTCGAGCGCGTGCTGACGACCGACCCGGGCACCGGCATCATGCGCCACGCCGACGCTGGCTACCCGGAGGCGATCGCCGGGGCCCGGCGCCACGGCCTCGACCTGCCCGGGATCACGTCGTGAGGGTGGGGGCGATGCTCCCGGCCGACCTCGTGGTCACGAACCTTGCCGAGCTGGTGACGTGCGAGCCCGCGCTCGGCGAGGGGCCGCTCGGCGTGATCACGCGGGGAGCGCTCGCGGCTCACGGCGGCCGCATCGTGTGGGTCGGTCCCGAGTCGCGCCTGGACGCGGAGGTGGCCGCGGCGCTGGGCGCACGACGACTCGACGCCGGTGGCGGCGTCGGGCTCCCCGGCTTCGTCGACTCCCACAGCCACCTGATCTTCGCGGGCTCGCGCGAGGAGGAGTACGCGCTCCGCGCGAGCGGCGCGACGTACCGGGAGATCGCGGCGGCGGGCGGCGGCATCCTCTCCACCGTGCGCGCCACGCGGGCGGCGAGCGTCGACGCGCTGGTCGAGCTCGCGCTGCCGCGCCTCGCGACCGTGCTCGCGCACGGCACGACGACGCTCGAGGTCAAGTCGGGTTACGGGCTCACGACGCCGGACGAGCTCAAGATGCTCGACGCCGCGCACCGCCTGGGCGCGCTCCAGCCCGTTGCGCTCCACGCGACCTTTTGCGGCGCGCATGAGGTTCCACCCGAGTTCAAGGGGCGAACCGACGCGTACGTCGATCACGTCGTGCGCGAGATGCTACCCGCGGTCGCCGAGCGGCGGCTCGCGGAGTACGTCGACGTCTTCTGCGACGAGGGCGTGTTCTCCGTCGCGCAGGCCCGACGCATCCTCGAGGCGGGAGCGCGGTACGGGCTCCGGGCCAAGTTCCACGCCGACGAGTTCGTCTCGCTCGGCGGCGCCGCCCTCGCCGCCGAGCTGGGCGCCCTCTCGGCGGATCACCTGTTGAAGTCGCGCGTCGAGGACGTGGTCAGGATGAAGGCGGCGGGCGTGACCGCCGCGCTGCTCCCCGGGACCGCGTTCTTCCTCGGCCTGCCGTACGCGCCCGCCCGGAAGTTCCTCGAGACCGGCGTGCGCGTGGCGCTCGCCTCCGACTTCAACCCCGGCTCCGCGATGGGGCCGAACCTCCAGCTCGTCATGACGATGGCGGTGAGCCAGATGACGATGAGCCCCGAGGAGGCCCTCCTCGGCGTGACGCTCCACGGCGCCTACGCGATGGGGCTCGAGGCGGAGCTCGGGTCGCTCCGACCCGGGAAGCAGTGCGACCTGCTCCTCGCCCAGGTCCCGAACTGGCGGTACCTCTCGTACCTCTACGGCGTGAACCACGTGAGCCGCGTCGTCAAGCGCGGCCGGCTGGTGTGTGGGCAATGATCGGACGGAGCCGGGTCGCTCCTTTGTCAGGCCACCCGCCGCGTGCGGCGGCCTCGCGGCCCCCGCTACCATGACCCAGCGGCTCGTTCCCGACCTGGTCCTCACGGACGCAGGTTGGCAATCCGGGCGGGTCGTGGTGGTGGAGGGCGGCCGCATCGCCGCGCTCGAACACGTGCACCGCGTCTGGCCGAGCGATGTCATGCTCACGGGCAAGGCGCTCCTGCCCGGGACGGTCAACGCCCACTGCCACACGTTCCAGTCGCTCCTGCGCGGTCTCGGTGACGACCTCGACTTCATGAGCTGGCGCGACCGGGTGCTCTACCCGTTCTCGGAGAAGCTCGACCGCGCGGGAATCGCGCTCGGCGCCGCCTTCGCGTTCGCCGAGCTGCTGCTGCACGGGGCCACGACGTGCGTGGATTTCTTTTACCTCAATGACGACGGCAACGAGAACGCCGAGGCGGTGATCGACGCGGCTCGCCGGGTCGGGATCCGTCTCGTCCTCGCGCGCACGATGTACGACTGGGAGGGCGCGCCCCGGCGGTACTGCGAGACGGTCGCCGACGCCGCGCGAAGAACGCGCGCGCTGGTCGCCGCCCATGCGGGCGACGCGACGGCGCGCGTGCAGCCCGCACCCCACAGCCCTCATGGCGCCTCGCCCGCGATGATCCGGGCGGGGTGGGAAGTGGCGGAGACGGAGCAGGTCCCGTTCCACATCCACGTGGCGGAGGGACGCTACGAGGGCCAGCGGACGCTCGCGGAGCACGGCGCCACGCCCATCCGCTACCTCGACGCGCTCGGCGTGCTCGGGCCACGGATGATCGGGGTGCATGGCGTGTGGCTCGACGACGACGAGATCGCGAGGATGGGGGCGCGCGGCGCGGCGCTCGCCTACTGCCCGAGCTCCAACATGTTCCTCGGCGACGGCATCACGCGCATCCCGGAATTGCTGGCCGCGGGCGTGCGGATCGCGCTCGGGACCGACGGCGGGTCGGCCAACAACCGGCTCTCCGTGTTCGAGGAGATGCGGATGGCCTCGCTGCTCCAGCGGGTCCGCCTCCTCGACGGCTCGGCGCTCGACGCCGAGCGCGCGTTCGCGATGGGGACACGTGCGGGCGCCGCGCTGCTGGGGCTCGACGCCGGCGTCATCGAGCCCGGCAAGCTCGCCGACCTGGTCGCCGTGAACCTCGAGGACCCCTCGCTCCACCCGCGCACCGACCTCCTCAAGTCCGTCGTCTACGCCATGTCGCCTCGAGCCGTGAGCGACGTCTGGGTGCACGGGCGCCACGTGGTCGCGTCGGGACGCCTCACGACCGTGGACGAGCGCGAGCTCCTCGCGCGCGTCCTCGAGCTGACCAAGGGATGGTCGATCTCGACGGCGGCCCGCTGAGCCTCGAAACGGTCGAGGCCGTCTCGCGCCGCGGCGAGGAGGTCCACCTGGCGCCTGCCCCGGCGCGCGCGCTCGCCGCGGGGCGGCGCTTCGTCGAGGGGCTCGCGGCGAGCGCGACGCCGATCTACGGCATCACGACCGGCGTCGGCAAGCTCAAGGACGTCGTCATCCCGGCCCCCGAGCGCGCGGAGCTCCAGCGGAACCTCGTCCTGAGCCATGCGGGCGGCGTCGGCGCGCCCCTCGCCGAGGAGGAGGTTCGCGCCGTCATGCTCCTGCTCGCCGCGTCGCTCGCGCGGGGCGCCTCGGGCGTACGCCCGGCGGTCGTCGAGACGCTGCTCGCCTGCCTGAACCGGCGCGTGCACCCCCTCGTGCCCGAGCAGGGATCGCTGGGCTCGTCGGGGGACCTGGTGCCCCTCGCGCACGTGGCCCTGTGTCTCATCGGCGAGGGCGAGGCCTGGTTCGACGGGCAGCGCGTGCCGGCGCGAGAGGCGCTCGCGCGCGCCGGGCTCACCGCGCTGGCCCTCGAGGCGAAGGAGGGCTTGGCCCTCCTCAACGGGACGCACCTGATGACGGCGCTCGCGGCGCTCGCCGTCACCGACGCGCTTCGTCTGGTTCGCCTCGCGGACGTCGCCGGGGCGATGTCGCTCGAGGCGCTGATGGGGACCAACGCGGCGTTCGACGAGCGGATCCACCGGCTCCGGCCGCACCCGGGCCAGCTCGCGTCCGCGGCGAACCTGCGCCGCCTGACGGCCGAGAGCGGGATCATCGCCTCGCACCGCGACTGCACGCGCGTGCAGGACGCGTACAGCCTGCGCTGCATGCCACAGGTCCACGGGGCGGCGCGCGAGGCGCTCGGCTTCGCACGCGACGTGGTCCTGCGCGAGCTCGGGAGCGTCTCGGACAATCCGCTCGTCTTTCCGGCGGACGGCGCCGTGCTGAGCGGCGGCAACTTCCACGGTGAGGTGCTGGGCCTCGTCCTCGACACGCTGGGGATCGGCCTCGCCCAGCTCGCCGGCATCGCCGAGCGCCGCGTCGACCGCCTCGTGAACCCGCTGACCTCGGAGGGGCTCCCGCCCTTCCTCTCGCCGCATGGCGGACTGCATTCGGGCTACATGCTCGCCCAGTACGTCGCCGCGGCCCTCGTCGCCGAGATGAAGACCCTCGCCCATCCGGCCAGCGTCGACTCCATTCCGACCTCCGGGCTCCAGGAGGACTACAACTCGATGGGCGCCGGCGCGGCGCTGAAGCTCCGGCGGGCGCTCGGCCTCGTGCGCCAGGTGCTCGCGATCGAGCTCGTGCTCGCGGCGCAGGCGCTCGACCTGCGCGCCCCCCTCGAGCCCGGCCGTGGCAGCGAGGCGGCCCGCGCCGCGGTCCGCCGGCGTGTCGCGCCGCTCGGCAACGACCGCTACCTCAAGGCGGATCTCGATGCGGCGCGTGCCCTCGCCGAGGACGGAAGCGTGCTCGCGGCGGTGGAGGCCGCCGTAGGACCGCTCGGGTGAACACGCGTGTCCCCGCGCTCGTCGGAGCGACGCTGCTCGTCGCCTCGGCCGTGCGCGCCGAGCCGCCGCGCGAGTGGTCGCTCGGCCCGACGGGCAGGGGCGCCGCCCAGTGGACGGCGCGTGAGGGCCGGCTGATCTACCGCGGCGGCGCGACCGTCGGGTGGGCGCTCGTCCAGGACGCGCCGCTCCGCGACGGGTTCGTCCAGGTGCGCTTCCGATCCATCGGTGGCCGGGAGGACCGCGCGGGCGGCGTCATCTGGCGCTGGCGCGACCCGCGCAACTACTACGTCGCCCGTGCCCACACGCTGGCCGGCAACGTCCAGGCCTTCAGGGTGGTGGAGGGCCGGCGCGACGACCTCGTGCCGGACGGCGGGGCGACCGACTTCGACAGCCGCGGCGCCGAGTCGCGGGCCTGGCACACGCTACGTGTGGACTTCGCGGGCGCCGAGTTCCGGGTGTCGCTCGACGGCCGGCGACTCTTCGCGGTGCGCGATGCGACGCTCGAGGGGCCGGGGGCGGTGGGGCTCTGGTCGAAGGCCGACAGCGTGACGGAGTTCGAGCGGTTCGAGTACGGAGCGAGGTGATCCGACGGCGACGCGTCGGCGCTCAGCCCGGGCGCTTCAGAGAAACGACGGTGTCCCGGGTCGCGGGCGCCGCCTCGGCCTTGGTCATGCGACAGTGCCCCTCGAAGAGCACGCCCTCCTCGATCACCACGACGGGCGCCTCGACGTCACCGAAGACGCGCGCCGTGCCCCGGATCTCGACGCGCTCGGAGCCGAGGACATTACCGACGACCTCGCCGTTGATCAGCACGACCCCGGCGCGGATCGCGGCGTTGACCACGCCCTTCTCGCCGACGATGAGGGTGTCGTTCGACACGATCTCGCCCCGGAAGCGCCCGTTCACCATCGCGGTTCCGGTGAACGTGTACTTTCCTTCGATCTCGGAGCCCTCGTCGATGAACGCGGTGAGGTCGCTCGGCTTGCCCGACGGTTTCGTCCGCTTCTTCCCGAACATAGTCGACGCTCCGCGCGCCGCGGATGGCCGCTGCGCGGTTTGCTGGCCCGCCCGCTTGTCTCGATCACGTCGACCGGCCGCTGGGCGCGCGGCTGGCCGTTCTCGTCCCTGAACATCCGCGCCCCGCTCACGAGTCACGCACCGCTCGAGTGAGCGCAGAAATTCAGATTAGGGCTCGTGCCCCGGAGGTGTCAACTGCGGCGTGGTTATACATCGGGTTGGGCAGGCCCGGACCGAACCACCTCCACGCTGTGGGTCGGCCCGCTCGATCCGGCCGAACGCCTCCGCCAGAGCCCGCTCGGGCCCCCGCCACACCGTGAGATCATACCCCTACAGCCGTGATCGCAGGGCGGCGCCGCCCTGCCGCGGCGGTCCACGAACGCCAGAGGAGAAACGGGATGAGCCTCCGAGATCGGGTCAAGAATATCCTGATGCAGCCTCGACGCGAGTGGCGGGTGATCGCCAGGGAGCCTTCGAGCGTCGCCGAGTTGTACCTGTCATACGTCGCCCCGCTGGCAGCCATCGGCCCGCTGGCCTCGATCGTCGGTCTCTCGGTGATCGGTTACGGCAACCCCGTGACGGGACGCACCCGCGTCGCGTTTGGCACGTCCATCGGCCACGCCGTCGTGGCATACGTCGGGAGTCTGATCGGTGTCTACGTGCTCGCGCTCATCATCGAGCGCCTGACCACGACCTTCTCCGGCTGGGAGGATCAGCTCCAGGCGTTCAAGCTCGCCGCGTATTCTTGCACCGCCGCCTGGCTGGCCGGCGTCTTCCGCCTGATTCCGGCGCTGGACATCCTGATGCTCCTGGGCTTCTACAGTCTCTACCTCCTGTACCTGGGCGTTCCCGTGCTCATGAGGGTGCCGGAACGGAGCGTCGTGGGTTACACGGCGACGGTCGTCGTCGCGGCGTTCGCCATCGTCCTCGTGATCGGCGTGATCATCACCTGGGTCGTTCCCGATTCGACGTCTCCGTGAGGCGGAGGACGCCGCGACCGTCTGAGTGATCGGAAGGGCTTCAGAACGACCGGATCAGGCGCTCGACCCGTTCGTCGTGCGACTGGAACGGGTCCTTGCAGAGGATCGTCTCGCGCTCCGGGTCGTTGAGCTTGAGGTAGACCCAGTCCACCCGGTAGTCCTTGCCCTTGAGGTTGGCCTGCCGGATGAACTCGCCGCGGAGGCGTGCGCGCGTGGTCTGCGGCGGCACGTGCTTGGCCTGCTCGA
>Ga0134111_10000199_pt1 | contig 19518 bp, 15 predicted proteins | sample 15_D_Rain_40_2_1_FD_94465 | JGI IMG/M metagenome (GOLD analysis project Ga0134111, IMG submission 94465) | Grasslands soil microbial communities from the Angelo Coastal Reserve, California, USA - 15_D_Rain_40cm_2_11112015 | ecosystem: Environmental > Terrestrial > Soil > Grasslands ...
CCCTAAAGGGCTAGTCATCACGTTATCCGTCATCCGTCTCGAACCACGGACAACGGATGACGGACAACGGACAACGAGGATCAACATGGCGACACGAACGCAAGAGAAGACCAAGAAGCCCGCCGCCGAGCCGAAGCAGAATATCGGCAAGGTCGTCCAGGTCATCGGCCCCGTGCTCGACGTCGAGTTCGCGCCCCAGCGGCTGCCCGAGCTCTACAACGCACTGCTGATCGACCACGCCGGGAACGGCGCGCCGGCGATCCGTCTCGTGGCCGAGGTGCAGCAGCACATCGGGCGCAACCAGGTGCGCGCGGTGGCGATGAGCTCGACCGACGGGGTGGTGCGCGGCATGGACGTCGTCGACACCGGGCAGCCGATTACGGTGCCCGTGGGGAAGGCCGCGCTCGGTCGCATCCTCAACGTGCTGGGCGAGCCCGTGGACGAGGGCGACCCGATCCCGGCGAGCGCCGAGCGGTGGCCCATTCACCGCGAGACCCCGAAGTTCGTCGACCTGGAGCCCAAGACCGAGGTGTTCGAGACGGGGATCAAGGTCATCGATCTCATCGCGCCGTTCGTGAAGGGCGGCAAGATCGGACTGTTCGGCGGCGCCGGGGTGGGGAAGACCGTCATCATCCAGGAGCTGATCCACAACGTGGCGCTGGGCCACGGCGGCCGCTCGGTGTTCTGCGGCGTGGGCGAGCGCACCCGCGAGGGGAACGACCTCTACCTCGAGATGAAGGAGAGCGGCGTGCTCGCCTCCGCCGCGCTGATCTACGGGCAGATGAACGAGCCGCCGGGCGCGCGGCTGCGCGTGGGCCTGTCGGGGCTCACCGTCGCCGAATATTTCCGCGACGTGGAGGGCCAGGACGTGCTCGTCTTCATCGACAACATCTTCCGGTTCACGCAGGCCGGCTCCGAGGTGTCGGCGCTGCTGGGCCGCATGCCGTCCGCGGTGGGCTACCAGCCGACGCTCGCCACCGAAATGGGCGAGCTGCAGGAGCGGATCACGTCGACCAAGAAGGGCTCGATCACGTCGGTGCAGGCGATCTACGTGCCCGCCGACGACCTCACCGATCCCGCGCCGGCGGCGGCGTTTTCACACCTCGACGCGACCGTCGTGCTGTCGCGCCAGATCTTCGAGCTCGGCATCTACCCCGCGATGGATCCGCTCGCGTCGTCGTCACGCATCCTCGACGCCCAGTACCTGGGCGAGCGGCACTACAAGGTGGCGATCGAGGTGCAGCGGATCCTGCAGCGGTACAAGGACCTCCAGGACATCATCGCGATCCTCGGGATGGACGAGCTGTCCGAAGAGGACAAGCAGCTCGTGGCGCGCGCCCGCCGGGTACAGCGCTTCCTGTCGCAGCCGTTCTTCGTGGCCACCCAGTTCACGGGGCTCGAGGGCAAGTACGTGAAGCTCGAGGACACGATCAGCTCGTTCGAGCGCGTCGTGGCGGGGGAATTCGATCAGCTCCCGGAACAGGCGTTCTACATGGTGGCGGGGATCGACGAAGTGGTGGAGCAGGCGAAACGTCTGGCCACGGCCTGAGTGATGCACGTCACGGTCGTTTCCCCCGAGCGGGCGGTATTCGATGGGGCCGCCGACGCGGTGGTCGCGCCGGCGTACGACGGCCAGGTCGGCATCCTGCCGGGCCATGCACCGTTCCTCGCGTTGCTCGGGACCGGCGTCCTCGCGGTGCGGCAGGGGAGCGCGTCGAGCCGCTTCACCATCGCGGGTGGCTTCCTCCAGGTCGTGGGGGCGGGCGGCCCCCTGCCCCGGGGGGGGGGGCGGGCCGGGGGGGGGGGGGGGGGGGGGGGGGGGGCGACGCGGTCCGGATTGTGGCCGATCGGGTCGAAGAGTCTTGACAGATCGCGGGGTCGCCCTTAGCGATGTGCGGCTTTTGATCGGCACGGCGCCCGTCACTCTTCCCTGGGGAGGCTTGTCCTATGCGGAAGCTGATCGGCAGTGTGGTGCTGGTGACGCTTGGTGCGATGTTGCCCGCCCTCGCCGCGGCGCAGCGGCGGGCCGCGCCGGAGGCCGGCCCGCAGCATGAGCTCGGCGTTGATCTCGCGTTCAACTATGTCAGTGTTGGCAGCGGCGGCGGCAGCGGTGTCCGGCTGGCCGCGCCGGTCGACGTACGGATCGGCTTCCTGTCGCGGTCGCAGAACATGTTCGAGGGCCGGGTCTCGCTGCTGTGGGACTCGAACAGCGGCTTCGTCGCCTTCTCACCCGGGGTCAACATCCTCCACCAGCTGAAGCGGGGCACCGGCACGCACGGACTGATGCGCGCCACGTACGTGACCGGCGGGGTGGGACTGAACATCACCAAGGCCGGCTCGGGTGCGAGCACCGCGACGCAATTCGTGCTGAATGGCGGCCTCGGGAAACGCCTCCCGTACGAGAGCGCGGTGTTCCGCCCTGAAGCGTTCATCGCGTACGCCTTCAAGACCAGCACGGTGCCGAGCGAGTTCTCGATCGGCGTGCGGCTCGGCTTGTCCTTCTGGCACTAGCCCCGCGGCCGGGCGCGGTGTGAGCCGCGTCACCCGGGGATGTCTGCGGCCCGTCCACGGTGTGGACGGGCCGCCTCGCTTGTAACGGGGGTGGGGAAGGGGGCGGCGCGGAACGCTCCCGGGCCCCTCGGGTACCTGTGTCACGTCGTTTCCGAATCGATCCTGACGGGAGAGAGCATGCGGAACAACGTTGCGGTGTTGATCACCGCGGTCTCGAGCGCGATCGCGACCGCAGCCGGCGCGCAGGCGACCGGGATGCCGTCGTTCAACGCGCCTTACCGGGCGTTTCAGCGCTCGGAGTTCGGCGGGGTCCTGAGCTTCCCCGACGGCGGCGGCACGGGGTTCGAGGGCGTGTATCGCTACGCCAGCGGGAAATTCGACATCGGGCTGCGCGGCGGCTTCTTCGATCCGGGCGGCAACGCGAGCACGGTCGTCCTCGCCGGCATCGAGGCGCGGGAGCGGGTCATCACGCACACCGTCGACTTCCCGCTCGACGGCGCCATCGTGTTCGGCGCCGGCGCCGACCTCGTGAGCGGCGGCTCCGAGCTCAACATCCCCGTGGGCCTGTCGCTCGGCCGGCGGATCGATCCGCAGGGGTCCACGGTGAGCATCGTCCCCTACGTGCAGCCGACGCTCGCCTTCATCGTGGGCGATCAGCCTTCGGACCTCATCTTCGCCTTCGGCATCGGGGCGGACTTCCGGCTCTCCCGCGTGCTCGACGCGCGCGTCTCCGGCGGCTTGGGCGACGCGCCGCTCACGGGCGTGTCGATCAGCGCCGTGTGGGTGCACTAGACCGACACGCGATTGACTTGCCGGGCCTGAGGTCACTACCGTTGGCTCGGCTCCTGCATCGATTCCTTCTTGACGTGGAAGGGGTGCCTATGAAGCGCGCAGTGTTGATTCTCGGAATGGTGGCATTGCTGGCCGCGCCCGCTGCCCCCGTGGCGGCCCAGTGGCTCGGCGAGCCGGTGTGGAACAGTCCCAAGGGCGGAACGGGCCTCACGATCTACGCCGACTACGGCAAGCCCAATGACAGCTACGGATCGGGCAACGCCTTCGGCGGGCGCGTCTCGCTCGGCCTCGGTACGCTGACCCTCACCGCGGGCCTCTCCACGTACAAGTCCGACTCGCTCGGGCCCGATCGCATCACCTCATACGGAGGTAACGCGGAGTTCCGCTTGATCGGCGGCAGCTTGCTACCGGTAGCTGTCAACCTGCAGGCGGGCGCTGCGCGCTCCGACTCGGCGAACAGCACGGCCGCGCAAACCGTCGTCACCGGCGCCGCCGGCATCTCCGTGCCGCTGCCGACGCCCGGCTTCAGCGTCGAGCCGTACTTCTCGCCCGGCGTGCGATACCGGGACTTCGGCTCGGGTAACGGCTCGAGCACGGAGTTCGGGTACGCGATCGGGGCGAACCTGAGCTTCGGGTTGCTCGGCGTGCATCTCGCCTACGACAACGAGAAGCTGAAGGGCGGTGGGAGCGTCGGCGTGTTCGGGGTCGGGGCGCACGTCGCGATCAAGCTGCCACTCGGCATGTGAGCGTGGTTCACAACCCCGTTTGCAGGCGCTAGCTTTGGGGCGCGCCGTTCCCGGCGCGCCCCGTTCGTTTTCCAGGAGCCCTGTGACCCGGTTTGTCGTCTCGCGAGCGTCGATCCTCGCGCTGGCTCTCGCCGTGAGCGCCTGCGCCCTCACCCTCGACTCCACCCACCTCGGCGTGCCGGTGTCGTTGGCCGGCGCGGCGTCCTCGCCCGACGCGGGGACGCCGTTCCGAATCACCAAGCATCCCGTCTATCTCTTCGCGGGGCTGGTGCCCGTGTCACAGCCCAATCTCGAGGACGTGCTCGCCGGTCAGGTGGGGACGGGAGCGCGAATCACGAATCTGCGCATCAGAGTTCGGAGCCGCTGGAGCGACTTGCTGATCACCGGGCTCACGCTCGGGGTCGTGGTGCCCCGCTCGGTGACCTTCGAAGGGGTGGTCGTTCCGCGGTAGGGGCACGGCAATTTGGTGTAGGGGCACGCCGATCTTGTGTAGGGGCACGGCAATGCCGTGCCCCTACATACCCACGATCAGCTTCTTCACCAGCGCCGTCGTCCGCTCCGCCGCGCCCCGTCCCTCTCGAGCGAGGCGCTTGCCCGCCTCCCCCGCCTTCTTCCGGGCCGCCGGATCGTGGTACCACACCAGCCACTGGGCGTGCAGCGGCTGCCGCCCGGCCGCCGGCAGCGCCACCGCGCCGCCGCGCTCGAGCAGCAGCGCGGCGTCGCGGCTCATCTGCCAGTGCGGGCCGATCACCACCGGGACGCCGAAGGCGGCGGGCTCGAGCACCGAGTGCAGTCCCGCGCGGTGGTAGCCGCCGCCGACGAGGGCGACGTCCGCCAGCGCGTACAGGTCGGCGAGGATGCCGACGCGGTCGACCACGATCACCTGCGCCGTACCGTTTGCTCGAGCTGCGACAGCCGCACGGGGCGGGGGAGGCCGAGCCGCGCGGCGAGCAGGCTGATGCCGGCGAGGTGATCGGGGTTGGGCTCGTGCGGCGCGAGCACCAGCCGGGCCGTGGGTACCTGCGCCAGCAGGTCGACGAACGCCGGCAGGACGACGGCTTCATCGGCGGGCCAGGTGGATCCCGCGACGATCGTGAACGTTCCGGCGGGTGCGATCGCGAGCCGGGCGAACGGATCGCGCGTGCGGTCGAACCGTTCGGCGCGCTCGGCGACCGAGTCGTAGCGAGTGTCCCCCGTCACCTCGATCACCTCGCGACGCGCGCCCAGCAGCTCGAGGCGCCGGCCGTCCGCTTCGCTGATGGCCCCGATGCGGTCCATGGCGCGGTACGCCGGATACGCCCAGCCGCGCGCCGGCCACCTGAGCCGCGAGCTGTGCGGCGCCACGGTGGCCGAGATCAACGCCAGCTTCACGCCGCGCCGCGCCGCCGCGAGCGCGAGCTCCGGCCACACGTCGAGCTTCGAGAACACCAGCGCCGACGGTTGCAGCGCATCGAGCGCCGCCCGAACGTCGCGCGGGCGGTCGAGCGGCAGATAGTCGGCGATGTCGACGGGGAGGCTGCGGGCGAGGCGCTCGGCGGAAGGCGAAAAGAACGTGTAGGCGAGCTGCCACTGCGGCGCTTCGGCGCGCAGCGCCTCGAGCACCGGCTTCGCCTGCAGCCCCTCGCCCACCGAGGGGGCGTGCACCCACACGAGCGGCCGCCCGGTCTCGCGGTGCGCGCGCCCCCACGCGCGCAGCCGCTCCACCACCTCGCGGCGCGCCTCGAGCCCGCGGGCGACCTTCTTGTCGAACCGGGCCGCGAGAGGAAGGGCGCGCCGCGCGAGGCTCAGGCCGAGCCGGTATATGAAGGAAGGGCGCGCCATCAGGCCCCGGTCTTGCTCCGGTACACCGAATCGAGCACGGCCCGGAACACCTCGACCGGAGCGTTTCCCTCGAGCAGTCCGCCCTCGATGTAAAACGTGGGGGTGCTCACCGCTCCCGCGCGCCGGGCTCGCTCGGCGTCGGCCTGGACCTCGGTCGCGGTGGCGTGCGCGCGCAAGCACGCCGCGAGCCGGGCGTGATCCGCGCCCGCCGAGTCGCCGAGCGCGAGCAGCATGGGGCGGGGGTCCGCGAGCTTCGCCCAGCCGTCCTGATGCCGGAACAGGAGATCGTGCATCGGCCAGAACCGGCTCTGGCGGGCGGCGCACATGGCGGCCTCCGCGGCGGCGGTGGCGTTGGCGTGGAGACTGGGGAGCGGGAGGTTGATGTAGACGAAGCGCACCTTCCCGGTCGTCACGTACTCGCGCTCCAACAGCGGGAGCGTGGCGAGCGCGAACGCTCTGCAGTAGGGGCACTGGAAGTCGGACATCTCGTAGACCGTGACCGGGGCGTTTAGACGGCCCCGCGAGCGCGCGACGAGCGGGTCGAGCTGCGCCGCGCCGCTGTACAGCGCGAGCAGCGCGGCGCCCGCCAAGACACGTTGGATCATGGCGCCAAAGCTAATGAAATCTTATTCTGGGGGGACCATGACGATGTCTCGCGCGCTGCTCGCCTTGCTGGTGACCGCGGGAGCCGGGGCCGGTCCGCCGTCTCATCGCGCCTCCAAGCCATTCCGGCCTCAAGCCGGATTGTGCAAGGCGTGCCACCAGAACGTCTTCGCGACCTTCGTGCAGACCGCGCACTTCCACACTTCCGCCGAGGCAACCACGCAATCCATCCGGGGACGCTTCTCCGGGGGACATAACCTGCTGCGCACCAGTTCGGAGGGGCTCTACTTCAAAATGGAGCGGCGCGACCGCGCTTTCTACCAGACCGCCGTGGACTCGACTCAGGGCCGCTCAACGAGCGAGCGCATCGATTTGGTCGTGGGGTCGGGGCGGCGCGGGCAATCCTTTCTCTATTGGAGACGTGGGCTCTTGTTCGAGTTGCCGGTCTCTTATCTGACTGGCATCGATGCGTGGATCAACAGCCCCGGCTATACGGATGGCCAGATCGACTTTGGGCGACTCATCGTCCCGCGTTGCCTGGAATGCCACACCACGTCGTTCACCCTGCAAACGGACCGCGGTGTGGTGAGATACGCCCGCGACTATGCGTTGGGGATCTCTTGTGAGAAATGCCACGGCGACGGGCGAGCACACGTCGCGTATCACTCATCCCATCCGGCGGACGGCAGCGGCAAGTACATTCTCAACCCGGCGCGCTTCTCGAGAGATCGGAAGGTGGACACCTGCGCTTTGTGCCATTCGGGCGAGGGCACACCGCGCGCACCGCCGTTTTCGTACCGGCCGGGCGAGAAGCTGGATGACTACTTGGTCCCTCCATCCGATCGGGACGTGCCGACGCCGGACGTCCACGGCAATCAGGTCGGGCTCTTGCGGCGCAGCAAATGCTATCGCTCCAGCCCGGGCATGTCCTGTTCCACGTGCCACGACGTCCATCGACCGGAGCGAGATGTGACGGCGTTCGCACAGAAATGTCTGGCGTGTCATCAGACCGGCGGCCACCCGATGGCGGCCGAGATCGGCGGTCGGATGCTAACCGACTGTATCGACTGTCACATGCCCAACCGGAAATCCAAGGCGATCCAGATCAATGCGCCGACGAGACAATTCGCCCTGTATTTTCGGAGCCATGCGATCGGGATCTACCCGGAGGCTGCGGCGGCGGTGCTGCAAAGAAGCGACCAGAGACGGAACCGATAGGGCCGAGCCGCTCGACCTCAGGGGGAGGACCTGGTCCAGATGACGATCACGCCGCAGCCGGAGTTGGTGCCGAGGAAGTCACCCGGGGTCTCGGACGAGCCGCGGTAGATCTCGATTCCCTTCACGTCGAGCGGTGGCGTGTGCCGCGCGAAGTAGGGCGTCGACTCATGGCCGTCGAGGTAGTACTGCGGGTAACACCCCGGCGGCGATCGCACCATCTTCGGGACACAGTCGTTGTAGACGCACATCTGCTGGACCCCGTGTACCGTGACGAGCACGTCGACGAGCGTGGTCGGATGGAGACGCTCGATCTGCTCCTGGGTGAGAAACGAGCCCATGCCGGAGTGGCGTCGGCGCTCGAAGTCTGCATAGCGACGGGACGCGAGCGGCTGTTTTCCCTTGACCAGGACCCCCGGCAGCTCGTAGGGGAGCGGATCCAGCTCGAAGCGGCGTGGAGCGGTCTGCCCCGGCTGCGCAGTGACACGCCAGGCGCGAGACGCGTAGCCGACCGCGCGGATCTCCACGGAGACCTCCCCACCGGGAACACCACTGAGCGTGAACCGGCCAAGGGAGTCGGTGGTCGTGGCGAGCGCGGTGCCGACTACCACCACGCGCGCGCCGCCGATGGGCTCGTGAGTCTCGCGGGCAGCGAGTTGCCCGATCACGACGCTGGTATCCCGCTGGCCACCGCCAGCCACTTGAGCCGGCGCCGGGCTCAGCGTCGCCTGCCCGACCGCCAAGCTGGCCAGGAGGGCCGCTACGAGGGCCGGCGTGTGGCCTCCCGCGGCAGGGGGGCCCGCCCGGGACCGGATAGTGGGCATCGCGTCTTCCGCTGGGCCTGTGGCACAATGTAACCCCCGTCGTGGCACCCCGAAAGCATTAGGGTATGGCCGGTATTGCGCACTTCCCGGAGGGCGTGCACTATAACCCGAGTTTTACTGCTCGGCCCCCGTCCGAGCCGTCGGGAGTAAGAAGCAGAACTTCTTGCCAAGGGGGGCTTCATTATGAGGCGTCGTTCGTTCAGCGCAACCGTCTGCGCTGGCGCGCTGCTCGCGTTGTGCGTTGCGGCGTCCGGTCGCGCGCAGGCGCAATCCGCGGTGATCACAGGCAAAGTCACGGGGAGACAGAGCGAGCCGCTGGGCGGGGTGATCGTCCTGATCGAGGAGCTCGGTACCGCCGTGGCGACCACGAATGCGGGAAGCTACACCCTCACCGTCCCGGCGGACCGGACGAAGGGCCAAACCGTCTCGCTACGCGCGCGCTACATCGGCTACTCGCCCGGGCTCAAACAAATCACGCTCACGCCGGGGACCCAGACGCAGGACTTCGAGCTGAAGTTCGACCCGATGACGCTCGACGCCCTCGTCGTGACGGGCGTGGCGGAGGCGATGGAGGCGAAGAAGCTCACGTTCTCTGTTGCCCACGTCGATGCCTCGCAGCTGGAGCAGGCGCCGGCGGTCACGGCACTGGGCTCGCTCGAAGGCAAGGCGGCGGGCGTGCGTCTGATCCAGGGCAGCGGCGCGCCGGGCAGTGAGCCGATGCTCCGGCTGCGTGGTGCGACCGCGATCCCCACGCCCTCGGCCTGCGGGATTTCCGCTACGTGTGCTGCTACTGCAGTGCCCGGTCCGCTGATCATCGTGGACGGGACCATCACGCGGCAAACACTCGCCGATATCAACTCGGAGGACATTGAGCGGGTCGAGATCGTCAAGGGCGCGGCGGCGTCGTCCTTGTACGGCTCGGACGCCGCGAACGGCGTGGTGCAAATCTTCACCAAGCGGGGGTCCAACATTGCGGACGGCCAGCTCGTCGTGACGGTGCGCAACGAGTACGGTGAGTCGTTCCGTCCCAAGTCGTTGCCCGTGTCGCTCGCGCACCCGTATGTGGTGAACGCAGCCGGCGTCTACGTCGACTCGGCCACTGGCACTCCGATTTCCCTCACTGCGAAGCCCGAGGTCAAGGACGACCATATCGCCGACGTTCCGTACACGACCGTGTTCGACCACCAAGCTGAGCTCCTGACGCACGGCCCGACCTACACCAACTACGTCTCGATCGGGCAGCGCAAGGGGAACACGAACTATAGCGTGTCGTTCGAGAACACCAAAGAAGACGGGGTCATCAAGCTGCTGAAAGGCTATACCCGGCAGAACGTTCGGGTGAACGTCGATCAGGCGTTGACGCCCCGGCTCGACCTGTCGGTGGGCGGTTTCTTCGGCAAGTCGAACAATAACCAGCTCACGCAGGGCCCCGGCTCGCCGTTCTTCGCCGTGACGTTCGTCGACCCCAACATTGACCTCTTAGCGACAAACGCGGACGGGTCGTCGTACCGAGCGTTCATCCCCTACAACCTCACGAACGCATCCAATCCGCTGTACACGCTGGCGAACCAGCAAATCAACACCGACCGCTCCCGCTTCAGCGGGTACGGCCGCGCGACCTACCGGCTGCTCGACTGGCTCTCGCTTGAGGGGAACTACAACTACGACCAGGAGGCGTCCAATTACACGAACCTGACGCCGGATGGCTTCCTCGATGCGAAGGGCAGCTTCACGCCCGGTGGTCTCGTCAAGACCGACAGCGGCGGCCGAACCTTCAACACGGGTGCGACGCTCACGAGCGTGCGCACCTTCCAGCTCGGCTCGTGGAACGTGCGGAACACGACCAAAGCCGCTTTCGTGTACGAGGACCAGGAGGCGACGAACTTCAGTGTCACGAGCAACGCGTTCGCCGTCATAAAGACGCCGGAGTTTAACGCGATCGATCCCACGTCGGTGTTTCCCGCTTCCCGGGACGTGACGATCCGGAACGAGAACTACTACTTGATCTCGACGTTCGACATCAAGGATCGATATCTGCTGGACGGCCTGGTGCGGCGTGACGGGTCGTCGCTGTTCGGCCCGGAGAGCCGCTGGCAGACGTACTACCGGGTCTCAGGAGCGTACCGCCTGTCGCAGGACTTCCACATCAACGGCGTCGACGAGCTGAAGCTGCGCGCGTCGTACGGGACCGCTGGTTTGCGGCCGACATACGACGCCCAGTACGAGACCTATCAAATCGTGGGTGGGAAGCCGAAAAAGTACGTACTCGGGAACACGAACCTCAAGCCGGCGCGCTCCGGGGAGATGGAGCTCGGTGTCAACATCGATCTCCTCTCGCGCTTCTCGCTCGAGTATTCGTACTCCCGCAAGGAGACAAAGGACCAGATCTTGCTGGTGCCGATCAATCCGGTGGCCGGCTTCTCCCGGCAATGGCAGAACGCCGCTACCCTGCTGGGACATACCCACGAGCTGTCGCTGAGCGCGATCCTGGCGGACCAGCCCGACTTGTCCTGGCGGGTGAACATCGCCGCCGACCGCACGCGCCAGAAGATCACGCAAGCTAACTACGCGGACGGGAAGTCGCTGGCATACTTCATCGGCCCCAGCTACGGCGGCAATAACGAGGTGACCAAGGCCTTCTTGATCGCAGCTGGGGAAGAGCTCGGGGTCATCTATGGAACCAAGACGGTCACCAGCATCTCGCAGCTGTACGACGATCCGAGCAAGTCGCCGACCTGCCCGGGGGCCTATTGCCCGGATAGCTTCGTGGTCAACGAGGACGGGTACGTCGTGCAGAAGAGCGCCTTCCACACGATCAACGAACGGCCCATCGCCTACGTGGACAAGAACGGGAAGTCGAGCGTCAAGATCGCGGACGTGAACCCGGACTTCAATCTCAGCTTCACGAGCACGCTGCGGTACAAGAACTTCTCGATCTATGGACTGGTGGATTGGGTGCAGGGCGGCAAGATCTACAACGGCACGCGCCAGTGGCCGTTCTTCGAGTACCGCGACCGCGTCTACGACCAGTCGAAGAAGCCGTCGGTGGATTGCACCGGCACGACGGACCCGACGCATTGCCCGTACAGCACAGGGAAGAAACCGATCGAGTACTACCAGTTTTTCTACAACGGCATCGACCCGATCGACTTCTTCGTCGAGCCGGGCACATACGTGAAGATCAAGGAACTGAACGTCAGCTATACCTTCGATCGCAGCACGCTGTCGAAGCTCGGTCTCGGTATCAATAGCCTTCGCATCGGCGTGATCGGGCGCAACCTCTTCACCTTCACGAAGTACTCGGGATACGATCCGGAAGTGGCGGGCCTCTCAGGGGATGCCTTCACGTTCAGGTTTGACGGCTTCTCGTACCCGAACTTCCGGACGTTCACCGGCTTTGCGGAGATCAACTTCTGAACCCGCGGACCGACATGTGAGGAGCACGACTATGAGCCTGATTGAGAAAGCTCCGCGGGTATCGGGCCTCTGTGTGGCCCTGATCCTCGCTGCTGGATGCGACACGCTCAACATCGAGAATCCCAACGCACCGGACTCCAAGCGCTTGTTGTCGGACCCGGGGAGCGTGTTGTCGCTCGGCGTGGGGGCTATGCAGACGTGGTTCAATACCTTCGAGAACATCGATCCGGGCACGACCCTAAGCGTCATGGCCCGCAGCGGTGTGGCGGCGTGGAACAACTTCCAGATCCGGTTCTACACAGGCTGCACCTACGGTGCCCCGCTGGGGCCGATGCCCGCCCCGTACGACTCTCTCGGTACCTGCGGGACCAAGATCGCCACCTACAAGCGGGTCGAGTGGCAAAACGATCCGACCTCGACGCGGCGGCTTGAGATAGAGACGTACTGGTACGGGTACTACGCAGCGCTGTCCTCGGCTAACGACGTCGTCAAAGCGACGCGGGTAAATGGCGTCTTCAAGTCGGACACGACGACGTCGAAGATGGTGGAGACCATGGCGGTGCTGGTGCAGGCATTGTGCCTGGGCGAGCTCGCGCTGAATTACGACAAGGGCTTCGTCGTCGACTACAACACCGACCTCCTGACGCTCCAGTTTGCCGGTCGGACGGCCATGCGGGACTCGGCCTTGGCGAGGTTCGACGAGGCGATCCAGCTGGCGAAAACGCACACCTTCACCGTCGACGCGAGCTTCTTCAACAAACCTGGCGTCGCGTACGACAACATCAGCGTCGCCCAAATCGCCAACACGATGGCGGCCCGTTTGCTGGCATACTTCGCGCGCGACTCCGCGGAGAACAGAGACATCGCGGCCGGAGGGGTTGTGGACTGGGCCAGGGTCGCGTCGTATGCCGACAGCGGCATTAGCTCCTCGATTACGAGCGGCGGACTGGCAGCAGCGCCGTTCGACTGGATTTTCCAGGGCGACGGCTGCGTCAACTGGTGCGACGGCCTGAAGAATTGGTCCAACGACATGACCACGATGCGGGTCCACACCCGCGTCGCGCATCTGATGGATCCGACCACCCAGCCGGACCCCTGGAGAGCCGTGGCCGATAGCCAACCGGTCTGGGGTGTGACGTCGTTCGACAAGCGGTTGGGGGACGGGACCTTCGGACCGGTGGGGCAACACAAGGGTAGCCCGGGACCCGGCGGCGTCGACTCCGCCGCAGAAACCTACTCTGCGACCGCGAATGCGGGAACGGACTTCGCCTGGAGCTACGACAAGGAGATTCAGTTCACCGCCCGCGGCTCGTGGCATCAGAGCGCCCTGGGGAACATCCGCTACATAGACGTCGCCGAGGCCCCGATGAATCCGCCGGGTGTGGCGAACGGGGTCGGAACGGCCCCGGTCGTCCTCGCGGCCGAAAACGACCTCATCCTTGCAGAGGCGCTGATTCGGGGTCCGACGCCCAATCTGGTCCAGGCGGCAGTGCTGATCAACAAAACGCGCGTCACGCGGGGGGGACTGTCACCCGCCCCCAGTGCTAATGGTCTCCTCGCAGACCTGCAGTATGAGCAGGATGTCGAGCTATACAGCTCGAACGTGGCACCATATTACAACCAGCGGCGCATCGATGGCCTTGAGCCGCTCACACCGCACGAGTTCCCGGTCCCGGCGCAGGAGCTGGGTGTCTTGGGACTGCCTCTCTACACGTGGGGCGGCGCGAGCAACCCGCTCAACAGTACCCCCGCGCCGGCGCCGCCGGCCCCAGTGGCTGCGGCCCTGGTTCAGAACGCGCCACGCATGTGGGCCGAGATCCAGCGGGAGCAGCGGGGTCGAATGCTCGCGAACACGCTTCTGAAGGGCCTGCTGCGCTAGCTTGGTGGCAGCCGATCGACGCCAACAGGCGCGTCGCTTCGCGGCGCGCCTGTTCAGTTATCAGCGGAGTCTCCGTGATCGAATCCAAGGTGATGTCGCGCGTCGCGTTGGCGTGCGGTCTCGCGCTGCTGGTGACCGGCGGCGGCTGCCGGAGCGCGCCGCCGTCGGCGGACTCGCGGCTGGTGACGGGATGGATGCGCGCCCTGTACGCGCTCGTGCGTGCAGAGCGTCTCTCGCCGCCCGTGGCGGCGCGCGTGTTCGCGTACGGCGCCGTCGCCTTGTACGAGGGGCTGAGGCCAGGGTCCCCCCAGCTCAAGTCCCTCGCCGGCCAGCTGAACGGGTTGCATGACCTCCCGGCCCCCCGACCGGGTGAGCGCTATGATTGGCCCACCGTCGCCGTGAGCGCCGAGACGACCGCGCTCAATGGCCTGTTTCGCGAGGGTCTTCCCGCGACGCAGGCGGCGATCGCCCAGCTGGGCGACTCGCAGATCGCCGCGCGCGCGACCACCGGCCTGTCGCCCGCGATGCGCGATCGCTCGGTCGCCTACGGCGCCGCGCTGGGCCGCGCCATCCTCGACTGGGCGGCGGCCGACCGGTTCGCCGAGACTCGGGGGCTGACCTGGAAGCCGCCCCGGGGGCGGCAGTACTGGGTCAACACCGGCGAGCCGTCGCAGTACATCGCGACGGCGCTCTCGGCCGTCTCGGAGGCCGTGACGCTGGGCAATCCCGCCGACACCCTCGCGGTAGGTACGGCGGCCGAGCGCTCGCTCATCGTCACGCGCCCGAAGTCCTCGCGTATCAAGACGCTCCCCGGCCTCAACCCCACGGGCGTCACCGAGCCGTACTGGGACCGGCTGCGCCCCTTCGTGCTCACCTCGCTGGACCAGTGCGCCCCGCCTCCTCCAGTGCCGTTCTCGGAAGCGCCCGGGTCCGAGTTCTTACGGCAGGTCAAGGCAGTCTACGACACCGGCCGGACGTTAACCCCCGAGCAGCGCGAGATCGCTTTGTACTGGGCCGACAACCCGGGCGAATCGGGCACCCCGCCTGGCCACTGGCTGCTGATCGCCAGCCAGCTTGGGGGCGAGCTGCACCTCGATGCCGACCGCTCGGCGGAGCTGTTCGTGCTGACGACGGTGGCGATGGCGGACGCGTTCATCTCCTGCTGGCACGAGAAGTTCAGCTTCAGCCTGGTGCGGCCCGTCACCTACATCCGCCGCGTCATCGATCCGCAGTGGCGCACCCTGATCCCCACCCCACCCTTCCCGGAGTACACGGCGGGGCACGCGGTCCAGTCGGGGGCCGCGGCCGGAGTGCTCACCGCGTTGTTCGGGGATCGGCCGTTCGCGGACTCCACCCACGTGAACATCGGCCGGCCGGTTCGGCGCTTCGCGTCGTTCCGGGCGGCGGCCGACGAGGTGGCGCGTTCGCGGCTCTATGCGGGCCTGCACTACCCGATGTCGTTGAGCAATGGTCTCGCCCAAGGTGAGTGCATCGCCGACAAGGTGATGGCGCGGGTCAGGACGCGGGCCCAACGGTGAGACGCCGCGCCGTCGTGGCGGCCGGCCTCGCGCTGGTGTCGCTGGGCTCGGGCTGCCGCCGCGCCGCCCCGCCCCCCGAGCCATGGCACGAGGACGTGGGGTACCGCTGGCGCGAGCTGCATGTGCCCTCGAGCCGGAGAGGACCGGGCTTCACTGAGCTGCCCGCTTCGCGGACCGGCATCAGCTTCGTCGACTCGGTCACCCTCGACAGCGCGCTCTGGAACCGCCATCTGGCGCAGGGCGGGGGCGTGGCGCTGGGCGACGTCGACGGCGACGGGCTTCCCGACATCTACCTCACGAGCAACGAAGGGTCGAACGCCCTGTACCGCAACTTGGGCGATTGGCGGTTCGAGGACATCACCGCCAAGGCCGGCGTCGCCATGACCGGGCGGCATTCGACGGGGGCGGTCTTCGCCGACGTGGACGGCGACGGTGACCTGGACTTGCTGGTGAGCACGCTCGGCGGGGGCGTGGCCCTGTTTCTGAACGACGGCCACGGCGTGTTCACGGAACGGACTACCGAGGCGGGGCTCGCGTCGCATGCCGCCAGTATGACGATGACGCTGACCGACGTGGACGGCGACGGCCACCTCGATCTCTACGTCGCCAATTACAAGACCCGGTCCGCGTTGGACATCTATCCGCCGCAGGAGCGGGCGTTCAACCAGGTGGTCCGACAGGTGGGGCAGCGCTTCGAGGTCGTGCCCAAGTTTCAAAAGGATTATCGCGTGGTGGACCGGCCCGAGTACAACCTGGTCTCGATGCAGCAGCGGGCCGATCCGGACGCCTTCTACCTGAACGACGGGAAGGGGCACTTCACCTTCGTGCCCTGGACTAAGGGTCGATTCCTGGATGAGACCGGCAAGCCGCTCGCCGCGGCGCCGGAATACTTCGGCCTGTCGGCCAAGTTCACGGATGTGGACGGTGACGGTGCGCCGGACCTCTATGTGTGCGACGACTTCGAGGATCCGGACCTGTTCTGGCTGAACGACGGCACGGGCACGTTCCGGGCCGTGCCGCGTCTCGCCGTGCGGAACACGAGCAACTCCTCGATGGCGGTCGATTTCTCCGACGTGGACCGGGACGGCAACGTGGACATCCTGGTCGTGGACATGCTGGGCCGGGGGGCGCGCCGCAAGGCGGAGATCCCCACGCACACGCCGCTCCCGAAGCTCATCGGACAGATCGATGACCGCCCCCAGTGGCAGCGCAACACGCTGCTTCGCAACCGCGGCGACGGGACATTCGAGCAGATCGCGGCCTACGCAGGCATCGAGGCCTCTGACTGGACGTGGGACGTGCTGTTCCTGGACGTGGACCTGGACGGCTACGAGGACGTGCTCGCCACCACCGGTCATCTGTGGGACGTAATGGACGCGGATACGTGGGAGCGGATCCGGACGACGTTCACCGGGGCTGCCTGGCGGCGGGAGCTTGCCCTCTTCCCGAAGCTGGCCCTCAGGAGCGTCGCCTTCCACAACAACGGCGACCTGACGTTCTCGGATGTTGGTGAGCGGTGGGGGTTCGGCGGCGATGACGCCATTTCGCACGGGATGGCGACGGCGGACCTGGACGGGGACGGCGGTCTCGACGTCGTCGTAAACCGGCTCAACTCGCCCGCGGCCGTGTTCAGGAACGACGCCGGGGCGCCGCGTGTGGCCGTACGGCTGCGCGGCGCGGCACCGAACACCGCGGGTGCCGGCTCGAAGATTCGCGTGCTCGGCGGCCCGGTACCGGTGCAACAGAAAGAGGTCGTGCTCGGGGGAACGTACCTCTCGGGGTCCGACCCTCTGTACACGTTCGCCGCCGGCACGGCCCAAGACCTCACCATCGAGGTTGACTGGCGGCGCCGCGGGCATTCCGTGGTGCGCGCGGTGAAGCCCAACCGCGAGTACGAAATCATCGAGCCGCCTCCGGGCCCGGCCACCGCGCGGCCCGCGGCTGTGCCGGCGCACCCCGAGGCGCCGTGGTTCCGCGATGTCTCGACCCTACTCGGCCACCGCCATGTAGAGACGCCGTACAACGACTGGACTCGTCAGCCGCTCCTCCCCCAGGCGTTGAGCCAGCTCGGACCTGGGGTGACGTGGTACGACGTCGACGGCGACGGCCAGGAGGACCTGTTGATCACGTCGGGGCGCGGCGGCGTGCTCGCCTACTATCGGAATGATCGCGGCCGGTTCAACCGGGTCGATCTGCACGTGGCTCCGGCTCGCTATGACGAGACCACGGCGCTGCCGCTGCCCGACGGTAAGGGTGGCACGACGCTGCTCGAGGGGCAGTCGAACTACGAGTCGCTCACGCCGGGGGAGGCGGCCGGCGTGCCCAGCGTGTTGGCGATCACCCCTGGCACCGGCCGCACGACGCCGCTCATCCCTGGTGATGTGCCGAGTGTTGGACCGCTCGCCGTGGCGGACGTTGATGGGGATGGCGACCTGGACCTGTTCGTGGGCGGGCGCGTCGCGCCGGGCGCGTATCCGGAGCCGGTTTCGTCACGGCTGTTTCGGAACGAGGGCGGTCGCTTCGTGTTGGACGAGGTCAACACGCGCTTGCTCCAGGATGTCGGGATGGTCTCGGCGGCCGTCTTCTCGGACGTAAACGGGGACGGCTGGCCTGATCTCATCGTCGCGCCGGAGTGGGGATCGCTCCGGCTGTTCCTCAACGACCACGGCCGTTTCCGCGACGCTACCGCTGACTGGGGACTGGACAAGATCGTGGGTCGCTGGAACGGCGTGACAACGGGCGACCTGGACGGGGACGGGCGTCTCGACATCGTCGCGACCAGCTGGGGCCGCAATACCAAGTATCACGTCGACGCCGCGCACCCGCTCTTCCTCTACTTTGGGGATTTCAGCGGGTCCCGACGCTGGGACATGGTCGAGGCCCAATACGACGATCGGCTGCACGCGATCGCTCCCCTCACGCCGCTCGGCCGGCTCATGACCGCGCTGCCGGCGGTCCGCCTCCGCACCCGGACGTTCGCCGCATACGCGAACGCGACCCTCGGTGACGTCCTCGGTCCCGCGCTCGCGCGCGCTCAACGCCTCGAGGCTGTGACGCTCGACCACGAGGTCTTCTTCAACCGAGGGGGGAGGTTCGAGGCGGTGCCGCTGCCCGCGGAGGCGCAGTTCGCCCCGGCGTTCTACGCGGGCGTGGCGGACTTCGACGGTGACGGCCACGAGGACCTGTTTCTCTCGCAGAACTTCTTCCCCACGGAGATTGGAACGCCTCGCTACGATGCTGGTCGCGGGCTGCTCCTACGCGGCCGGGGCGACGGCACGCTCGAGCCGGTCCCCGGCCAGGTCTCGGGCATCATGGTGTACGGGGATCAACGCGGGGCGGCCTTCGCCGATTACGACGGGGACGGCCGGACCGATCTCGTTGTGTCGCAGAACGGGGGGGAAACCAAGCTCTATCACAACGAACACGCCCGTCCCGGGCTGCGCGTGCGCCTCCGCGGCGGCGCGGGGAACCCGCACGGGATCGGCGCGGTGCTGCGGATCGCCTACGATGATGGTTCGCGCGGTCCCGCGCGGGAAATCCACGGCGGATCCGGCTACTGGTCGCAGGATGGCGCGGTGCAGGTGCTCGGCATGGAAGCGAGCAAACGACCCGTCGCCTTGTGGGTTCGCTGGCCGGGCGGGCTCCAGACGTCGGTGTCCCTCACCCCGGGGCAGCGAGAGGTGATCGTCCATGTGCCGCGCTAGCCCTTTGGAGCGGGCACGCGTATCATTGCGCTTCGCTCTTATGAGACTGCTGCGCGTGGTCGCGGGGCTGTGCGCTGTGCTCGCGTATGCCGGCTGCCGTCTGGAGACGGCGCCGGCGGGGTTGCCGTACCTCGTCCTCGATCCCATCATCGATTCCCTGTTCGTCGGAAATCAGGCGCCCCGTCCGTCGGTCACCTACTATGACGGCGCCGGGCGGTCGCGCACTCCCGCGGCCACGGAGATCAGGTGGGCGAGCAGCGATACGGCGGTGCTCGCCGTGGATAGCGTGACCGGCCGGATGACCGCTCGCCGGCGCGGCCTCGCGTTCATCGTCGCGACCGTGCAAAACACGCAGGGCGGCGCGCTCGTGGTGGTCTCCAACACGCTCGACCTCACCCTGTTGCTCGACACCATCTACGTGATGCCCGGCGACACGTTCATCGTGCCGGTCGCGGTCCAGAAGCAGAA
>Ga0134111_10000209_pt1 | contig 19173 bp, 19 predicted proteins | sample 15_D_Rain_40_2_1_FD_94465 | JGI IMG/M metagenome (GOLD analysis project Ga0134111, IMG submission 94465) | Grasslands soil microbial communities from the Angelo Coastal Reserve, California, USA - 15_D_Rain_40cm_2_11112015 | ecosystem: Environmental > Terrestrial > Soil > Grasslands ...
AGAACATGCCGTTCTTGTAGTCCTTCTCGGCGAACTGCTCCCGGAGCTGCTGCACGTGCGCCTGAGCGCGGGTCGCCGCCTCCGTGCCGGGGTAGCGCCCGGCGAGCTCCTGGTAGAGGGCCAATGCCGTCTCGCCGTACGACGGGTCGAGCTCGGGCCGCCGCCACAGGCGCAGGTTCGCGTCGCCCGCGCGCAGCAGCGCGAGCGGCGCATATTCGCTCGTCGGGTACTGGTCGGCCACCTGGCGGAAGTCGTGCGCCGCCTGCACGCGGTCGCCGGTCTGAAACTCGCACTCGGCGAGATAATACTGAACCTCGGCCATCTGCGGATCGGTCGCCGTCAGCTCGTACGTGAGCCGCCGGAACGACACCGCGGCGTGACCGAAGTCCCCGCGCCGGAATTGGGCGCGGGCGCGGGCCAGCTCCGCGACCGGATGGGCCGCCGGGGGAGAGGGGGCCACCCGGGGCGCGTGATGGCACGCGGCGGCCGCGCACGCGAGCAACCAGAGACGACGCAGGGTCCTCATGGTTTGGGCGGAGGCGGGGGGGGCGCGGGCGCGTCCGCTTTGCCCAGCGCGTTGATCTTCTGCTGGGCGCGGAGCGTGATCGTGTCGCCCGGCGTACCGCCGGCGAGCGCCTGCTGATAACTCTCGAGCGCGGCCGTCACGTCCCCCTCGGCGAGCTTCACGTCGCCCAGTCCGAGAAACGCGCCGCGCACCACGTCGGTCGGCGCGCCCGGCGCGGTGGCGCGGCGAAACCAGTCTTCCGCGTCCGCCGGCCGACCCTCCACCAGCAGCCGCTGGCCTTCGGCGAGCGCGCACAGGCCGAGGCCCTCGCGCGCTCCCTCCAGCACGGCGGGCTCCCGCTGCCGCCGCAGCACGCCCTCGAATACCGGCACGGCGGTGCTGCACGCGCGCGCCCGCACGGCCGCCATGCCGTACACGTAGAGCAGCGAGTCGGCGGTCCTCGCGTCACCGGCGGCGGCCGCGGCGCTCGGCAGCAGGGCGAGCGCCCCCGCGGTGTCCCCGCGGTCGGCCGCGTCGAGCGCGGCGAGGCGCGCGTACCGGCCGAGGGGCCGCGCCGGGGCCACGGCGCGCAGCCCCGCGAGCCCCTTCGCCGCGTCGCTGCGGTCGTTGGCAGCGAGCGCGGCGCGGACCACCCGCTCGAGCCCGTCGGCGGCCTCCCCGGCGCGCGAGCGGTCCCGCTGCCCCAGCGCGACGAAGGCGTCCACGGCCAGCCCGAACTCGCCCAGATGCAGGGCGGCGGCGCCGGCCTTGGCGTCCAAATCGGCGCTGCCCGGATGCGCGGTGAGGCCGAGCTCGTATTCGGCCAGCGCGTCGCGATAGGCACCCGCGGCGTACTGGCGGTCGCCCAGCTGCTCGTGGTCGGCGGCGCTCGGCTGGCACGCGAGCGCCAGCGCGAGGGCCGCGAGGGTGCGGCGGCTCACGCCTTTTTTTTCCGGCCGCTCCGCCCCGTCCCAGCGGACGGGGGATCACCCGCCGCCGTCGCTACCGGGGGAGGGACTTGCTGGGGGACGTCGTTCCGGGCGAGCATCGCGAGATACGCCTCCACTCGAGGATCTTCCGGGCGCCGCTCGCGGCACGCCTCCCACACGTCCTTCGCCGCGAGCCCGTCGCCGGCGAGGTAGCACGCGAGCCCGAGCATCGCCGCGGCGTCGAGGTAGGCCGGCCGCGCCCGCACGATGATCTCGAAATGGTCCCGCGCGTCGAGCGCGCGCCCCGCCTGCAGCAACATGCGCCCCAGCTTATACCGCAGGTCGTGAAACGCGGGTCCCAGCACGAGCGCCGCCTGATACTGCTCGATGGCCTGCGCCAGGCCCCCCGCCTCGAGATATGCGTCCCCGAGCGCCGCGTGCTGGTTCGCGAGCTTCGCCGCCACGTGGGCCGAAAAGCCCTGCCGCGGCTCACCCCCGACCTGCGCCGCACGCCGGAACGCCGCGTCCGCCTCCGCCTCCCGCCCCAGCTCGTTCAGCACGATCGCCCGGTGCACCAGGGCTTCCACGTACTGCGGGTTCAGCGTCAGCGCGCGATCGAGCTGCGTGAGCGCCTGCTCCGACTGTCCCACCAGCGAATAGGAGAGGCCGAGCAGGTGGTGCGCGTCCGCGAACGCCCGGCCGGTCCCGAGCACCTCCTCGAGGAGATGGATCGCCCCGTAGTAGTCCTGCAGCTGGAACCGCTCGCGGGCCTGCTCGACGAGATGCTCAGGACTCACGTCCATGGGTCGCCTCGTACCAGCGGACGAACTGCCGGATGCCTTCCTCGATGCCGACGGTGGGCCGGTAGCCGAGCTCGCGCTCGGACCGGCGCAAATCGGCGGCCGTGAGATGCACGTCGCCGGGCTGGTCGGGCGCGGGCTCCACGACGGGCTCCCGACCGAGCGCGCGGCCAATCAGGGCGAGCAGCCGGTCGAGTCGCACCCGGTCGCCCCCACCGATGTTGAACGCCTCGCACATCCCTGCCCCGCCCTCGGTCCAATCCAGCGCCGCCACGGCGCCGTGCACCGCGTCACTAATATAGGTATAGTCGCGCTCGCTCGACCCGTCGCCGTGCCGCCGTACGGGGAGCCCGCGGGCGATCCGGTCGGTGAACCGGTGGATGGCGAGATCGGGACGCTGCCGCGGGCCGTACACCGTGAAGAACCGCAGGCACGCGATGCGCAGGCCGTACAGATGCGCGAAGGCGTGGGCCAGCAGCTCGGCCGCGCGCTTCGACGCCGCGTAGGGCGAGATCGGCGCCGCGGCCGGCGCCGTCTCGGCGAACGGCGCGGGTGTGGTTTCTCCGTACACCGATGAGGACGACCCGAACACGACGCGCGCGACGCGCGCGCGTCGGGCCGCCTCGAGCACGCGGGCCGTGCCCGTCACGTTCACTTCCATGTAGCCCGCCGGATCCTCGAGCGAGGGCCGCACCCCGGGCCGCGCGGCGAGATGCACCACGACCTCCACCCCGTCGAGCGGCAGCGCCTGGCGCACGATGTCCGCCTCGAGGAAGCGGAATCCTCCCGCCCCGCGCAGCGCCTCGAGGTTGCGCTCTTTTGTCGCGCGGGGGTAGAACGGATCGAAGTTGTCGATGCCGATCACCGTGTCGCCGCGGGCGACGAGCGCTTCGCACAGGTGGGACCCGATGAACCCCGCCGCGCCCGTCACGAGGACGCGCCGGCTCACCGCACGATTCCGTGGAAATACTCGATGGTGCGCCGCAGGCCGGCCTCGAGGGGTACCTGCGGTTCCCAGCCCAGCACCTCGCGCGCGCGGGTGATGTCGGGCTGGCGGACCTTGGGGTCGTCCGTCGGCAGCGGGCGCTCGACCACCGGACTGCGGCTCCCCGTCAGCCGCAACACCACCTCGGCGAGCTGGCGCACGGTGAACTCGTTCGGGTTGCCGATGTTGGTCGGCTCCGGGCCGCCCCGCTCGAACAACCGCACGATCCCCTCGATCAGGTCGTCCACGTAGCAGAACGAGCGGGTCTGCGAGCCGTCGCCGTACACGGTGAGCGGCTCGCCCTTCAAGGCCTGGACGATGAAGTTCGACACCACGCGCCCGTCGCGCGGCCGCATCCGCGGGCCGTAGGTGTTGAAGATCCGCACGATCCGGGTGTCGAGCTTGTGATAGGGATGGTACGCCATCGTCATCGCTTCCGCGAAGCGCTTGGCCTCGTCGTACACGCCGCGCGGACCCACCGGGTTCACGTTGCCCCAGTAGCTCTCCGGCTGCGGGTGCACGAGCGGGTCGCCGTACACCTCCGAGGTGGAGGCGAGCAGGAAGCGGGCGCCCTTGGCCTTCGCGAGCCCGAGGGCCTTGTGGGTCCCGAGGGAGCCGACCTTGAGCGTCTGGATCGGGAACTCGAGGTAATCGACGGGACTCGCCGGGCTGGCGAAGTGGAGCACGCCGTCGAGCGGACCCTGCACCTCGATGAAGTTGGTCACGTCGTGCAGCACGTACTGGAACTGGGGGTGGTCTTTCAGGTGGGCGAGGTTCGCGGGGTTGCCCGTGAGGACGTTGTCCATCCCCACCACGCGGTGTCCCTGGGCCAGCAGCCGGTCGCACAGGTGCGAGCCGAGAAACCCCGCCGCCCCGGTTACGAGGACGCGCATGCCAGACGGCGGCCGATGCTGTCGTAGGTGAACCCCAGGCGCGCGAGACGCTCGGGGTCGTAGAGATTGCGTCCGTCCACGATCAGCGGACGGGCCAGCAGCTGTTTGATGCGGTCGAAATCGGGGTTGCGGTACTCGAGCCACTCGGTGACGACCGCGAGCGCGGCGGCGCCGGCGAGCGCGTCATAGGCGTGCGCGGCGTAGGTGACGCGGTCGCCGAGGTGCCGCCGCGCCGTCTCCACGGCGGCCGGGTCGTGCACCTGCACCCGCGCGCCGGCGCGCAGCAGCTCCTCCACCAGCACCAGCGCGGGGCTGTCGCGCACGTCGTCCGTCTCGGCCTTGAACGCGAGCCCCCAGACGGCCACGGTCGCGCCCCGGAGCCGGTCGTCGAAGTGGCGCGCCAGCTTCTCGAACAGCACGCGCTTCTGTCGCTCGTTCGCGGCCTCGACCGCCTGCAGCACGTCGAGCGGCACCCCTTGCTCGTCACCGGTGCGGATCAGCGCCTTGACGTCCTTGGGAAAGCACGACCCTCCGTACCCCGGCCCCGGAAACAGGAACGCGGACCCGATGCGACGGTCGGTGCCGATGCCCTTGCGTACCAGCGTGACGTCCGCTCCGACCCGCTCGCACAGGCGCGCGATCTGGTTCATGAACGAGATGCGCGTGGCGAGCATCGCGTTGGCCGCGTACTTGGTCATTTCGGCCGACGCGATGTCCATGAAGATGAGCGGATTCCCCGTGCGCACGAACGGCGCGTACAGCTCTTCCAGCACCCGGGCGGCCCGGTCCGAATCCACGCCTACCACCACGCGGTCGGGCTTCATGAAGTCCTCGACCGCCGCGCCCTCCTTCAGGAACTCCGGGTTGGAGCAGACGTCGAAGGCCGTCCGGGTGTGGCGCCCGATTTCCTCACGCACCCGCGCCGCCGTCCCCACCGGCACCGTGCTCTTGGTGATCACAACCTTGGGCTGGTTCATGTGCCGGCCGATGGTCCGCGCCACGTCGAGCACGTGCCGCAGGTCGGCCGAGCCGTCTTCGTCCGGCGGAGTGCCCACGGCGATGAACACCACGTCCGAGCGCTCGACTGCAGCGCCCACGTCCGTGGTGAACTGGAGCCGGCCCTCGCGCCCGTTCCGCGTCACGAGGGGCTCGAGGCCGGGCTCGTAGATGGGCATCCGCCCGCTGCGCAACCCCTCGATCTTCGCCGCGTCCACATCCGCGCACATGACGTCGTTGCCCGTCTCCGCAAGGCACGCGCCGACCACGAGGCCGACGTAGCCCGTCCCCACGACCGCGACCTTCACCGATCGTCCCTCCGCTGCGGGATCCGGGCCAGCGCGTTGCGGGTGTCCACGACGGCGCGGGCGTGCCGCGCCACCAGCTCGTAGTCCACGGTCGAGTGGTCGGTCACGATGATCGCGCAGTCCGCGGCCGCGAGCGTGTCCGCGCCGAGCGGCACCGACTTCAGGTCGATGCCGTCCTCCCGCAGCGTAGGCACGTGCGGGTCGTGGTAGCTGACGACGGCCCCGCGCTGCGCCAGCAGCCGGATCACATCGAGCGCGGGACTCTCGCGGACGTCCTCGATGTCCTTCTTGTAGGCGACCCCGATCACGAGCACCCGGCTGCCGCGGGCTGCCTTGCCCTGCTCGTTCAAGCGCTCCACGACGTGGGCCACCCAGTACTCCGGCATCTCGGCGTTGATCTCGCCCGCCAGTTCGATGAAGCGGGTGCGGTAGTTCAGCGTGCGCATCTTCCACGCGAGGTAGTGGGGATCGAGCGGGATGCAATGGCCACCCACGCCGGGGCCGGGGGTGAACTTCATGAAGCCGAACGGCTTCGTCGCCGCCGCCTCGATCACCTCCCACACGTTCACGCCGAGCTTGTCGCACACGATCGCCATCTCGTTCACGAGCCCGATGTTCACGCTGCGGAACGTGTTCTCGAGAATCTTGACGAGCTCCGCAGCCTCGGTGGACGACACGGGGACCAGTCGCTCGATCGCCGGCTGGTACACCGCCATCGCCAGGCGGCGGCACGTGTCCGTGATCCCCCCCACCACCTTGGGCGTGTTCCGCGTGCTCCAGGTCGGATTGCCGGGGTCCACCCGCTCGGGCGAGAACGCCAGGAAGAAATCCTCCCCCACCTTGAGGCCCGAGCCTGCGAGCGCCGGCAGCATCAGCTCGCGGGTCGTGCCCGGATACGTGGTGGACTCGAGGACCACGAGCTGTCCGCGCCGCAGCGTCCGCTTGACCGAGTTCGTGGCTGCGAGCACGTAGCTCACGTCGGGGTCCTTCGTCTTGGAGAGCGGTGTCGGCACGCAGATCGACACCACATCCGGCTCGCCCAGCCGCGCCAGGTCAGCAGTGGCGCCGAACTTGCCCGCCTTCAGGAATTGCGCGACCTGCGCGCTCGGCACGTCCCGCACGTGCGAGCAGCCCGCGTTCAGGTCCTCCACCACGGATGGGCTCACGTCGAAGCCGAGCACCCGGAACCCGGCGCGCGCAAACTCCATCGCCAGGGGGAGGCCGACGTACCCCAGCCCGACGATGCCGATGACGGCCGACCGATCCTGCACCTTCGCCAGCAGCAGGTCGGCGGGGGTGGGGGGGGTAGAGGAGGGGGAGGGGGAGGGGGAGGGGCTCCGCCGGCTCATAGCGTCACCGGTGTGCCGCCGGCCGCGAGCGAGCGGGTGGCGGCGTCGAGCACGCGCACGACCCGCACCCCGTCCTCCGGCGCGGCGCGCGGCGGCTCCACTCCGCGCGCCACGCGCACGAAATGCGCGAGCTCGGCGGCGAGCGGCTCCACGTTCGGGATCTTGGGGATGAAGATGTCGCCCTCGCGGATGGCGAGGCTCTCCCCGTACGACCCGTAGTCCGGCGGCCGGTCCACGCCCTTGTCGTAGATGCGGAGCTTCTCCCGCGCTTCCATGTCGTCGAACACGACCATCTGCTTCGCGCCCACGACGGTCAGCTTGCGCTCCTTGTGCGGGTCCAGCCAGGACAGCTGGACGTGAGCCAGCACGCCGCTCGCGAACTCCATGGTGAGGAAGACGACGTCCTCCACCTTCGGCTGCAGATAGCTCCGGCCTTGCGCGGCGACGCGGGTCGGGACCTCCGCGAGCAGGTAGAGGGCCACGGAGACGTCATGGGGGCCGAAGCTCCACAGAGCGTTCTCGTCCGCCCGCACCTGCCCCAGGTTGACCCGCAACCCATACAGATAATAGAGCCTCCCCAAGTCGCCGCTCTGCACCAGGGCGCGCAGCCGCTCCACCGCCGGGTGAAACACCAGCAGATGACCCGCCAGGACCGGGACGCGGGCATCGGCCGCGGCGCGCGCCACGGCCTCGGCGTCGCGCACGCTCAACGCGAACGGCTTCTCCACGAGGCACGGCTTACCCGCCTCGATGCACTGCCGGGCGAGCCGCGCGTGGGTGGCCGCGGGCGACGCGACCACGACGGCGTCCACCCGGCCGAGCAGGTCCGCCGTGTCGCCGGTGACGTGCGCTCCCGGATACTGGCGTGCCAGCCGCTCCCGGACCTTGGGGTCGGTGTCGCACACCGCCGTGAGCTCGCCTTCCGCCAGCGCCGCCGCGGTGCGGACGTGGTTCTTGCCCCACATCCCGGCGCCGATCACGCCGAGCCTGAGGCGACTCACCGGTAGAATCCCCTGATCGTCTCGATGACGTAGTCGAGCTGCTCGCGCGCCAGCTCGGGGTACACGGGCAGCGACAGCACCTCGCGGCACGCCCGCTCCGATTCGGGGAGCCGACCCGGCGCGTAGCCCAGATGGCTGAAGCAGTTCTGGAGGTGCAGCGGGACCGGATAGTAGACCGCGCTGCCGATGCCCTTGGCCTTCAAGTGCGCCTGCAGCTCGTCGCGCCGCTCGACGCGCAGCGTGTACTGGTGGAAGATGTGCTCGTTCGCGGGATCGACCGCCGGCGGCTTCACCTGCGGCAGGCCGGCCAGCGCCCGGGAGTAATAGGCCGCATGCTCGCGGCGCCGGGCGGACCAGGCCGCGAGGTGCGGCAGCTTGGCGAGCAGCACGGCGGCCTGGAGGCTGTCGAGCCGCGAGTTCGTGCCGACCTCGTCGTGATGGTACTGCTTGGCGCCACCGTGCAGCCGCAGCCGGCGCAGCCGCTCGGCGAGGGCGTCGTCCGAGGTGACCATCATACCGCCGTCGCCCCAGGCCCCGAGGTTCTTGCTCGGAAAGAAGGAATAGCCGGTCGCCCAGCCCAACTCACCCGCCATGCGCCACTCGCCGTCGATGCTGCGGCGCGCCCCGATCGCCTGGGCCGCGTCCTCCAGGATCTTGAGGCCGCGAGCGGCGAACGGCAGCAACCGCTCCATCGCCGCCATTTGGCCGTACAGGTGCACGGGCACGATGGCCCGGGTACGCGGGGTGATGGCGCGCCCGACGGCGGCGGGATCGATGTTGAAGGTGTCGGGATCGACGTCCACGAACACCGGCGTGCCGCCCGCGTTATGGATCGCGCCCGCGGTGGCGAAGAACGTGAACGGGGTCGTGATGACCTCGTCGCCCGGCTTCAGGCCCAGCGCCTTGAGCGGCAGCAGAAGCGCGTCCGTTCCGCTGGCGCAGGCGATCGCGTGCTTCGCGTGGGAGAGCCGCGCCACCATTGCCTCGAGCTGCGGCACCGGGGGGCCCATCACGAACTGCTGCGACTCGATCACCGCCTGCACGGCGGGCAGGACCTCGTCCTCGATGGTGCGGTACTGGGCGACGAGGTCGAGCAGCGGGACGTTCACGAGGTCCGCACCTTGCTGGGCGGAGCGACCGGGCGCAGGCTCCCGTCGGACTCCTCGTAGGTCGCGCCGCAGGCCGGGCACACGAGCCCGCCACCGGTAGGCGGGAGTCGCTCGCCGCACTGGCACATCCAGCCGACCCGCCGCGCGGGCACCCCCACCATGAGCGCGTAGGCCGGGACGTCGGACGTCACCACGGCGCCCGCGCCGATGAAGGCGTACTCGCCCAGCGTCACGCCGCACACGATCGTCGCATTGGCGCCGATCGAGCTGCCGCGCTTCACGAGGGTCGGCTGGTACTCGTGCTTGCGGGGCACGTGGCTCCGCGGGTTGAGCACGTTGGTGAAGACGCACGAGGGCCCGCAGAACACGTCGTCCTCGAGGGTGACGCCCTCGTAGATCGAAACGTTGTTCTGGATCTTCACGTTATTGCCGATCCGGGTGCCCGGCATGACGACAACGTTCTGCCCGAGGTTGCAGCGCTCGCCGATCACCGCGCCGGGCATCACGTGGCAGAAGTGCCAGATCTTCGTGCCCTTGCCGATCCGCGCGCCGGCGTCGACGTAGCTCGATTCATGGACGAAGTACTCCGCCATTCAGGCCCCGATCACCTTGACCTCGAGCTCCAGCTCCACGCCGGTCCGCTTGGCGACCGTCTTGCGGACGTGCTCGATCACCTTGAGCACGTCGCTCGCGCTGGCGGTCCCCGTGTTCACGATGTAGTTGGCGTGCAGCGGCGACACCTGCGCCCCGCCGATCGTGAAGCCCTTCAGGCCGCACTCGTCGATCAGCATGCCCGCAGTGCGCGTGCCGCTCGGGTTCTTGAACACCGAGCCGCAGCACGGCAGATCGAACGGGGTGCCGGCTTTGCGCCAGCGGAACAGCCGCCCCTGCACCTCCTTGAGCTTGGCGGGCGGCTCCTCGATCAGCGCCAGCTTGGCCTCGAGCACCACGACGTTCCCGAGATTCGAGGCGCGGTACTTGAACGAGATCTGCTTGCGCGGGATCTGGCGGATCTTGCCGCGGGCGTCCATCACCGTGCACTCCGTGAGGACCTCGGCGAACTCGGCGCCGTGCGCGCCGCCGTTCATGAACACACCGCCGCCCACCGTGCCCGGAATCCCGATGAAGCGCTCCACCCCGGCGAAGCCGGCCTCCGCCGTGCGCCGGGCGAGGAGCGGCGTCGGCAGCCCCGCGCCCACGATCGCCGTGGCGCCCTTCATCTCGAACTTGTCGATCCCCTTCCCCAGGCGAATCACGACGCGGGGAAGCCGCCGTCCTTGACGAGGAGGTTCGACCCGAGGCCCAGCACGAGCCACGGCAGGCCACGGCTCGCCGCCAGCTCCAGCGCCTTCACCACGTCCTCCGTCTCGGCGGGCATCACGAGAAAGCGGGCGGGCCCGCCGATGCGGTACGTGGTGTAGCGCGCGAGCGGCTCGTTCTCGAGCACACGGCCGCGGAACTTGACCTTCGGCGGTGGCGGCGCGGCCGGTGCGGTCGCGGGCTTCGCCTTCGCGCCGCCAGGGGGTGCGGCGCGCTTCGCTACGTCCGCACCGCCGGCGCGCGGCTTGCCGCCTTTGCGGCCGGCGACGGTCTTTCGACGGTCGTTTTTTCGTGCCATTCCTGGAGACTCCTGACGCTGCCGGTTCGGCTGCGCAGCGCGATGATCGCGTCGCACGCGGCGCTGGCCGCCGACATCGTCGTCGTGTACGGCACGCGGTGCATCAGCGCCGCGCGTCGGATCGCGTAGTCGTCCGCCTGCGTGAACTTCCCGAGCGGCGTGTTGATGAGCAGCTGCACCTCCCCCGACACGATCAGGTCGATCGCATTGGGCCGCCCCTCGTGCACCTTGGCCACCTGCTCGGCCGGAATCCCCCGCGCCCGCAGGTGCTGCTGCGTCCCCGCCGTCGCGACGATCCGGAAGCCCAGCTCGTGAAACCGCCGCACGATCGGGACGACGGTCGGCTTATCCGAGTCGTTCACCGTCACGAAGATCGCCCCGGCGAGCGGCAGGCTGCCGTCCCCGGCGATCTGCGCCTTGGCAAACGCCATCCCGAAGCTGTCCGCCAGCCCCATCACCTCGCCCGTGGACCGCATCTCCGGGCCCAGGATGGTATCGACCCCGGGCAGCTTCGTGAAGGGGAACACCGCCTCCTTCACCGCCACCCCGGGGAGCGGAAGGTCATCGGGAACGCCCAGTTCGTCCAGGGTCCGCCCGGTCATCACGGCCGCCGCCAGCCGGGCGAGGGATACCCCGGTAGCCTTGCTGACGAACGGCACCGTGCGGGAGGCCCGGGGGTTCACCTCCAGCACGTAGACCACACCGTCCTTGATGGCGTACTGGACGTTGATCAGCCCTACTACCCCGAGCGCCTCGGCGAACGCCTTGGTGTAGCGCCGCATCTCCTCCACCTGCCGGTCCCCGATGAGGTAGGGCGGCAGCACGCAGGCCGAATCGCCCGAGTGCACCCCGGCGTCCTCGATGTGCTGCATGACCCCGCCGATCACGACGCGGCGGCCGTCGGCGATGGCATCCACGTCTCCCTCGAACGCGTCTTCGAGGAAGCGGTCGATCAGCACCGGATGCTCGGGCGACGCGTGCGGCCTTCTCGAAGTAGTCGCGCAGCGAGCCCTCATCGTACACGATCTCCATCGCCCGCCCCCCCAGCACGTAGGACGGGCGCACCAGCACGGGATAGCCGATGCGCTGCGCCACCGCGACCGCCTCGCCCACCGAGCGCGCCGTGCCGTTGGCGGGCTGCGTGACGCCGAGCCGTCGGGCGAGCGCTTCGAACCGCTCCCGGTCCTCGGCGACGTCGATCGAATCGGGCGGCGTGCCGAGGATCGGCACGCCCGCCGCCTCGAGCGGCTTGGTGAGCCGGAGCGGCGTCTGGCCGCCGAGCTGGACGACGACCCCCTTGGGGTGCTCCCACCGCACGATCTCCAGCACGTCCTCGAGGGTCAGCGGCTCGAAGTACAGCTTGTCCGAGATGTCGAAATCCGTCGAGACGGTCTCGGGGTTCGAGTTGATCATGATCGTCTTGTAGCCGAGCTCGCGGAACGCGAGCCCCGCGCGGACGCAGCAGTAGTCGAACTCGACGCCCTGGCCGATGCGGTTCGGGCCGCTCCCCAGGATCACGATCCCCGCGTCGCCGAGGGGCTGCGACTCGTTCTCCTCGTCGTAGGAGCTGTACAGGTACGGCGTGGCCGACGGGAACTCGCCGGCACACGTGTCCACGGTCTTGTACGCGGGATGGACGCCGAGCCGCCAGCGCTCCTCACGCACCGCCTGCTCGGTGCCGCCGCGCAGCCCCGCGAGCTGGTGGTCCGAGAATCCCATCCGCTTCATGCGGCGCAGCTCCGGCGCGCCGACACGCTCGAGGCCGGCGAACCACCGCTCGGCCGCGAGCAGCTCCTCCAGCTGATAGAGGAACCAGGGATCGATGCCGGTCGCCTGCGAGATCGCCTCGCCGGAGAGCCCGGCGATGAGCGCCCGCTTGACCTGGAAGATCCGCTCCGGGGTGGCGGTGCGGAGCGCGACCCGCAGGTCGTCCGGGGAATCGCTCGTCAGCCGATCGTCCGCGAGCGTCCGGCCTACGACCCAACCCGGCCGCTCCACCTCGAGCGCGCGCAGGCCCTTCTGGAACGCCTCCTTGAAGGTGCGGCCGATCGCCATCGTCTCGCCTACGGACTTCATCTGGGTGGTGAGGCGGTAGTCCGCGGTGGGGAACTTTTCGAACGCGAACCGGGGCACCTTCACCACCACGTAGTCGAGCACCGGCTCGAACGAGGCGGGGGTGGTCTTCGTGATGTCGTTCGGCAGCTCGTCGAGCGTGTAGCCCACGGCGAGTTTCGTGCCGATGCGCGCGATCGGGAACCCGGTGGCCTTGGACGCGAGCGCCGAGGAGCGCGACACGCGCGGGTTCATCTCGATCACCAGCATCTCGCCGTCGGCCGGGTTCACGGCGAACTGGATGTTGCAGCCGCCCGCCTCGACGCCGATCTCGCGGATGATCGCGATCGCGGCGTCGCGCATGCGCTGGTACTCGCGGTCGGTGAGGGTCATCGCGGGCGCGACCGTGATCGAGTCGCCGGTGTGCACGCCCATCGGGTCGAGATTCTCGATCGAGCACACGATGACGACGTTGTCTCGGGCGTCGCGCATCACCTCCAACTCGAACTCCTTCCAGCCGAGCACCGAGCGCTCGATCAGCGTGGTGTGCACCGGTGACAGGTCGAGCGCCCGCTCCACCAGCTCCTCGAACTCGGCGCGGTTGTAGGCCACGCCGCCGCCCGTCCCGCCCAGCGTGAACGACGGCCGCAGGATCGCCGGGTACCCCGTCTCGACCACCTCGTCCAGCGCCGCGGCCAGGCTCGCGACGGTCCGGCCGACCGGCGTCGCGAGACCGATGCGCCCCATCGCGGCCGCGAACTCGGCCCGGTCCTCCGCCATCTGGATGGCGCGCGCGTTCGCGCCGATCAACTCCACGCCGCACCGCTCGAGCGTGCCGTCCCGCGCCAGCGCCATCGCCACGTTGAGCGCCGTCTGGCCGCCCATCGTGGGCAGCAGCGCGTCGGGCCGCTCGCGCTCGATCACCTTGCGCACCCACTCCGGCGTCACCGGCTCGATGTAGGTGCGGTCGGCGAGCTCGGGATCGGTCATGATCGTCGCCGGGTTCGAGTTGACGAGCACGACCGTGTACCCCTCTTCCTTCAGGGCCTTCACCGCCTGCGTGCCGGAATAGTCGAACTCGGCGGCCTGCCCGATCACGATCGGACCGGAGCCGAGCAGCAGGATCCGCTGGAGGTCAGTCCGCCTGGGCATCGAGCACGTCCCGCAGGGTGTCGTCGAGCGCGTAGCGCGGCGCCCACCCGGTGGCCGCGCGGAGCTTGCCGGCGTCGCCCACGAGATGGGGAATGTCGGCGCGGCGCATCAGATCGGGGTCGGCCTCGGGGATCGCCCGCACGCCCACGAGACCCGCGAGCCTGAAGAACAGCTCCTCGAGGGGGAGGCCCTGCCCCGACGCGACGTTGTAGGTCTCCCCCGGCTGCCCGCGCCCGAGCAGCCGCACGTAGGCATCCACCACGTCGCGCACGTGGAGGAATTCCCGCACGGGCTCCAGATTGCCGACTTTCACGACAGGCGCGCCCGTCCGCTGCGCGAGCTTGAGGCGCTGCGCCAGGCCCGGGACGACGAAGCGCGCGTCCTGGCCGGGGCCGGTGTGCGCGAACGGCCGTGCCACCACGACGCGCAAGCCGACGCGGCGCCACGCCTCGAGCGCCGCGAGCTCCGCTCCGGCTTTGCTCGCCGCGTAGGGCGAGCAGGGCGCGATCGGGTCGGTCTCGCAGCGCGGTCCGAGGGGCGGTGCGCCGCAGCCGTACACTTCGCTCGTCGAGATCACGAGGACGAGGGGGTCGCCCCGGCCCGCGGCCTTCCCGTCCGCGAGCACCTGGACGAGTCGGGCCGTGCCGCCCGCGTTCACGGCCCACGCATATCCGGGATCGCGCGCCGCCTCGGGGCCCGACGCGACGGCCGCGAGATGCACGACCGCGTCGTACGCCTGCTCCGCGCAGCGGCGGACCGACTCCTGGTCGGTGAGCTCAAGGGACAGCCAGCGCACCGCGTCGCGCTCGTCCGGCGTCAGGTCCCAGCCCCCCCCTCCCCCCGGCGCCGGGCGCTCCAGCGGCCGCACGGCCCCGACCACCTCCCGCCCGTCGTCGAGCAGGCGGCGGACGAGCCAGCGGCCCACGAAACCGTCGGCGCCCGTCACCAGGATCTTCACGCCACCCGCTCCAGGTCCGCGTCCACCATCGTCCGCACCAGCTGCTCGAAGCTGGTGTGCGGCGTCCAGCCGAGCTCGCGCTGGGCCTTCGCCGGGTCGGCCTGCAGCGTCTCGACCTCGGCCGGCCGCACGAACCGGGGGTCGACCTTCACGTAGCGCTGCCAGTCGAGGCCCACGTGCGCGAAGGCGGCCTCGCACAGCTCGCGCACCGAGTGCGTCACGCCCGTGCCGACCACGTAATCCGTGGGCTTCGGCTGCTGCAGCATGCGCCACATCGCGTCCACGTAGTCGCCTGCGAACCCCCAGTCGCGCCGCGCCTCCAGGTTGCCGAGCTGCAGCTCGCGCGCCTTACCCTTCACGATGCGCGCGACCCCGTGGGTCACCTTGCGGGTGACGAACTCGAGCCCGCGCCGCGGCGACTCGTGGTTGAAGAGGATGCCGCTCACGGCGAACAGGCCGTAGGACTCGCGGTAGTTCACCGTGATCCAGTGCCCGTACACTTTCGCCACCCCGTAGGGGGACCGCGGGTAGAACGGCGTCGTCTCCCGCTGGGGGGTCTGCTGCGCCTTGCCGAACATCTCGGACGTGCTCGCCTGGTAGAACCGGGCCGTCGGGTGCGCCAGCCGGATCGCCTCGAGCAGTCGGGTGACACCCAGCGCCGTGAACTCGCCCGTGAGCACGGGCTGGCTCCACGAGGTCGGCACGAAGCTCTGGGCGGCGAGGTTGTAGACCTCGTCGGGCTTGGCGTCGCGCACCACAGATGTAAGGGAGTGCTGGTCGAGGAGGTCCGCCGGCACGATGTGGACGCGATCGAGCAGGTGCCCGATCCGCTCGTACGAGTCGTGCGACGTGCGGCGCACGACGCCCACGACTTCGTAGCCCTTGGCGAGCAGCAGCTCGGCCAGGTACGAGCCGTCCTGTCCGGTGATCCCGGTGACCAGCGCGGTGCGGCGGGATTGCCCCGCCCGGGGGAGCGGTTTAGCTTTAGGCCGATTTTTCTGGGCGCTCATTCTTCGGTCGGACGGATCCCATGGCTCGAGTGTGCGACATCTGTGGCAAGGGCCCCGTGGTGGGGCACAACGTTAGCCACGCGAACAATAAGACGAACCGGCGCTGGTACCCGAACCTGCAGCGGGTGCGGGCCATCGTAAACGGCACCACCCGGCGGCTGCGGGTGTGCACGCGCTGTCTCAAGTCGAACCGCGTCACGAAGGCGGCCTAACGAAAAGGGGGACCCAGGGTCCCCCTCGTCGTCTCGCTGTTTCCCCCGGCCGCTCCGTCACTCACCCAGCAATTCGATCCGAGCCACCTCGGCGCCGTCGCCCGAGCGATGGCCCAGCTTGATGATGCGCGTGTACCCACCGGGGCGCGCGGCGAAGCGCGGCCCGAGATCCTTGAACAGCCGCGTGGTGACCGCCTTGTCCTTCAGCCGCCGCTCCACCAGCCGGCGGGCGTGCAGGTCGCCGCGGCGCGCCAGCGTGATCAGCCGCTCGGCATAGGGGCGGAGCTCCTTCGCTTTCGCTTCCGTCGTCACGATGCGGTCGTGTCGGAACAGGCTGGTGGCGAGGTTGGCCAGCAGCGCCTTCTTGTGACTGGCCGTGCGCGACAGCTGCCGGCCCTTGGCGCGATGGCGCATTACTCGACGCTCCCCCCCCCCGGTCCCCCCGGTCCCCCCGGCCCCCCCGCGCCCCCCGCGCCTGCTTCCTCCGGTTCCGCCCCGCTCGTCTGCGCCTGCGGCGCGATGCCCGGGTCGGTCACCCTCAGCTCACCATCGACCTCCTCGACCTTCATGCCGAAGTTGAGCCCTTCGCGGCGTAACAGCTCGGCGATCTCGCCCAGCGCCTTCTCCCCCACGTTCTTCACCTTGAGGAGGTCTTCCTCGCGGTACTGCACGAGGTCACCCAGGGTGCGGATGTTCGAGTTCTTGAGCGAGTTCACGGAGCGCACCGACAGCCCGACGTCGTCGATCGACCGCGCCAGCAGCTCGCGCAGCCGGCCGGTCGCCGCACCGCCGTTGCCGGCGGGCTGGGCCGCCACCATCGGCACCTTGCCGAAGTCGACGAAGAACCGGAAGTGCTCCTGCGCGAGCGCCGCGGCGTAGGCCACGGCGTCTTCCGGCGAGATCGTGCCGTTCGTCTCGACCGTGAGGGTGAGGCGATCGTAGTCCGTGCGCTGGCCGACGCGCGTCTCCGCCACCGTGAAATTGGCGCGCCGCACCGGATTGTAGATCGAGTCGATGCGCACTACGTCCACCGGCATCGTCCGATCGACGGGATGCTGCTCGGCCTCGACGTAGCCGCGGCCCTTGTTCACGTACAGCTCGCCCGCAACGTCGCGGTCGTCCTGCAGCGTGAAGAGGAGCTGATCGGGGTTCACGACCGTCACCGCGCCGTGCGCCTCGAGGTCGCGCGCGTAGACGGCTCCCGCCTTGTCGCGCTTGATGTGCAGCACCGCATCGTCCACGTCGGGCGCGAGCACCAGCGTCAGCTGCTTCAGCCGCTGGATGATCTGATGCACGTCCTCGACCACGCCGGGGATGGTCTGATGCTCGTGGACGACGCCGTCGAGGCGGAATGCCCAGACGGCCGCGCCCCGCAGCGACGACAGCAGCATGCGGCGCAGCGAATTGCCGAGGGTGTAGCCGTAGCCCCGCTCCAGCGGCTGGAGGCGGAACTTGGCGGCGTTCGGGTTGTCTTCCCGCTTGGTCATCTCGACCAGGTGCGGGCGGACCAGCCCGGTCAAATCAAGAGTCGTGATCACTTGGAATAGAGCTCGACGATTAACTGTTCTTGCGCGGCGATCGGAATGGCGTCGCGGGTCGGCCGTTCCGTCATCTTGCCGAGCGCCTTAGCGGTATCCACCTGAATCCAGGACACGGGCTGCCCGCGGCCGAACTGCTCGAGCGCGTGCTTCACCAGGACGAGCTCGCGGCTCGCGTCGGCCACCTTCACCTCGTCGCCCGGGCGCACGCGGTAGGACGGCACGTCGACCGTGCGGCCGTTCACCTGGATGTGCCGGTGCCCCACGAGCTGGCGGGCCTGCTTGCGCGACACGGCGAAGCCCATGCGGTAGACGAGGTTGTCCAGCCGGCTCTCGAGCGCCACGAGCAATGCTTCGCCGGTCACGCCCGGCTCCTTGAGCACGCGGTCGAAGATGTTGCGGAACTGGCGCTCGGACAGGCCGTAGATCCGCTTCACCTTCTGTTTCTCACGCAGCTGCCGCTGGTAGTCGGACGCCTTGCGCCGCCGGCCGGACGACTGGCCGTGCTGGCCGGGTGCGTAGGCGCGCCGCTCGACTGCGCACTTCTCGGTGAGGCACCGCGTCCCCTTGAGGAACAACTTCGTGCCCTCGCGGCGGCACAGCTTGCAGGCGGGGCCGGTGTAGCGCGCCATGGCTCAGACCCGCCGTTTCTTGGGCGGGCGGCAGCCGTTGTGCGGGATCGGCGTCACGTCGCGAATCGAGCGGATCTGCAAGCCCGCCGTGGCGAGCGCCTGGATCGCCGATTCGCGGCCGGAACCCGGTCCCTGCACGCGCACGTGCACGCGCCGCACACCCAGGTTGAGCGCCTCGCGCGCCGCCTGCTCGGCGGCCACCGTGGCCGCGAACGGCGTCGACTTCTTCGAGCCCTGGAACCCGGCCTTGCCCGAGGAACCCCACGTGATGGTGTTCCCCTGCATGTCCGTGATCGTGATGAGCGTATTGTTGAACGTCGCGGTGATGTGGGCGATGCCCTCGGCCTCGACCACCTTCTTGGCGCGCTTCGCGCTCCCCCCCGCCGGCTTCGCCTGTGCCATTTACTTTTTCAGCAGGGGCTTCTTCTTGCCCGCGATCGCGCGCCGCGGCCCCTTCTTGGTGCGCGCATTGGTGTGCGTGCGCTGGCCGCGCACCGGCAGGCCCTTGCGGTGCCGTGACCCGCGATACGTGCCGATGTCCATCAGCCGCTTGATGTTCATCGCCACCTCGGTGCGGAGCGCGCCCTCGACCTTGTAGTCCCGCTCGATCACCTGGCGCAGCCGCGCGACCTCCGCGTCGCGCAGGTCGCGCACGCGCGCGTCGGGACTGACCCCCGTCTCCGCGAGAATCTTTCTCGAGTTCGCAGGGCCGATGCCGTAAATGTACGGAAGGGCGTACTGGATTTTCTTGTCGCGCGGCAGATCCACCCCGGCAATGCGCGCCATCCCCTAGCCCTGCCGCTGCTTGTGCTTGGGGCTGCGCTTGCAGATGACGCGGATGACCCCCCGCCGCTTGATCACCTTGCAGTGCTCGCAGATCGGTCTGACGCTGGTCCGAACCTTCACGACGGCCGCTCCTGGAAAAAATCCAATTAAGTCTTGAATTGTAGACGAGCCCGTAAGTTCGCGCAAGGGGCGGGATTACGGTGCACTCCGTAGCTCAGTGAGGATCCACGCCGCGCCGACTTTTTGGAAGCCGAGGAAGATCGTTTCCCGCCGCACGTCCGCCGTGCCCGCGACCACGTAGCGCCGTTCCAGCTCCGCGTACCCGCGGCCGGGCTCCACT
>Ga0134111_10000212_pt1 | contig 19144 bp, 21 predicted proteins | sample 15_D_Rain_40_2_1_FD_94465 | JGI IMG/M metagenome (GOLD analysis project Ga0134111, IMG submission 94465) | Grasslands soil microbial communities from the Angelo Coastal Reserve, California, USA - 15_D_Rain_40cm_2_11112015 | ecosystem: Environmental > Terrestrial > Soil > Grasslands ...
ATAAACTCTTCCATGGCGTTTCTGTCCTCCGACGATATGGCGTTCTTGCAGAACCACCACATCTTATCGAGAACAGAAGCGCCTTCTACCTTTGGTTGCGGCTCTGCCGCGCTGTGTTAAATCTTTCCTTCCAAATTGTGCTCTTACGGTTCCGCAAGCAATATCCGCAAATCTCGTAAATTGTTTCCCGTCGGTCCCGTTGCGATTGCATCCTCCAGCTTCGAGAAAAACGTGAACGCATCGCTCCGCCGGAACGCATCCGCTGGATCGAGCCCCATCGCCCGTGCGCGAGTCAAAGTTTCTCCGTCAGCCACCGCCCCTGCCGCAGGACTATTTCCATCGATTCCATCGGTCCCCGCGCTGAGCACTGCAATCTTCTTGCCAGCGATTTTCTCCACGCACGCCAGCACGAACGCGGAATTCCTTCCTCCGCTTCCATTTCCGGTTACCGGTGAACTCACCTCCCCATCCGCAATCAGCGCAACCCGCTGTCCTGTGTGCGTTCTCTGCAATGCCTCCAACTGTTCCAGCAGGAACCCTGCCGCCTCTTCCACCGGCCAGTCATCACTCGTGTTGTCGCAACAGGCGATGAATCCTTTCGTTTCCGCTGCGTGATGCGCGGGGTGAAACAAATCATCCATTCCCAGCAGCAAAAAAAAATGCGAATTTCGAAACGCCCCCGCTTCCGCTTTGGGGGTCTCCGGCATTTTCCCGCGGTCAAGCCAGCGTCGCAAGGAAGGAGGGAATCTGTCATGCAGGCGATATTCGGCAAGGATGCGCTTCGCATCCGCAACTGTGGTTGGGTCGGGCAGCGTCGGTCCGGATGCCAGAGCCGATTCTTTTCCCACGGGAACGTCGCTCACCGCCAGCGTGACCTTTGTCGCCTCGTGCGCCGCGGCCGCGAGCCGGCCGCCTTTAATCGCGGAAATGTGTTTTCGCACCGTGTTAATAGCCTCGATCGGCGCGCCGCAGGTCACCAGTGCCCTGTACGTCTGCTGGACATCATCCAAGGTCTGCGCTGAGTCCAGGGGCAGCTCCACAAGCGCCGATCCGCCGCCCGAAAGAAGAAAAAACACCAGCGTTTTCTCATCGCATTTTTTCAACAGCGCGAGAATCGCCTCCGCCGCCTTCCAACTCTCGGCATTGGGCTCCGGGTGTCCCGCCATGAAATACTTCATTCCTGCTAACGGCTTTCGTGCCGCCGTCGGTGCGGACACCACGCCCTCCATTCTCACAAACGGCGCCAGCACCTGTGTTAGTCCTTCCACCATCGCATGCGCCGCTTTCCCAATCGCCACCACGCGCAATTTCTCGAAATTTCGCAGATCAATCCTCATTTCACCACACATCAGCACTGCTCCCTTGCGCTGCAGCTTCCGCTGCATGGTCCCGGCAATATCGATGGCCGCCAGGGTTTCGTGGAAAATCTGCCGGGCCAGTTGCTTCAATTGCGGCATGAGAGGTTTGCCTGGAGATTCGTTACGGTGTCTTCAGAGTTTCCGGATTCAAAATGTTTGCTGGCCGTTTCCCCGCGAATAACGCAGCCACGTTTTCCGCAGCGATGCATGCCATTTTCGTCCGCGTCTCCAATGACGCCGACGCAACGTGCGGCGCCAGCACCACATTCGTGCGTTTCAGCCCGGGATGAATGAACGGTTCATTCTCATAAACATCCAGCCCCGCGCCTGCAATCTTTCCGCCCTCCAGCGCCGCCACCAGCGCGGCTTCATCCACCACCGGCCCCCGCGACGTGTTGATCAAAAACGCCGTTGCCTTCATGCGGTTAAATTTCGGCGCATTGAACAATCCCCGCGTCTCCGGCAGCAGCGGCACGTGCACGCTGACAAAATCAGCCTCCGCGAGCAACGCATTCATCTCCCGGAACTCCGCCTTCAACTCTTTCTCCACCGCTTCGGGAGCGCGCACCGCATCCGTATAAATCACCATCATCTGAAAACCGCTCGCGCGCCGCGCCACCGCGCGTCCAATCCGCCCGAACCCCACAATGCCCAGAGCCTTCCCCCACACGTCCGTTCCCACCAGTTGATCAAGGTCCCAGTTTTTCCAATTGCCCGAGCGCGCCAGAGTTTCGGCCTCGCCCAGCCGTCGCGCCACCGCCATCATCAGCGTCCACGCAAAATCCGCCGTCGTTTCGTCCAGCACGCCCGGCGTGTTGGTTGCCGCCACGCGTCGCTTCGTGCATGCCGCTACGTCGATGTTGTCAAAGCCCACCGCCACGTTCGCCGCGATGCGCAGTTTCGGCGCCGCTGCCAGCAATTCCTCGTTCACCTTCTCGGTCAGCAGGCAAATCAGCCCTTCTTTGTCCTTCACGCGTTGCAAGACTTCTTCCCGCGGCGGACGTTCCGGGTTGGCCCAGTATTCCACGTCGCAGCTTTCATTGAGAATTTTCCGCGCGGCATCGAACAGGCTATGGGTCGCAAACACTTTCGGTTTCGACATTCAGATCCTCATACACGATTTTGGGAAATTTACACTAACACACCGCCCCACTTTCGGCATAACTTGACGTTGCGTGCGTCCATCAAATCTCACTATAGTGCGTGGTGCGCCTGACCCTGCGACCTATGTACTCCGGCCTCATTCGCGAATTTGAAGATCTTCTCGGCCCTTCTTCGGTCCTTTACCGGCCCGAGGATCTTCTTCTTTACGAATACGACGGCTCCATCGAAAAAGGCCGCCCCAACGTCGTCGTCTTTCCCACTACAACGGAGCATGTGTCTCGCATTGTCAAACTCTCTGCGGAACACCATTTTCCCATCGTCGGCCGCGGCGCAGGCACAGGACTTTCCGGCGGCGCGCTTGCCCGCACCGGCGGCGTGATGCTTGTCTTCGCGCGCATGAATCGGATTTTCGAACTCGACGTCGAGAATCAGCGCGCAACCGTTCAACCCGGCGTTGTCAATTACGAACTCACCCGCGCCGCTGAGGCTCACGGCCTCTACTTCGCTCCTGATCCTTCCAGTTGGAAATCCTGCACTATCGGCGGCAACGTCGCGGAGAACGCCGGCGGGCCGCACACCCTCGCCTATGGCGTCACTACCAATCACGTCACCGCGCTCGAAGTTGTTCTTCCGGATGGCGAAGTCCTTCGTGTCGGCAGCACACACGGCGACGCGCCCGGCTACGATCTCACCGGCCTCTTTGTCGGCTCAGAAGGCACACTCGCCCTGGTGACCGAAATTACCGTAAAGCTTTCGCGCAAGCCCGAAGCCGTAAAAACACTTCTCGCTATTTTTGAATCCGTGGACGATGCTGCCGACACCGTCGTCGACATCACCGCTCGCGCCATCACCCCCGCTGCCTGCGAAATGCTCGATGGCTGGACGCTGCGCGCTGTCGAAGACTACATCCACGCCGGTTTTCCCACGGACAGCGCTGCCGTTCTTCTCATCGAGGTCGAAGGCCTTGCCGAAACTGTCGCCGCGCAGGCTGCGGCCATCACCGAAGTGTGCCACGCCCATCGTGCCCGCGAAGTTCGGCTCGCCCGCGACAATGCCGAACGCAACCTTCTTTGGAAAGGCCGCAAAAACGCTTTCGGTGCCCTCGGCCGCTTGGCCCCCAGCAACTACGTCCTCGACGGTGTGATCCCGCGTTCCAAACTTCCCCAGGCTTTGCGCCGCATCCGCCAAATCGGCGATCAATACGGCTTTCAAATCGGCAATATTTTCCACGCCGGCGACGGCAACCTGCATCCCATTGTGCTCTTCGATCCCCGCGACAAAAAACAATTCGAACGCGCCCTTCAGGCAGCCGCCGAAATCATCCGCCATTGCGTTGAAATTGGCGGCGCGCTGACCGGTGAACACGGCGTCGGCATGGAAAAATCCGAGCTCATGCCCCTCCTCTTCTCTGACGCCGACTTCGCCCTCATGCGCCGCGTCCACGACGCGTTCAACCCCGATTCGTCGCTCAACCCCGGCAAAATCTTCCCCCTCAGCAAAGGCTGCGGCGAAATCCGCGTCCGGCATTCATCCTCTTCTCGCCTGCGTGTGGACTAATGTCTCCAGCCCTGGCCTTCTCTGCACACCTTTGCGTTGCTCCGCGTCTCAGCGTTATCTGTTTCAATTCTCTTTCGATTTCCGTCCCATGAGCACTTCATCGCCCAATCTCGCCTCCGCCGTGGAAGCCCTCATCGGCGCTTCGCGTGTTCTCTCCGATCGCGCCCAGCGCGCCATCTATGCCGTGGACGATATGGTCCCTTCCGTCGTCGCAAAACCATCCTCTGCCGAAGAAGCCGCCGAAATTGTCCGCTTCGCCGCGCGCGAAAAACTCGCCCTCATCCCTTACGGTGCCCGCACCAAACTCCGCGTCGGCATGCCTCCTTCGCGCTACGACATCGCCCTCGACATGACTGCGCTCAATCAAATCCCTCATTACGATCCCGGTGATCTCACCCTCAGCGTCGATGCCGGCACGTCCGTCGCAAAAGTGAATGCCCATCTGCTCGAACACAACCAATTCCTTCCGCTCCTGGTTCCCTGGTATTCTCTCAGCACCGTCGGCGGCGCCATCGCATCTGGGATCGACTCGCCCCTGCGCCAGTCCTATGGCACCGCGCGTGACTTCCTCATCGGAGCGGAATTCATCGACGGCACCGGCAAGCTTTGCAAAAGCGGCGGCCGCGTCGTCAAGAACGTCACCGGCTACGATTTGCATAAACTCCTCATCGGCTCTCTTGGCACGCTCGCGGTCATAACTCGGCTCAACTTCCGCACCTTTCCCGCTCCTGTTTCCAGCCGCGGCTTTGTCGCATCCTTTGCCAGCGCGGAAAACGCTCTTGCGCTCCGCCGCTCTATCGTCGAATCGCCACTCAATCCATTGACGCTGGACATCCTTAGCCCCAGCCTGGCGCAAATCTTCGCCGAGAAAACTCCCGCCACTCCCGAAGTAGCTGTATTTCGCGGCGAGAACGGTGCCGGGCCTCCCGATTCAAATCCATCCGCGCTTCCCCCTATTGGCGACTGGTTTTGCGCTCACGAATGGCAGCTTTGCGCCGCCTTTGCCGGCGCCCCCGAAGTCCTCGAACGCTATGCGCGAGACCTCACGCGCTTCGCCCGCGAATCACATGCGACGTCGACCGCCATTCTCGACGACTCTACCCGGCCCTCCCTCTGGGGCCGCCTCCGCGAAACTTTTCCCATGCTTCTCGAAGCCTCTTCAGCCGCCACGATCTTCAAAATTGGCGTTCTCCCGTCGCAACTCGCCTCTCTCCTCGCAAGCGTGCAGAAAATCGCTGGCCAGGTCGAACTTCCTCACATGCTCGTCGTCCGCGCTGTTGGCACGATCTATTTCGCTCTCCTCCCCGCGTCCGCAAACGACGAAACTACGGCTCGCCTTGCGCAAGCCGCGTCTCAAATCATTCAATCGACCTCGGCCGTAGGCGGGGACACGACTCTCCTCTTCGCCCCGCCAGCCCTCAAGCCCTCCCTGTGCGCCCCAGACGGGTCTGTAAGCCCACGGCTCAACACTTTGGACACTGGGTCCTCAGATCTCCTCCTAATGCGCGCTGCGTGCGCCCCGGACGTCTCTGCGGGACCCCGCCTCAAATCTGCTTTCGACCCCCACAACATCTTCGTCCCCGGTCGCCTCATTTGAATCCGGGCCTTGCGGCTCTTTTTTCGCTTTTTTCTTTTGACACACTACCTCTTCTCCGATTCAGCGTTCGTGTCCCATTCCACTGCAAACAGGGTCGAAAGACGCAGGGTCGCAATCACGGCTGACCTAAAAACAAAGGACTTAACGCGGTAATGGGCATTTTTTGCACTGTACGGGCTTCCATTCGCGGGCCGGAGGCCCTGAGGGACACTTACACAAAACAGGGGGGTGGGGTGCCGAGGAAGGGAGGCACGGCTTATGCGCTCGAAATGCCGCTCGCCACTTGTTATCGTAGACCGTGGTCCAGCAGCCGCAAACTCCCGTAGAATCGACCGCGCAGAAACCTTCATCCATGCCCCGCTCTGCTGTCCCCGGCCAGACTCTCGTTTACGAAGACTATGCCCGTTGCATTCACTGCGGCCTCTGTCTCAACGCCTGCCCCACCTACCGCTTGTGGAACCTCGAGGCCGATTCTCCGCGCGGCCGCATCCATCAGATGATCCAGGTCGAATTGAACCAACAACCCATCACCGATTCCTTCGTCGATCACATCGACAAATGCCTGGACTGCCGGGCGTGCGAAACGGCCTGCCCGTCCGGCGTCGAATATGGAAAGCTCGTTGAGCATGCCCGCGCCCGCATCGAGCGCGATTATTCCCGCTCCTGGCTCGCCACCGTCACGCGCAATTTTGTGTTCCGCCACCTGCTCCCCGAGCCGCACCGGCTCATCGACTTCGCCTACGTCATACGTCTCTACCAGCGTTCCGGCTTGCAGGCCATTGCGCGCGGCATTGGCATTTTGAAACTTCTTGGTCTCGCCGAGCGCGAACGCCTCCTCCCGCGCATCGACGACAATTTTTTCTTTGGCCGCCTCGGTTCGACCTTTTCCGCCGCTGGTCCGCGCCGCGCGCGCGTGGCCTTCTTCGCAGGCTGTGTCGCCAACGTCACTTTCTCTCAGCTCAACGAAGCCACCGTCCGCGTCCTCACCGCCAACGGCTGCGAAGTTGTGGTTCCCAAGGAACAATTTTGCTGCGGCGCGCTTGCTGCCCACGCGGGCGTTCGTGATGCCGCCCGCGATCTCACGCGAAAGAATCTCACCGCGTTTCTTTGCGAGGATTTTGACGCCATCATCACCAACTCTGCTGGCTGCGGCTCCACGCTCAAGGAATACGATCATCTTTTTTCCCCGGACGAGCCCGAGCACGCGCAAGCCCGCGCTTTCGCAGGAAAAACTCGCGACGTCACGGAATTTCTTGCTGCTTTCGGTCTTACCGCAAAAATGAAGCCGCTTCCCATCCGCGTTACGTACCAGGATTCCTGCCATCTTCTCCACGGTCAGAAAATCCGCGAAGCTCCGCGCGCTCTTCTGCACGCCATCCCCAATCTCGATTTTGTGGAATTGCCGTACTCGGAAATTTGCTGCGGCTCCGCAGGAATCTACAATGTCACGCAAACCGAAACGTCTCTCGAATTACTTGCGGAAAAAATGCATCATGTCAAATCCACCGGAGCTCAAACCATCGTCACTGCCAACCCTGGCTGCCTCTTGCAACTCCGCGCCGGCGCCTCCATCCATCGCAGCAACCAGGAAGTCCTCCACGTCGTCGAACTCCTGGATCGTGCGATAGTATCCGCATGAGTCCGCCCCATGCGCGCATCGCGCCATTCACGGTGGCTGGCAAGCCAAATTTTCGTTAGCCCATTACCTCGTTATTTCTTTTACGTCGCCTTTTCTTCAGAAACGGTTACGCCCCTCCCGCAGCGATGGGGGTAGCTGCGAAAAGGGCGCACCGTCTTCAGGAGAGAAGATCGTGTCGACTGCCTTGCAGTCGCCTAAAGCGATTGACTGTCTTGCAGTTGCCTAAGCGTTCGACTCCTTTGCAGTCGCCTAGACTGATCGACTGCTCTGCAGTCAAAGGAACCGAGGGTGAACTCAGTTGTCCGCGGGAGGCGGTGGTGGCGCACCGGGCCCGCCTTTGAACTTCTGAATGAACCTTCTGCTCTTGCCGGCCGTTACCGTGTAGTCCGATGGCACGGAAAAGAGCGAAGCAGCCGGCTCCGTCCGCTGAATGTTCGTCAGTGTATAAGTCGATTCGCCACTCCACGGATTGGTCCGCTTGCTCATGACTACCATTTGTAGATCGTTGGAAAACCACGTCTCGCGCACGATGACGATCGGCTTTTCGTTTCCGATTTGCCCCGCGGGAATTGTGCGCGTTAGGCGCGTTCCTTGCGCGCTGACTCCCGAAATCGTCTGGGTGCCGAGATCTTCTTTCTTGAGATGGCCGGAGGCGATTTCCTCCTGCTCGCGAGCCAGCACCTTTTCCTTGAACGCGCCCCTCATGGGGTCCTTCATTCCGCGAAACGGACGGCCCATTTTCTCCGCAGCTTTCGTTTCGGGATGCAACACAAAGCTGGCGTTCGCGACCGGATCGATGATTACCACGAACGACTTCAGCTGCCCGGAAGCCGCCAGCGGACCAAATCCCGACAGCGTCACCTCCTTGCGAAATCGTCCCTGGCTGTCGCGGAAAAGGTTCACCTGCGACTTGCGAGAAATGTGATTCCCGTCCGCGAGAGTCTGGGTCGTTTCCTGAACGGCTACCGCGCTGAAAGGCGCGGCGGTCACCACTTGGCCGCCGTGCAAACCTTCAAATCCCAACAACTCGACACCGTCAGCCACGGGCCCCGGCAGCATCCCGTCACCTGGCCCGCCGGCGATCACTGCTTCCGGCGGAAGTGGCCGCCGCGGTGCTTCCTGAGCCCGCAACCACGCAGCGGATCCTGTCAGCGTTCCAGCGAGAAGCAGGTTTGCGAATACTCTGCGATTCATTATTTCGTCTCCTCTTCTCTCCCGAACTGTTGCGAACTCTTTGCCATGGCAATCGCTGTCAGCCCCTTTTTCAATTGCGCGATCCACGCTGTAACCACCCTCTCGCGCTCTTTCCGATCCGTTTCCGCCGCGTGCTTTACTCTTTTCCAAAAAGCTGCTGCCTCCATTTGCGTGTCCCCCTTCGGGGCGCGATGCAAGCACCCCACACCCGACGAAACATTTATTGCGGCAGCCGTACCGCCTGCGGCAACCCATCGTCGCCGACGAGCAAATCCACCCGGATCCATTCACTGGCTCGCTCTTCGTTGACGGTCAACCCCAGCGCACCCAGCGCGCCGCGCTGCATGCGCACGCGCAGAATCGCTGCGTCATCGGTATCCATGGCAATCGTTCCCGGCAGAAGCGTGAAGCCGCTCAATTCATTGTCGGCCACCAATGCCTCGGAACCGTCCGATCCGGCGGAAACCTGCGCCGGCATTCCATTCGCAAACCCGACAGCGTTTTCAGGATTCGTTCCGGCGCCGGCATTATTTTCCGGAGAAATCTTTACAGCCGGCTTGGAACCCGTATGCTTCGAGGCCACATCCTGCTGGCCATGGCGCCAACTGCGCCAGCTTACGACTCCGGCGAAGATAGCCGCAGCCGCCAGCGCCCACGCCGCAACCATGGCCGCTCGCCGAACTTTCAACGTCACATGCTGTGTACGGAACTCCTGCAGGAGCCTCATTTCCACGCGCGCAGGTGCTTGAGCCATCGCGGTATCTTCGGCAAATGCCCGCAGCTCAGCACCAGCCGCCTGCCAGGATTCCAGCAATGCGGCGCATCGCGAACACCCACCGGCGTGCTCACGCGCCGCCACACGTTCCACTTCGCTCAAAGACGTGTCACGCTCCGCGTCCAGTCCAATCAGTTCAAATTCTTCGCAGTTCATCTCGCACGTCCATTGCTGACTGCATCCATGTAACGACCGATGTCCCTGTGGGCCGAAATACGGCCAACATTTTTGGTGTCCGCCGCACTGCCAACAAATCTCGAGTCTTTCTTCATCGCGCCGCGCTCGCGCGACGCGGCACGTCGCGCAGCATCTCCAGTTTGGCCATCAGCAAAGCCCGTCCGCGATGCAGCCGCGAACGAATCGTCCCGATAGGGCATCCGGCCATTCGCGAGGCTTCCTCGTAACTCATTTCTTCCAATTCGCAAAGCACCACGGCTTCGCGAAACTCCACGGGCAAGTCCAGCACTGCAGCACGCACCTGCTGCATACGTTCGCGCCTTTCCACCCATGTTGCCGGTGTTGACGCATCCTGCAAGACAATCCTGCTACCGGTGCCGTCTTCGTTTTTCTCTTCCAGCGGAATTTCCCGCGGCAAACGTTCCAGGTGTTTCATCACCCGGTTGCGCGCCACTCCATAAAGAAAAGCTCCAAGCGCTCCCCGCGTGGCGTCGTATTTCTTCGGATTGCGCATCAAGGTCATGAACACATCCTGCACAATCTCTTCCGCGGCCCAGGTGTTCCCGGTCATGCGCAGCGCAAAGCGGTACATCGCCGCCTGGTGCCGCCGGTACAGGAGCGTGAAAGCCTCCTCATCGCCCCTGGCGGCCCGCAGCAACAGAACGTCGTCTCTGTCTTGCTCGGCGATCCTCATCTCTCCTGGTAAGACGTTCTGGCGGCTCTCAACTATCACTTCCCGCGGCGTCTTAGAAAAGTTCCTGCCCCAAGCAGCAACACGAAGCGAACGCCTGAAAGTCCTTGTTTTGACAATGGGTTAGACGCAAGAGAGGGCTCCCGCGTGTCGGCCCGGGTTGTCCGCGCGGCAAAGCTGACCGCAGGAAACAGCACATCAATTGGCTGCCAAGTGGAGCTATCGTTTCACGCTGACGGTTGCGGTTCGGAGTTGGTAGATTCCTGTGCGGGCGTCGGACCACACGATATGAAATAGTCCGTCAGCGGTGGGTACCAAGCCGCTGTAGTCACCGCCAGCCCCGAAGGTCCCGTTGTCAAATGCTCCCTTATCTTGAGGTGTATCGGGACAGGATGTGGTGCTCGACACGCGAACCTCTGGAAGAAACGTTTTTCCGCTATCGAGTGAAACCGTGAAATAGACATCGAAGCAACTCTTGTCATGAATTTCGTACCAGCTCACACCGATAGCATCGTCCTTATTGACAGCGATGCTCGGAGTGAAGGAACGCGCGGTTTCGCCATGATTCAGGCGCAGGGGTTGCGACCACGACTCGCCTCGGTTGTCCGAACGTTGAACGAGCACTCCGTTGAACTTGTCGGCGATACACAGCCAGAAAAGGCGATCCTTGCCATCCACCGCCATCGAGGGCCATCCGCCACGTGACTCGCACGATTCCGAGACGAGAAGCGGCTCGGAGAAAGTTCGCCCTTCATCGCTGGACCGAACCAGCCATGATCGAGGTCTGAGAAGCCATTTGTCCCCATGTTGGCAGCAGTAATCGTGAAACCCAACCACAAACGTGCCGTCACTGAGAACCACCGGCCCTTCTGCTTGATATCCCAGGTTGCTCGCGATGACATCAGTCGGCGGGCCAAAGGTCCTTCCGCCATCCTCCGAGTGGGCAACGGAGACGGAGTCTCGGTGTTGGTTGAGACTGTTGTGCACGCCTCCCCCTGACGCTACGTAGACCTGGTTCCCTTGCGCGATGACCATCGGATGATCGTGGTGGGCCCCCAGTCCTAAGGGAGAATTCGGCCAAGTTCGGCCTCCGTCAGGTGAACGAAATAGGAAGAGATTATCGTCGTGGCCGGGCACATAACCTCCCATGACCATGATTGCAGAGCCGTCCTGCAGGACGACGCCCCAAGGATCGAAACAGGCTTGGACAGGGAGTGCGCTGCGCGACCAGCGCTGGCCGCCGTCAAATGAGGCCCACGCGACGCATGTTCGAGCGTTTCCATCAGGAGAATCAAATTGGATCACACCGACAAGCATGTGATTCGGGTTGCTGGGGTCCCCACTCAGATGCGATTCAACGAGAGGTCGCGCAGGCCCGTCGACACTAAGCAGCCGATCTTCACCGATTTGAATCGCTGGATGCTCTGGCATTTGGAGCATTAAGACAAAGACGGCGATCAACAATGCGGTCCGTTTCACTCTTGTTTTCCTCAATCAGACCGGGACCAAACTATTTCATTGCGTCATCGAACTCCACAAACATACTACGGCTGTGAAACTAGCACGACTTCTTGACTCGTGTATTTAATCTCATACAGCCTGAGAAGATTCTCGCTCGAACACGATCGCGGGTGGCGCATATTATGGCAGTGAGATTCTGGGGCGGCCTTCACTCTTATCGAAGGCCACCCTAGAGGATCCACCGGGCGAATTCCCGGGGCTGTTTACTCTTTCTTGGGCTTGAACATGCCGGCGGCGATTTTGGTCACGAGGTGGCGAGGGACGAGGCGTTCGCTATGGGCGCCGAGATAATTTCCGAAGCCAGAGATGACATAACTTTTTCCGGCGGCCAGAGCTTGCAGTCCGGTACGCGCAACTTTTTCAGCGGTCTCCATTCTACGTTGGAACTTTTCCTGGCCGGCCACGACGTGAAATTCGGATTCCGTTGAGCCCGGGCAAAGCGCGCAAACGCGAATTCCGTAGGGTTTCACCTCTTCAGCGAGACCTTCGGCAAAAAGCAAATCGAATGCTTTCGTGGCCGCATAGGTGGAAATATAAGGTACGGCCTGGAAGGAAGCGGTTGACGCGAGGATGAGAATGTCGCCGCGGCGGCGCGCGATCATTTCCGGCAAATATAAACGGGTCAGGTGCACGACCGCATGGCAATTCACCTGCACCATGTCGAGCAATCGCTGTTTTTCAATGGAAGGGAATTCGCCATATTGGCCGAAGCCAGCGTTGTTGATCAGCAGATCGATTTCGATTCCCTCTTCCCTGGCGAAGGAAAAAATCATTTCCGGGGCGTTCGAATCCGCTAAGTCTGCTGGGAACAGTTCGCTGTTGATTTTATGAGTTGCCGTCAGCCGGCGAGCCAATTCCGCGAGGCGATCCTTCCGCCGCGCAGTAAGCACGAGGTTTGTTCCACCAGACGCCAATTCTTCGGCGAGAGCCACACCAATTCCGGCGCTAGCTCCGGTAATCAGCGCCCACTTCCCTCGCCAGTCTTTCATCCTGTTCTCCTCGACTGTCTGCTCGTGTTAATTCCGGACGGATGGCAATCCAGCATCCTCAGCGGCCACGCGCCCGATCACCGACCAGTCCTTGTCCTGATTGCCGCGCGCTAGCGCGGTAATAAAGCGATCGCGAAGGACGCTGGCGATGGGCATCGGCACGCCTGCTGACTCGGCTGCTTGTAGCACCAGCCGCACATCTTTCAATCCGAGCGGCAAGGCAAATCCAGCCGGCTCGTGTTTCCCCTGCACGATCAGTTCACCATAGGACTTATACACCGGCGCGGTGAACATCGTCGTGGTCAGAAAGTCCAGAAGCATTTGAGGATCGACGCCGGATTTTCGCGCAAAGGTGAGCGACTCCGCCAGAGATTCCAAGACCGTAGCGATCAGGAAATTCCCACAGAGCTTTACGACGTTCGCCATGGAGGGCCGCTCGCCAACGACGAGCAACTTCGGCCCCATGGATTCGAACAATGGTTTGCAGCGCTCGACGCTCGCGGATGGCCCCGCCGCCACCACCGAAAGCTTGGCCGATTCAGCGGCTTCGGGCCGTCCGAACACTGGCGCCGCAACAAATTGCTGGCCCGCCTTAGCGTGTTCCGCGGACAAGCGATCGCTGAGCGCCACACTGATCGTGCTCAGCGAAACATGAATGCTGTCTTTGCGAAGCGACGACAGGACTCCGCTCTCGCCAAAGACGAGAGCCTCCAACGCGGCATCGTCCGCCACCATTGTCAAAACTACGCTGGATCGACATGCTTCAGCCACGGAGCCGGCAATGTTCGCGCCATCCGACTGCAAAGATTCGGCGCGTGCTCGCGTGCGATTAAAAACCGTCAGGCGATGTCCGGACCGCAACAGACTCTTTGCGATCCCCGTGCCCATTCTTCCAAGTCCAATCAGTCCGATTTCCATTTCTGATTCCTCTCTCAGCAAAGAGCTTGCTGCGCCCCCCATCGACTTGCTCACTATTCTGGCACAGCCGCAACCGCCTCAACTTCGATAAGGAAACCCTCACGGAAAAGCCGCTTCACTTCGACCGCCGTGCTGGCTGGAGGATTTGCCGTGTTGACGAATTTATCGCGCACCTCGCGCACGGCGGGCAGCTGCGTGACATCGAGAACATAATAGTTCAGCTTGACCACATTCTCGAACTTGGCGCCGCTGGCCTCCAGTGCCGCTTTCAGGTTCTCAAAAGTCTGCTGCGCTTGAGCCCGCATATCGCCTTCACCCACAAGTTTTCCCGCCCGATCGAGCGACACTTGTCCGGCGATGTAGATAATCCGCGCGGGCCGCACTTCCACTGCCTGCGAATATCCGGGCGAAGGCGGTAACGCATCAGACTTTATGAACCGCACGGCATTTCTTTGTTGTTCCATATTCAAGGGCTCCTTTGGTTTAACCGTATTCCGTGGCTGGGAGATGATCCCGACCACCAGTAAACACACCCCAGCCAGCATCGTTCGCATGGTTCCTCCAGTTTTCCATTCGTGCGCTAAACTCCGCTGCTTGAACAAAGCGTGTCTATGCAGCGCGAATCTTCACCGCGCGTCTCGCATGGTGCACTTGAACCAGCGGAAATTGAATTTCGGTTAGCGATTCAGTTGTGCTGCTGGGCCGGGCTTCCTGCCAGTAGATCTCACGTTTTGGTCCAGCCAAGCGGAAGGGGCTGGAGGCGAGCCACGCCGAGAGCACACGATAGGCCTTGTCCAGATTTGATCGCCACCTACGTGAAACAACGAGGCGACTGTCGCAGCGGGAAGTTGAAAAGTTTTGACTTTGCCCCGCACAGGAATCGGCCGCTTCAGGAAGCGCAAGACTTCGCAGTCAATGGTCGAGCCTTCGTTCGCGCAGGTATGCCACAGAGCCGCACGCTCTGCGGATACGTTGGCTGCGCCCACACGGCGTTCTACTTCTTCGAACATTTCTTCGGCCTCTTCATAGCGATGGATTTTCTCGCGCAAGGATACAACCCAGACTGGCCGTGTCTGCCGTACGAGTATCTTTGGAGAAGCATTACGCCGATTGGCTTTCAGTGCGCGTAGATTCGCATCGAGTTCGGCCAGGCGCCGGGAATCTTGTTTCATTTTGTCAAGGAGCGCGGCACGCCTCTCTTGGAATACCTCCCGCAGTTCTTCGGCACTCAATCGCCTGTCCAGGAGTTCCCGAATCTCCAAAAGAGAAAATCCCATTTCCTGGAACTGCTGAATCTGATGAAGCTGCGGCGATTGCCGCGCGTCGTAGATCCGGTAGCCGTTGTTAAGATTAGTATGAGCGGGCATGAGCAAGCCGACTTGACAGTAAAAACGCAAGGTCCGGGAAGAAACATTTCCCAGCCGCGCGAAATCTCCAACTCTCATTGGTGCCCCCTGTTTCCTGTCTCTGATGCAGCCTACAGGTTGACGTTGCGTCAAAGTCAAGCGGAGATATTGGTTGGAATGGCTGTGGCTGGAAATAGACGGACGCCACCGGGAGATGGAAAGAGGGGTACGGCTCCTGGACGCGCGAGTTATTCCTTTGGCTGGCCTAGGACTGCGTCTTTCCAGCGGCCGCCTTCGCGTTTGAGACGATCCATCAGGCGGCGCGCCCAGACAAATTCGGCGGCCAGCAAACCTAACCCAAGAAAAATCACCAGCAAACCCGGCCCGGGAGTGACCAGCATAATGCCACCCACGAGCAGCAAGGTGAATCCAGCAATGATGAGGAAAACTCTGCGGACCTGCTCGACCGTGCGGAGGATCATGTACCTCTAGGGAATCGGCTTTCTGGCGGAGAGGGTGGGATTATACCCAACGCAATTTGTTGTTGGGACGCGTTGGGATGCGTTTTTTCGATACCGCAACCTATTGCATCCCAAGGATTTATTTTGAACCCTCTCAAGCCCTCATAAACAAAGCGTTTGCTGCAACTCCGAAATCCAGAAAATACGCAAAAGTGGTAGCAAGACGGTAGCAAAAACCAGGCTCAGAAACCGATCTTTTTCTCCAGGGCCGGAGTCATGCCGCCTAACCTTTTGAATCGCTCCGCAATCCTGTCCATGATCTTCTGCTGTTCCTTGGTATCGCCGGAAGGTAGGAAGCGATACCAGCGAGCAAGCTGCTCGTGATTGGCCTTTTCGACTTGCTCCATGGTCGGGAAATCTGGTCGGTCGTGCTGCATCTTGATTCTGCCTCGTTCTGAAGCAGTAAGTATACCTGAGGTTCGACATTCCGAACGCTCGCAACCAGCGGCTCGCTTGCCGTAGATTCACCGTGCGAGCAAAACGGCAACTCCAGCGACCGCCCCCCTGGTCCCGAAGAGGGCGGTATAAAACATCTAAGTCTGCATCTGGTGTCGCTTACGGGACTCCACGACCATTTACCTGCTCTTGAAGTGGACGAAGTTGGACGGAAACGGTGACCACAGAGTAGGTCGCGTCTCTCGTTCGGCAAATCGCAGGCACGTCGCGCAGGAGTGCTGTGCAACCGCAGCGGTTTAGCAAATCTAGTCCACACTGGTCCTGTTGCGCGGAATCAATCACTTACGGTGCATCATTAAGTGTTTAGCGCCGGATTTTTTGGACACTGAATTGAGTGTATTCATGCAGCGGCTCCGAGTGCAAGGAGCTGCTGGCGCGCCTGGGCTGGCGTGAGGTAGCCCAGGCGCTGAACGATCCAGCGCTGGTTATAACGCTCGCGAAATTCCGCCAGCGCGTGCCGCAGTTCTTCGATATTCTGGAACACCCTGACCAGCAACGAGAGGGCGCCGTGAGCAACGGCTTCATCGTGGCGCACGTAGGGCGAATCTGCAACCCTTCGGTTAACAGAACTGGGCGCGCTCGGCAATTCAACTACTTTGCGACGCAGATGACAACGCTCGGGACTGTTCAAAATCAGAGGGTTATAACCGGAGCATGAAATCTGTGACCCTTATTTGACCCGGACTAATTTTGGTCAAATAAGGGTCACAATAACACGCGACTTCGATTTGAGTGTGCTCGCAGGCGCTCTTCTTCCTGTCCAACAGGTTCGCTGGTTGTCTGGAAGCTCGATGGGTTTGGACATCGGCGCATGCGTCCCGGACAGCCGTGGTCCTGAGGCCCCATTGAAAACTGGAGCCGAGGGCGGGACTTGAACCCACGACCTGCCGATAGATTCTCGGAGCGCTAAGTCTCTTTTGTTTCAAGCGGTCTCCCCACTCCGAGACTGGCTCAAATGGGCGCTATTGGGCATAGTTGTTAGCAAAGATGTTAGCAAGTCGAGGCGCGCCGTAGAAACCACAGAAAAACAGGCTAGACGAATACGTCCGAAGCTTGGGAAGCTTGCAATCTAACTCAAAAAACGCTGGATTGGCGGCATTTGTGCGATTTTTCGGAACGCTTAATTGGAAAATAATGAGAAATGAGGTCAGGTTTGAACAGAACCTTCGGGTTATGAGAACGGAGTTGGTCATTTGGTTCGCTGATTCTGCACCGCTTAGCCCCTAGCTCGCTGCCAAGACTTCTGTCCCAGCCATTTTTCCTGCCGATTGCGTACAACGGTTTAGCAAATCTAGTCCGCACTGCTCCTGTTGCATGGAATCAATCACTTAGCCTCAGCATAGGTCTTGCTACTCGGGGCAAATCATGCCATTCGCCAAACATGCACCAAATTATGCACCACATCGATGGACAGGAGTTGCGTGTTCGTCGGCCTGCTTATTTTCAATAAACGGCGTAGCTCCCTCGCGGGCGGAACGCGGCCTCCAGATTGATGTTTGAGTAGAATCCGACCGGCGACGTTGAAACAGGCGTGTCATGACAACGCAATAGTCACAGGGAATCAATTCCCACAAACATCCGGTGCCATGGCCCAAGGTTTGCTGGCCGAGGCTGAAGCGGCCTACAATGGCAATTGTCACTAGATTCCTAACACGGTACGACTGCGATGACTAAACACAAAGAGCCGTCTCACAGACTAAGAGACTTTTTGCTCTACATCGCCATTGGGGTCTCGATTGCGGCTTCAGTTATTCTGCTCGGGGTGCATCTAGCCAAGACCGGGCAGAAGCCTGAAGCGGGAACCAAATGGATCGGGTTCTTCATCCTGACTCTTCTGCTCTTCTGGTGGACGATTCGCGCGTATGTGCCATTTTGGAATAACCCTAGGTTTTGGAAGTTTCTGGTCGCTTTTGCCGTCGTCCACCTGGTCTTGGGAGTAGGCACACTGCTCCGGACAACTCGAGCGTCGCTTCTTCCCTTCATGGTGATTACGCCGCTCGAATACTACGCTCTGTCAGCATATCTCTCTCACTTCCTCATACCGAAGGAAGAGTTTGGCGAGAGGAACACAAATCAACCCTAAAGCCGAACTCCGGTACATTCGACGGCTCGTTGATCGAGCCAACACGGACGCAACAAGGAAGTTGATTCACGGGACAAACACATAGTTCCAGACGGTGGGCTTTGCGCTGCTGACCTGCCCCCTGCCTCCGAGCACGGAATCGTACGACATCGGTCACGCAGAGCGACGATCGAGACCTCCCTTCGTATCTCTTCCGTGCTTTCATCCGCCACGTAGACAGAATCAGGCGGAAACAATTTACTCCAGTTGGAAACGCGCCCATTCCGATGCTTGGTTTATAGCTGTTAGTTATTTACACGATGAATCTGAATGCTTCGCACCCTGCATCGCACAATTGAAATTGTAAAGTTGATTTGGCAGGCGAGGTGGCGGCACATGTTGATTCTTTTGGTGATGGCCTGTTCTTCTTCTTCCCTATCCCCTAGTCAGTCAGAAGAATCCGACCCGTATTCGGTTCATCTTCTGCACGTGGCGATGAAGACTAGGTCCGAAGGACTATTCATCGCCAAAGTGCAAACACACATGGCTCGAATGGGAGACAAGGTCTCGATCGCCTTGCTAAAGGATCTGAGTGAATCCGAGTTGCTCGATCCTAATAAGGTGGAAGAATATCTGCCGATAATTCAGGAATCCTTCTCGCAACCTCAATTTATAGAAGTGGAGATAGATAAACGGGCCAAGGTGACAATGTTTCTCCTCAAACACGTGCGCCAGGGTGTCCTTGACGATCGTGTGCAGCAAGATGTCGACAACACGATTCGATTCGTCGAGGAGAAAACGTCCAAAGCGAACCCATGAAGTATTAAGAAGATACCCTTGAAAAATAAATTTGCTACAAGCTGCGAGTGGCCTGTTCTGTTCTTGCTCTGCCTTGCACCAGTAGCCGCGTCAGGGCAAGGTCCCAACGCGCAGCCTAGAACAGAAATCGGCCGGGAAATGGCAATCCCCGCTCATCTCCGAGACGGCGACCAATTTTCAACTCTTCCAAGAGTTTTTCCATTCTGATTTGGGCGGCGGGAATATCTGGAGCGTTCGAGGGCTCTTCCATTGTCCGTAGCATGTTTTGCACGAGATTAATGGCCTGCTCTTTCGGCATACGTTTTAATAATTCGTCCCTGGTCAGGTGTAACGCTTAAATTTTGAGCGATACGTGTTCCATTATTTTTGCAGTGCGGGGCCAGAACTTCCAAAGCGAGCCAACTATTCCGCACATTGCCA
>Ga0134111_10000254_pt1 | contig 17780 bp, 16 predicted proteins | sample 15_D_Rain_40_2_1_FD_94465 | JGI IMG/M metagenome (GOLD analysis project Ga0134111, IMG submission 94465) | Grasslands soil microbial communities from the Angelo Coastal Reserve, California, USA - 15_D_Rain_40cm_2_11112015 | ecosystem: Environmental > Terrestrial > Soil > Grasslands ...
CGGGCCCTTCAGGCGCGCCACCGCGGCGTCCGAGTTGATCCCGACGAAGAGCACGTCGCCGAGTCGCCGGGCCGCGCGAAGGTAGCGGACGTGGCCGACGTGCAGGAGGTCGAAGCAGCCGTTCGCGAGGACGATGCGTCGGCCCTCGGTCCGGAGCCGCGCGGCGAGGGCGGCCGCTTCGTCGAGGGTCATGCCGGGCCCGTCACGGCCCCGCGTCGAGACCGAGCGCGCCCCGCAACTCCGAGCGCGAGACCGTGGCGGTGCCGCGCTTCATCACGACGATCCCGCCCGCGACGTTCGCGAGCGCCGCGGCCTCGGCGGGTGCGGCCCGACAGGCCAGCGCGAGCGTGAAGGTGCTGATCACGGTGTCGCCCGCGCCGGTGACGTCGGCGATCTCGTCGGTCCCGTGGATGGGGATGAAGGTCGTGGCGCCGTCCCGCTCGAAGAGCGCCATCCCGCGACTGCCCCGGGTGACCAGGAGCATCCGCGCGTCGAGCCGCTCGAGCAGCTGGCGCCCGGCCTTCTCGACGGCCAGCTCGTCGTCGACGGGCATGCCCGTGAGCTGCTCGAGCTCCGCCTCGTTGGGCGTGGCCGCCGTGGTGCCCGTGAAGCGCGGGAGCTGATAGCGGCTGTCGACCGTGACGATCGCGTTCGCCCGGCGCGCGACCGCCTTGACGCGCTCGAAGACGCGCGGCGTGACCGTTCCGTAGCCGTAGTCCGAGACGAGGATCGCGTCGGCGCGCGCCGCGAGCGTCGTGAGGCGGGTCAGCACGGCGTCCTTGGTCGTCGGCATGAGCTCGCCCGCCGGCTCGCGGTCGAGGCGGACCACCTGCTGGCGCGTCGCCTGATAGCCGCCGGCCATGATGCGCGTCTTCACGGGGGTCATGCGACCCGCCTCCGTCACGAGGCCGTCGGTCGGGATCCCGGCGGCGCGGAACAGCGCGAGCAGCTCTTCGCCCGCCCCGTCGCGGCCGATCACTCCGATCGGGATCACCCGCGCTCCGAGCGCGTGCACGTTGTGCGCCGCGTTCGCCCCACCGCCCAAGAGCACCTCGCGCTCGGAAAAACGAAGGATCAGGACCGGTGCCTCGCGCGAGATCCGTGTGGGCTTGCCGAAGAGATACTCGTCGGCGATCAGGTCACCGATGGCGATGACCGTGCGCGCGCCGAAGGCGTCGACGATGTCGCGCGTCCCGCTCGGCGCCTCGCTCACGGGGAGCGCCGCGAAAGCACCCAGTCGACGGCGTCGCAGAGGTCGTCGGCCACGTGATCGGGAGGGACCGTGAAGGTCGAGCGCCGGTGCTCCCACTCGCCGCGTCCGTACCCGGTCAGGACGAGGACGCTCCGCGCCCCGACGGCGCGTGCCGCCACGAGATCGGAGGGCTTGTCGCCGATCAGCGTGGCTTGCGCGAGGTCCAGTCCGTGATCGGCGGCGGCGCGGTAGAGGAGCCCGGGTCGGGGCTTGCGGCAATCGCAGACCGTCCGGTACGGGGGCGCGCCCTCGTCGGGATGGTGCGGGCAGACGTAGACGCCGTCCAGGTAGGCGCCTTCCTCTTTGAGCATCGTGACGAGTGCCGCGTTCACCGCTGCGAGCACCTCCTCCGAGAAATATCCGCGCGCCACGCCCGCCTGGTTGGTCACCACGACGGCCGCGATACCGGCCTGGTTCAGGCGGCGGATCGCCTGGGCTGATCGGGGCAGAAGTCGCAGCCGGCTGGGATGGTTGACGTAGCCCACTTCCTCCGTGAGCGTCCCGTCACGATCGATGAAGACCGCGGGGCGCGAACCCACACGGCGAGTTTAAGCCGCGTGCCCATATCTCTCAAGGAAAATCGCACGTTGCGGCCGTGATTCGACGATAGATCCCGGCGAATCCGGCGACCTGCGCGGCGAAGGTGAAGGGCTCCGCGGCGCGGCGCGCGGCCTCCGCGAGCTCGGCCGGGTTCCGCTCGCGCAGGCGCCCGAGGGCTGTCGCCACGGCGCCGGCATCGCGCGGATCCACCACGGCGCCGCTTCCCCCGTCGACGATCGCCTCGGCGCCGCCGGCCGCGGCGCTCGCGACGACCGGGACCCCGGACGCGAGCGCCTCCAGATGGACGTTGCCGAAGGGCTCGTACCGGCTCGGCAGAACGACGACGTCCGCCGCGGCGTACCAGCGCTCGATGTCGGGCCGCGGACCGAGCCACGTGATGCGACCGTCCACGCCGAGGCGGACGGCGCGGTCCCGGAACGACCGGATGGAGCCCTTCCCGACGACGATGAGGCGGCTCGAGCGGTCCGAGAGGACGGCGAGCGCGTCGACCGCGGTGGCGAGCCCCTTGCGCTCGAAGCCGCTCCCGACGAAGAGGAGGGTCCACGCGTCGGCGGCCACACCAATCTCGGCACGGGCGGCGCGCCGCTCGGCGTGCCGGTTCCGCGGGTGGAACCGCTCGAGATCCACGCCGTTGTAGACGATCGAGAGACGCTCGCCGGCGACGCCGTAGAGGCCGGCGATCTCCGCGGCGCCGCGCCGGGAGATCGCGACGATGTGCGGGGTCGTCGCGAACACGCGCCGCTCGAGCCCGAGCACGACGCGGTGGAACAGGGAGCGGCGTCCGCGGGCGGCGCCGATACTCTCGAGGTACGCGCGGTGGCAGCCCTCCCCCGCCCGGTAGATGTCCTGGCGAAGCGTGCGCTCGTGGCTCTGCACGACGTCCCAGCCGCCGCCGGCGACGACGACACGCGCCAGCGCGGCGAGGGCGAGGACGCGGACCGCTGATGGGAGCGGCGGGAGCGGGAGCACATGATGGGCGACGCCCGCGATCGGTCGCTGGCCCGGCGGGCTGAGGACGTGGACGTCGTAGCCGTGCGCGGCGAGCGCGGTGACCAGCCCGGCCGTCGCGCGCTCGACGCCGCCGTGGAAGACGAAGGGGCGGGCGACGATCAGGAGGCGCACTGTAGCGGGGGCCGCGGGGCCGGCGCGATCGGTGGGTGTGCGAAGCCGCAGCGCGTCCGACGCGCGAGGCGAGCCTGTGTGAGTCGGCCTGAGACGAGGAGCGACCCGGCTGCGTTCCGCATGCCGCCTTTCACTCCACCGAGGGGCACATCAAGGCCGTCCGCGTGCCGCGAGTCGCTCGATCAATGGGAACAACACGGCCCGGGCGGCGCGGAAGCTGTATCGCTCGTCGCAGCGCCGGCGGGCCCGGGCCCCGAGCTCGCGCGCCTCGTCCGGGCGCTCGAGCAGGCGCCGGATCGCCGCCGCGAGCCCGCGCGGGTCCCCCGGCGCCACGACGAGCCCGCAGCCGTCGAGGATCTCGGGGATCATCGACACCGACGTGGAAACGATCGGACGCCCGAGTGCCATCGCGTCGAAGAGCTTCGCGGGCACCTGGCCCACCGTGTCCGTCGTCTCGCGCTGGGGCACCGCCACGACGTCTGCGGCGACGAGGAAACGCGGGACGTCGTCGAACGGGATCTCACCGAACACCCGCACGTGCGGGAGCGCCGCCCAGCGCCGTGCCGCCGGACGTCCGCGGTCCGCACCGACCAGCGCGAGGACGACACCCGGCCCGAGGAGCCCCACCGCCTCGACGAGATCGTCGACGCCCTTGTAGGCCCGCGGCGTGCCGAGAAACATAACGACCTTTTCCCTCGCGACGCCGAGCGCCGCGCGCGCCCCTGCCGGGTCGTAGCGCGCCGGGTCCCAGGCGTCGGTGTCGCGCGCGTGGGGGAGCAGCACGCCACCGAAGCGCTCGGCCAGGAAGCGCGACGCGGCCGTGCGAGCGTCGGCGCGTCGCACGAGGCGCTCGGTCGCCCATGTCCACGCGAGCCCGTTGGGGTCGGCGAGGTCGAGCGCTCGGCCGGCGCGGCCCCAGAGCCCGGAGCGGTACAGGAACCCGAGCTCCCAGTCGTCGATGTCGAGGAGCAGCGGACGCCGACGGCGCGAACGCGCAAGCAGGCCGAGACCGTAACTCGTCGGACGCGGCTTGGACGCGACGATGAAGTCGCCGTCGATCAGCGCGAGGAGCGCGGGCAGACGTCGAAGGAACCCCGGGTACTTCCCTGCGCGCAGGGCGCGGTACCGGACGCCGCCTCCCGCGGCGGGCTTCCAGAGCGACGGGCCGAACTGGGGACCGACCACCTCGACGTCCCAGCGTGCCGCCAGGAGACGCGCGAGCAGATCAGCGCGGCCGGCCGCGTTGTCGGAGAGATCGAAGGCGACGACCGAGATCTTCACGCAGCCGGGGCGGTGACGAGGCGCCCGTAGCGGGCCTCGAGCGCTGCGGCGAGCCGCGCGCCCGAGTAGCGGCTCTCGACCAGCGCCCGTCCCGCGTGGCCCAGTCGCTCGCGCGCGGCGGGCTCCCCGAGCAGGCGCGCGATCGCGTCGGCCAGGGCCGCGGCGTCACCGGCGGGCACGAGCGCCGCATTCACGCCATCGGTCAGCACCTCGGGCACGACACCCACGCGGGAGGCGATCAGCGGTCGGCCAGCGGCCAGGCACTCGAAGACGACGCGCGACATGCCGTCCGACTCGAGCGGGACGTAGAGCACGAGGTCGAGCGTCGCGAGCGCGCGTGGGACGTCGTCTGCGAATCCCGAGACGGTGATCTGGGCGTCGAGGCCGGCGGTCCGGATCGCCGTGCGGATCGAGGGCTCCATCGCGCCGCGACCGACGAAGGTGAAGCGCGGGGAGAACCCGGTGTCGACCAGGCGCGCGGCCGCCTCGATCACGACGGTGTGGCCCTTCATCACCCGGAGCCCGGCGACCATGCCGACGAGCGGACGATCGGGCTCGCCCCCGAGCCGACGGCGAACGGCCGGGTCCGCCGGGAGCGGCCGGTACGCCTCGATGTCGGCGCCGCCCGGGAGTGTCGTCACGCGCTCGGGCTCGAGGAGCCCCGAGGCGAGGTACTGGCCGCGGATCGCGTCGGTCACCGTGACGACCCACGCGGTCGCCCGCCGGTAGAGCCAGCGGTTGGCCGCGTGCGGCCGGACCGCCTGCGCGATGTGGCGCGTGCGGACGATCGGGCGCGGCGTCCGGCTGAGTCGGTTGGCGGCGGCGGCGAGCCAGTGCTCCTTGCCGCGATGGACGTGCACGATGTCGGTCTCCGCGAGCTTCGCGACGAGGCGGCGCACGTCGGCGGCGTCGGCGAGGGGCGCGATCCCGCTCGCGAACGCGAAGGTCTCCGTGCGCCGGACCCCCAGCGACCGCGCCGGCGCGATCACCCGCGCCTCGCTTCCGGCGCGGCAGCCGAGCGTCACCTGGTGGCCGCGACGCTCGAGCTCGCGGCTCACGCGCGCGGCCCAGTAGGCGTCGGACGACCAGCCGCGGCAGGAGACGAGCTGGAGGATTCTCACACGAGGCTCCGATAGACCCGCTCGACCGTGTCGATCGACCGCTCGGGGCTGAACACGTCCTGCGCGCGCTGGCGCCCGGCGGCGCCGACCGCGCGGCCACGCTCCGGCGCCAGGAGCACGGTGGCGAGCGCGGCGCACACGCTCTCGGGGCGATCGTCCTCGATCAGGAGGCCCGTCTCGCCGTGGACGATGGTCTCGGGCAGGGCGCCCACCCGCCGTGCGACGACCGGACGCCCGGCCGCCATCGCCTCGAGCGCCGCGCGACACGACTCGTCGGAGCCCGCGGACATGAGCGCGAAACAGTCCGCCGCGCCGAGGACGAGCGGGAGGTCACGATCGCGGTAGCCGGTGAAGACGACTTGGTTCACGAGTCCGAGCTCGGCGACGAGCTGCTCGAGGTGGCCGCGCGTCTCGCCTTTGCCCACGAGGAGGAGCCGCGCCGCGGGCAGCTCCCGGAGGAGCAGCCGAAAGCCCTGGAGCAGGAGGTCGTGGCCGCGGTTCGGAGCGAGCCGGGCGACCGAGACGATCACCGGCGCGTCGCCGAGCTTGAACTCGTCGCGCACCGGCCGAGGGTCGGCCTCCTCGGCGAAGCGCGCGAGGTCCGCCGAGCCCGGAATCCAGTGGACTCGCTCGGCCGCGATGCCCACCTCGCGGCAGCGCGCCTCGATCTGGCGCGAAACCGCGAAGACCGCCGCCGTGCGCCGGTAGAGCCTGACGCCGAGCCGGTCGCGCCTCACCGCGCGGAGGTTGTGGAACGTTCGCACGAGCCGCGGGCGTCCGCGACCCGAGACGGCCGGACGCGCGATCAGCCCGAGCCAGTGGTCGTGGGAATGATGGGCGTGGACGATGTCGATCCCCTCGCTCCGGATCGCGGCGCGCAGGCGCAGCGTGTCGCGGGCCGCCGCGCCCGGGGTCAGCGCGAGCCCCGGGAGCAGCTCGAGGCCCGCCTCGCGCGCCTTCGTCTCGAACCGATCGCCCGGGATCACGCCGAGGAGGACTTCGTGGCCCCGCGCTCTGAGGCCGGCCACCAGCTGGAGCGTCGGGTCCGCGCTGCCGGTCCACCAGCGGTTGGCGGCCAGGTGCAGGATCCTGAGCGGGGTCACGCGCGCACCGCGAGGAGCGCGTCGAGACGCTCGACGACGGCGGGCGCCTCGATCGCGCGCATGCACGGATGATCGATCGGGCACGTCCGGTAGAAGCACGGCGCGCACGGCACGTCGCCGCGGACCACGGCGACCGGGCCGCGCGGGGCCGTGAGCCGGGGATCGGTGGGGCCGAAGAGGGCGACGACGGGCGTCCCGAGCGCCGCGGCGAGGTGGGCGACACCGGTGTCGCCGCTCACGAGCGCGTCGAGCTCGGCGAGGAGTGCGGGGAGGAGCTCGGGACCGTCGCGCCCCGCGAGGCTCGGCGCCCGGGTCGCGCGCCCTACCGCCTCCACGAACGGCACGTCGCTCGCCGCACCGAGGAGCACCACCGTGGTTCCCCTGGCGCCGAGCAGCCGGCAGAGCTCCACGACGCACGCCGGATCCCAGACCTTGGCGCTGCCGTACGCCGCGCCCAGGTGGACGCCGACACGGCGCGCGGCGCCCACGGGCTCCGGCACCCCCGCTTCCCGCATGAGCGCGCGCACGCGCCGACGCTCCGGCGACGCCGCGGCGGGCGGCTCGAGGCGCGGGGCGCGGACGTCGACCGCGACCCCGAGGCGCTCGACGAGGCGCACGTATTCGTCCACCTGGTGGAGACGGGGCTCGGGCAAGGGAACCGGCTCGGTGAGGAGCCAGCGCCGCCCACCCATGGCGAAGCCGATCCGCCGGCGCGCTCCCCAGTAGAGCGCCGACGCCGCCGCCTCGAACGAGGTCGGCAAGAGCACCGCGGTCGTGCCGCCGAAGCCCCGTACGGTGTCGGCGGTGGAGAGCCGCCCGCTCCACGAGCGCGGATACGTGACGAGGACGTCGGCGAGCGCCTGATCGCCCAGGACCGCCGCCCACGGGCCCGCCAGCAGGAGCCGTTCGCCGTCGAGCGCCTGGCGGAGCGCGCGAATGGCGGGCACCGCCATCACGGTGTCCCCCAGCCAGTTCGGCAGCCGAACGATCACGCTTTCGGGCACGCGCGCTCGAAGGCGGCCCGCCATAGGTCCTCGCCCGTGGTGAGAACGAGGCGGATCGACAAGACGTAGAGGGGCCGGCGCGGCAGGGGCAGCTTTCTCAGGCGCACCCAGTCTTTCTCGGTCGTCATCAGGCCCTCGACCTGGAGGTCGCCGGCCCGCGCGTCGAGCGTCGCGATCTCGGCGGGCGTGTACCAGTGGTGGTCGGCGAACTCGAGGAACTGCCGGACCGCGACGCCCGCCGCGCCGAGCGTCTCCTCGAACGCCCGCGGCGTCGCGATCCCGGCGAACGCGAGCACCCGCGAGCCCCTGAGCTGGTCGAGGCTCACGGGCCGCATCCGGTTCGCCTCCCAGCACTCGGCGAGCGCGTACACGGCGGTCAGGACCGGAACGCCCGGTGCCCACTCGTTGACGGCGCTCACGACGGCCGCGGCTTCTTCCGGGCGCTGGGCGCCCGTGGCGACGACCAGGTGCGCCCGGCGCAGCGCCGCCAGCGGCTCCCGCAGGGGCCCCGCCGGCAGGAGCGCGCCGTTGCCCCACGGGTTCCGCGCGCGCGCCATCACGATCTCGAGGTCCTTCTTGAGCGTGCGGTGCTGGAACGCGTCGTCGAGAACGACCGCGGTCACGCCGAATCGCTGAACCGCGAGGCGCGCCGAGTCGTAACGCTTCGAGCCGACGATCACCGGCACGCCGGGCAGGCGCCGCGCCAGGAGGAACGGCTCGTCGCCCGCCTCCTCGGCGTCGAGCCGGATCGACGCCGCGTCGGCGACGACCTGGACGCCACCGGTTCGGCGGCCGTAGCCGCGACTGACGACCGCGGGTCGGTACCCGAGGTCGGCCAGCGTCTGCACGGCGACCTCCACCGCCGGCGTCTTGCCGGTGCCGCCGACGGTCAGGTTGCCGACGGAAACGACGGGTACCGGGAGCGCGCGCGACTTGAGGACGCCGCGCGCGTAGAGCCACTCGCGCGCGCCCAGGAGACCACTGTATCCCTTGCCCGCGGCGCCGAGGAGCCTCGCCGGGCCCTTCGGGAACCCTTCCTCCCAGCCCCGAAGGAAGCGCGGGCCGCCGTCCTTCACGGGTGGTCCCCCGGGACCAGGAAGCGGCTGACGAGCTCCAGCGTCTCGCGCACGGCGCCGCGGTGCGACGCCGCGGCTTCGTACGCCACCTCCCCGAGCTTCGCCCGAAGGCCCGCGTCCGAGAGGAGCCGCGCGAGCTCACGGCCGAGCTCCCCTGCGTCTCGCACCACGACCGCGGCGCCCGCCGCCTCGAGGAGCGCCGCCGACTCCCGGAAGTTCTCCGTGTGCGGCCCCATGAGCACGGGCTTCCGCCGGAGGGCGGGTTCCAGCATGTTGTGGCCGCCGAAGGGGACGAGGCTCCCGCCGACGAAGACGACGTCGGCGACGGTGTAGAGCGGCGCCAGCTCACCGACCGTGTCGAGCACGACGACGGCGTCCCGCCCGCGCGCGCGCCCGAGCTCGCTACGAAGCACCACGGGCCAGCCCCGGCCGGTGACGAGTGCCTGGACCTCCTGCGCCCGCTCCGGATGACGGGGCGCGATTACCAGCGCGAGCTCGGGGCACTCCCGGAGCGCCGTCCGATGCGCGTCGAGCACCACCTCCTCTTCGCCGCGATGGGTGCTCCCCGCGATCCACACGCGGCGGTTCGGCCCGAAGCCGAGCAGCCGGCGCCAGAGGTCCGCCGAGCCTACCGTGTCGGACAGGGGCTCGTGCTTGATGTTGCCGGTGACGACGACGCGCTCCGGGCTGACGCCGAGAGCGATGATCCGCCGCGCGTCCTCGGCTGACTGCATGGCGAAGACCCGCACGTCGGCGAGGACGGGGCGCATGAGGCCGCGCAGGAGGTGGTACCGACGGTACGAACGATCAGAGATCCTTCCGTTGGCGATCATGACCGGCACGCCCCGCGCGGCGAGGGTCCGCAGCATGTTCGGCCAGAGCTCGGTCTCCATGCACACGAGGAACGCCGGGTCGAGCTCGGCGACGAATCGCCGCGTCGCCCACGGGAGGTCGAGCGGGAAGAACCGGTGGGTCGCGAGCCGCGCGTAGCGCTCACGCACGACCTTCGCCCCGGTCTCGGTCACCGTCGTCACCACCAGCGGCAGGTCGGGGCAGAGCCGGCGGAGCCCGTCGACGAGCGGCGCGGCGGCGATGGCTTCACCGACGGAGACGGCGTGGAGCCAGGCGGCGCGCGCGTGGGCGCGGCGCCTGGGGCCGCCGAAGCCGAGCCGCGCACGCACGTTGAGGCGCCCGCCGCGGCGCACGAATCGGACCACCGCGGCCGGCGCGTAGAAGAGCACGAGCGCCAGGAGCACCACCGCCGTGTAGAGCGCGTACATCACGCGGCCAAGAGCCTCTCGGCCGCGGCCGTCGCGTCGTCGAGGTGCCGTGCGACATCCTTCATGGCGCGCTCGTGCTCGGCGTCGCGCGCCACCGGAAGCGGCGGGCCGAAGACGACCGCGCATCGCGCGAAGGGCCAAGGGATCATGAACGCGTCCCAGCTCCGGAGCCGGAGCGCGGGCCGCGCCGCGACGGCGAGCGGCACGATCGGCGCACCGGTGAGCGCGGCGAGCGTCACCACTCCGGGCTGGAGCTGTCCGCGCGGCCCCCGCGGGCCGTCGGGAACGACGGCGATGTCGCGCCCGCGCCGCACCGCCGCCACGAGCGCGCGCCCCGCCTCACGGCCGCCGCGCGACGTGGAGCCGCGCACGCTGTCGAGACCGAACCGGGACAGATAGCGCGCCACGATCTCCCCGTCCCGGGAGCGACTCACGAGCACCGTCGCGGCCCGGGCGCCGTGGCTCGCGCGGAGCCGCTCGTTGATCCACGGCACCATGAGGACCTGACCGTGCCACACGGCATAGATGACGGGACGGCCGGGGGCCCAGTGGCGCCCCACGGCCTCGGTGCCCGCCACGGTCAGACGGAGCGTCGTCCCGAGCACTCGCACGAGGGTTGCGGCGATCGGCGGCGCCAGCGGGCCGGCGACACAGGCGAGCGCGCTCACGACACCACTCCCGCCTCGGAGAGCACGAGGCGCGCGGCGCGCGCGCCGACGCCGGGCGCGCCGAGCTGGCCCTGGAGCTCGCTGAACGCGGCCCGTTGAGTGTCCAGAGCGCCCGGGGTGTCGAGCAGCCGCAGGGCCTCGCGACCGAGACGCTCGCCCGTCGCGGCCTCCTGGGTAAGCTCCGGCACGACCGCGCGCCCGAGCGTCAGGTTCGGCAGGCTGATCCACGGCACGCGCATCAGCGACCGGACCATGAGCTCGGTCAGGCGCGACACGCGGTAGCAGACGACCATGGGCGTGCCGAGCAGCGCCGCCTCGAGCGTCGCCGTGCCCGAGGCCACCAGGAGCAGGTCCGCCGCCCTCATCACGGCGTGGGTCCGGTCGTGGGCGATCGCCACCGGGCCCCCGGCGCCGAGCCGGCGCTCGACCGCCGTGAGCTCGACCGTCGGCGCCAGCGCGAGCACGAAGCGCGCCTCGCGTCGCGCCGCGCCGATGGTCGTGACTCCCTCCCGCATCGCAGGCAGCACTCGCTCCACCTCCTCGCGGCGACTGCCGGGCAGAAGCCCGATCACGAGCGCCCGGTCGTCGAGGCCGAGCTGGCGCCTCGCGGCCGCCCGGTCGGGTGCGCCGGCGAGCGCGTCGAGGAGCGGATGGCCGACGAACTCGACGGGCACGCCCGCGCGCCGGTAGAGGGCAGTCTCGAACGGAAAGACCGCGAGCACGAGCGAGACCACGCGGCGGATCGTCTTGACGCGCCACGACCGCCACACCCAGACCTGGGGCGGGATGAAATAGACGACGGGGACTCCCGCCCGACGCGCCGCCCGCGCCAGGCGCAGGTTGAACTCGGGAGAGTCGATCACGACGAGGACGCGGGGCCGGCGGGCGCCATCGAGCGCCCTGCGGAGCCGCCGGTAGGCGCGGTAGAACACCGGGATTCGGTTCAGCGCCTCGGTCCCGCCGGCGACCGCGGCGGCGGTGACGTCGACGAGCAGATCCATGCCAGCGTCGGCCATGCGCGCGCCGCCCATCCCGTAGAGACGGTACCCAGGCGCCTCGGCCCGGAGCGCCCGGCACAGCGCCGCGCCGTGCAGATCCCCCGAGGCCTCGCCAGCGGCGAGCATGATCGACGGAGCGTCGCCTGGCACCCTAGACACCGACGAACGCCATCCCGACCAGGTCGGCGTGCCGCAAGCTCGCCTCCCTGTCGACGACCAGCACACGTCCAGCCTCGATGGCGACCACCGACGCGCGGCCGTCCGCGGCGGCCGCAAGGCTCTCCGGGCCGACCACGGGCGTGTCGAAACGGTAGTCGTGGCTGGGCGCCACCGCCTTGACGATCACCGCGCCCGGCCCGGCGAGTGCGGTGCCGCGCCGGATCGCTTCGGTGGTCCCTTCGAGGGCCTCGACGGCCGCGACCGCCCCCCGGCGGAGCACGACGGTCTGGCCGATTCGCGCCTCCGCCGCCTCACGAGCGAGGCTCAGGCCGTGCTCGATGTCGGCCCGCTCCTCTCCCGTCGGCGCTCGCGCCGACCAGCAGCCCGCCGCGGCCAGGCCGTCGCCCAGGAACCCGCGCTGATCGAGGAGCGTGATCTCCATCTCCGCCAGCGTCTGCACGATCGCGTCGAGGATTCGCACGTCCGTCAAAGTACCCGCGCGCTCCGCCATCCCCGCAAATGTCGAGTCGGCCCGGCGGGCGCCGAGCACGTCCCGGAACCAGAACTTCCCGCCGAGCAGCACTGCCCCGACGTCCTCCGCGCGGAGCGCCTGGAGCACGGCTCCGAGCTCGGTGACCCGGCTCGGGATCACGCGGTCGGCGGAGGGACCGAGGCCGGGGGCGTCGTCGAAGGCAAACGCCACGACGCGCCAACCCTGGCGCCGGGCCTCCGCCGCCATGCGCGCCGGCAGCGGACCGGCGCCACACATCAGGCCGAGTGATCGCTCCACGGCAGGGTGCTCGGGTAGACGACCTCGCCGCGCCCGTCCCGGATCATACGCTCGATCTCGAGGGCGATCGCCAGCGAGCGAACGTCCTCCTCCGGTGCCAAGACGCCCGGCTGCCCCGCACGCGCCCGCTTCACCGCCCGGGCGAGGTGGAGGATCTCGAGCTTCAGCGGATTGTCCTTGTGCACCTGGACGTGCTCGACGAAGGAGGCGCGGCGGTAGCGGATCGACTCCCTGTTCAGCGTGTACTCCTGCGCGGCGCGTCGGTGGATGCGGATGTCCTGCTCGGAGTAATCGAGGACGACGTACGCGTCCGGCTGCGTGACCGCGAGCGTGCGGATCTTCTCCTCGGTCGCGCGGCTCGCCGTGATGATCGCGAGCGTCCCCGACTCGAACGCGATCTGCACGGTCGCCACGTCCACCGACCCCGAGTGGACCGTCGAGCCCATCGCCGTCAGGCGCCGCGGTGGCGAGTCGACGAGGCCCAGGACGATGTCGAGGTCGTGGATCATCAGGTCCATCACGACCGTGTCCTTCTGGACACGCGGCTCGAAGGGGCCGAGCCGGCGCGACTCGACGAGGAGCGGCGCCTCGACGATCTTCTTGAGCTCCTGCACGGCGCCGTTGAACCGCTCGACGTGGCCGACGTGGAGGATGGCGCCGGTGCGGCGCGCGATCGCAAACAGCTCGCGCGCCTCCTCGAGCGTCGGCGTGATCGGCTTCTCCAGAAGCACGCTCACCCCCGCCTCGAGGAAGTCGCTCGCGACCTGAAAGTGCTGCTCGGTCGGCACCGCGACGCTCACGAGGTCGACTCGGCCGATCAGGTCGCGATGGTCGGCGAACGCACGCGTGTCGTAGTGCGCGGCGACCCGCGTGGCGCGGTCGCGATCCACGTCGACCACGCCGGCGAGCTCGATGTCCCACAGCTCGGCGTAGACGAGGATGTGGTACTGGCCCATGTGGCCCGCGCCCACCACGCCCGCGCGCAGCCGCCCGTCCGCGTGCGCGATCACACCCGCTCGCTCTCGGGCTCGGGCGTGACGTCGCCTCCCTCACCCGCGCCGCGCCGCGGCGGGCCGCAGATCCCGTGCCGTGCGCCCGCGATGAATTCCGCGAGCCGGACGACGGGCGGCAACGCGGGCAGCTCGCTCCGGATCCGCTCGAGCGCCTTCTGGGGGGCGAGCCCCGAGCGATAGAGGAGACGGTACGCGTCCTGGAGCACCCGGCGCTCGGCGGCGGGCATCCCGGCGCGCCGGAGCCCGACGACGTTGACCCCGCGGACGACCGCCGGGCTCCCGTCGACGAGCATGTAGGGTGGCACGTCCGCGTTCACCTTCGACACACCACCGACGTATGCGTAGGCGCCGATTCGCGTGAAGGGCACCATGCCCGTGAGCCCGCCGATCGTCGCGCACTCGCCGATCTCGCAGTGACCCGTGATCCCGGCGTAGTTGATGATGATCGCGCCGTCGCCGACCTTGCAATCGTGGGCGATGTGGCTCATGGCCATGACGAGGCAGCCGGCGCCGACGTCGGTCCATCCGTCGGCACGCGTCGCGCGGTGGATCGTCACGTACTCGCGAACCACGGTCTTGGCACCGATCCTGACCCCGGAGGGGGTGCCCTCCTTGAATTTCAAGTCTTGCGGCCGGCCACCCAGGATGGAGCCGTGGCCGATCTTCACGCCGGGCGCGAGCTCCACGCGCCCCTCGAGCACACAGTGGTGACCGATCTCCACGTCGGCGCCGACCGTCACCGCGGGCCCGATGATCGAGAACGCGCCGATGCTGGCCGTCGGATGGATTCGCGCCCCGGGGTCGACGAGCGCGGTCGAATGGACGGCGTCAGCCATCGGTCACCTCGCCGGCGCCGAGCCGCGTCTCGAGCGACGCGAGCCGCCGCTCCACGCTGCGCAGGCGCCGCGCGAGCTCCGGCAGCTCGCCCTCGAGGACGAAGATGCGCTTGGCCTCGATCAGCGGGCGCGCCGGCGTGCCGAACACCTTCTCGCCCGTCGCGACGTCGCGGGCGAGGCCGGATTGCGCGGCGACGACAGCGCCGTCACCGATCGTGAGATGGTCGGCGACGCCCACCTGTCCGGCGAGCACGACACCCCGGCCGACCCGGCACGACCCGGAGATCCCTACCTGGGCGACGATGATCGAGTGCTCGCCGATCTCGACGTTGTGACCGACCTGCACGAGGTTGTCGATCTTGGTCCCCCGGCGGATGATCGTCTGCCCCAGGGTGGCACGGTCGACGGTCGTGTTGGCGCCGATCTCGACGTCGTCCTCGACCAGCACGGAGCCGACCTGCGGGATCTTCCGGTGCGCTTGGCCGTCGAAAGCGTAGCCGAAGCCGTCGGCGCCGATCACCGCGCCCGGGTGGATCACGACGCGCTTGCCGAGCCTCACCCCGGCACAGACGGCCACGCGCGCGTGCACGACCGACGCCTCGCCGACCTCGGCGCCCGCCCCGACGAATGCCAGCGGACCGATCCGGACGTGGGGCCCGATGACGGCGCCCGACTCGATCACGGCGAGCGCCCCGACCGTGGCGGTCGGCGCGACGCTCGCGTCGCGGGCGACGATCGCTGACGGGGCGACGCCGGCGACCACCGCCGCGGGCGGGTGGAACAGGGTGAGCAGCTCGATCAGCGCCTGCTGCGGCGCGCGCACGCGTAGCACCGGCGCGGGCAGCCCCGACACCTCGGGCCCTGCCAGAAAGGCGCCCGCGCGCGAGGCCTTCGCCGCCTCGACGTAGCGAGCGTCGACAAGGAACGAAATCTGATCGGGGCCCGCGCTCTCGAGCGGCGCGACCCCGGTCACGACGGCTGCCGCGTCGCCCTCCAGCGTGGCGTGGAGGGCGCGGGCGAGCTCACGAAGTGTGAACCCGGCTCCCATGGCCATCGGCCGCCTACTTTTTGTCCTTGCCCGCGTTCTGCTGATCGTACGCCCGGATGATCTCGTCGGTCAGGTCCGCCTCGGGCGCGCCGTAGAGGACGGCCGCGCCGCGCTTCTCGACGATCAACACCAACCCGCGCTCCTTGCCGATCTTCTCGATGACGCCGGACAGGTCCTGGAGCACGCGCTGCAGGAGTTGCTGCTCCTTCTTCTCGAGCTCCTTCTGGAGGTCGTCGGCCAGGCGCGCGGCGTCACGGCGGTTGCGTTCGAACGCATCCTGCTTGTCGCGGCGCGCCTCCGCCGTCATCAGCGGCCCCTTCTTCTCCAGCTCGTCGCGCAGCATCTCCAGCTCCTTACGCTTGGCGTCCATCTTCTGCTGCATCCCCGCCTTCTCGCGCTCGAGCTGATCGCGGGCCGCGACGCCCGCCGCGGAGCGGACCAGGACACGCTGGACGTCGATGAACGCGATCCGGGCCGCCGGCGACTGCGACCACGCCGGTGGAGAGACCGCGACGACGAGGACGGCCGTCAGCGTCAATGCATTCTGCAGGGCCCGCATGTCACCCCTCCTAGAACGGCGTGCCCACCGAGAAGTTGAACGCGCCGAAGTCCTCGCCGGCCTTGCGGTCCGGGTTGATCCCGTAGTCGACGCGGATCGGCCCGAACGGCGACTGCCACCGGATCCCGCCGCCGACCCCCTTCTTCAGATCCGTCAGATCGAACTTCGTCCCGAACCCGTACACGTTACCGACATTAAAGAACCCGGCGAGCCGGAAGCCGAACGGCAGCGGGATGATGTACTCCGCGTTGCCGAGCACCTGGGTCGAGCCGCCGATTCGCTGACCGGCGTCGTCTTTCGGCGAGATCGTGTGGAACTTGAAGCTCCGGATCGTGTTGGGCCCGCCGAGATAGAACCGCTCGAAAAGCGGCAGCGGTTTATCGGCCCAGCCGAAGCCATAGTCCGCCTCGACGCGACCGCCCAGGACGTGGCCGAACCAGACCGGGTAGAACTGGGTCGTAAACACTCCGGTCTTCACGTACTTCGAATCACCGCCGAGTCCGGCGAACTCCGCCGACACGTTGCTCTGTCCGCCCTTCGTCGGCGCGATGACGTTGTCGCGACTGTCGCGCCCCACTCCTCCCGACACCGCCGAGGTCACCTGGACTCCCTTCTGGTCTTGGAGCTCTGCCGACAGCGCCGCGACGTCGCTGAGGTTGCTGATCCGGTCGCGCGACGCCCGGTAGCCGAGGGTCCACCGCCAGTACTCGAGGAACGGGTGACCCAGCCGGAGCGCGGTTCCCAGCGTCTCGTAGCGATACTCGGTGTACTGCCGCGTGTTGCTGTACAGGTCGAATCCCCCGGAGAGGGGGCGATCGAACAGCCACGGATCCGTGAAGCTGATCACCCCTTGCTGTGTCCTGCCGCCACCGCGCAGACGCACGGCGACCTCCCAGCCACGCCCGGGAAGTTACGCTGCGCGAGGTCGATGGTGCCGACGAAGCTGTCCACCGACGAGAAGCCGCCGCCGAGGCTGAAGATGCCCGTCGGGCGCTCGGTGACCTCGACGTTGACGATGATCTTCGTCTTGTCCGACCCTGGTTGGGTGGTGACCTCGACTTTTTCGAAGTAGCCGAGGTTCACGAGCTTCTGGCGGGCCCGGTCCTTCTTCTGCAGCGTGTAGAGGTCCCCCTCGTGGAGCGGGATCTCGCGGCGGAGAATCTTGTCCTGGCTGCGGACGTTGCCGCTGATGTTGATACGCTCGACGAACACCTCGGGCCCCTCGGTGATGTCGAACGTGATGTTGATGACGTTCTGGCCGGGCACCTGCTCCGTCTTGGGGACGACGTCCACCGATGCGCGGCCGATGGTGCCGTAGAGGTTCTCGATGCCCCTGAGGCTCTCGCGCAGCTTCGACCGCGAGAACACGTCCCCGGGCTTCACCTTCAGCTGGCGCCGGACCTCCTGCTCGGGGAAGAGCGTGATCCCGTTGAGCTTGACCTCGCCGACCTTGAACTGCGGTCCCTCGACGACCGTGAAGGTGACCGTCACGCGCGCCTTCTCACGGTCCACGGCCACATCGGTGGACTCGACGCGGGCCTGGACGTAGCCGTGGTCGTTGTAGAGCTGAATGATTCGCTCGACGTCCTCGTCGAGTCGCTGGCGCTGCACCTTGCCGCGGAGGATGAAGTACTGTCGCTCTCGGGTCGCGAGCGCGTCCTTGAGCTCGCTCTCCGTGAGCCCCTTGTTGCCCTTGAAGAGGATCCTGTCGATCTTGATCTGACGACCCTCGACGATGCTGAACACCACGCGAACGTCACCGTCGGGAAACTTCTCGACGTTCGGCGTCACCTGGACCTCGAAATACCCCTCGTCCGCGTAGAAGTCCCTGAGCTTCTCGACGGCGCGCTGGACGTCCACCGGGTTGTAGACGCTGCCCAGCTTGAGATCGACCTTGTCCTGGAGCTCC
>Ga0134111_10000255_pt1 | contig 17759 bp, 10 predicted proteins | sample 15_D_Rain_40_2_1_FD_94465 | JGI IMG/M metagenome (GOLD analysis project Ga0134111, IMG submission 94465) | Grasslands soil microbial communities from the Angelo Coastal Reserve, California, USA - 15_D_Rain_40cm_2_11112015 | ecosystem: Environmental > Terrestrial > Soil > Grasslands ...
AGGAGGTCGGCGCGCGCGAACGCCAGCGCCACGTAGTGGACGACGAGATAGCCGGCCATGATGGCGATGGCGAGGCCGACGCCGAAGAGCCGGCCGCCGCGCGGCGACTGCAGCGCCAACGGGATGGCGACGAGGACCATCACGAGGTTCACGAGCGGAAAGGAGAGCTTGGAATAGAGCGCGACCAGGTATTTCTTGGCCTGGAAGCCGGCGGCTTCGAGACGCGCCACGTAGTCGCGCAGCTCCCAGTAGCTCATCGACTCGAAGTCCTTGTGGATCCGCGTGAACTCCTCGATGTCCTCGTTGAGCTCGAGGGCGGTGAACGTGAACGGCACCGTCTGCACGGTGCCGCCGGGCTCGATCTCGCGGAAGGCGCCGTCGCGCAGCTCCCAGCCCGCCTCCGTCCAGTGCGCCTGCCGGGCGTCGAGCCGGTTGAGCAGCCGGAACTGGCGGTCCATCTCCAAAATCGTCACCCCGTAGAGGTCGCTCGTCCCGGGACTCAAGAGCTCGACGCGATAGAAGCGGCTGTCCGCGCTGCGGAGCCACAGCCGCTGGCGCGACTGGAGGTGGCGGGGGAGCTGGCCCCGGATCTTCACGCGGTCCACCTCCTCGCCCAGCTCGTTCAGGCGCGGCAAGAACAGCTCCTGGAAGAGCATCGCGCTCACGGCCACCGACAGGCCCATCAAGAGCACGGGCGCGCTCACACGGTAGAGACTGATGCCGGCGGCCTTCATCGCGGTCAGCTCGTGGAACCGGCTCAGCGAGAGAAACAGAAAGATCGTCGCCACGAGCATGACGACCGGCAGTCCCTCGTGGAGCGCCGCCGGCAGCCGGTAGAGAAAGTGCTCGAAGATGTAGATGAGCGGCGGCTTGACGCGCAGGAACCGGTTGAGCGTCTCTCCCAGGTCGACGACGACGTAGAGCGCCGCCGCCACCGCGAGCCCGATGCCGAGGAAGGCGAGGAACTCGCGCATGAGGTAGCGGTCGAGGATGTGCGTCGAGTCGGTGGCGCCGTGGCCCACGCGGGCCGTCCCCGTCGACGCGCGCGTCCCCGGCATCAGCGGGCGGAGCGCGTCGAGCGCCCGCCAGGCGAAGGTGAGACGCGGCGCCCGCCACTCGCGGGCCGTGGCCACGAGCAGCGTGAGCCCGATGATCGCGAACGTGATGTTCGGTGTCCAGATGGCGATCCAGGCGGGGATGCCCTCGCGCAGGGCGGACCCCTCCAGCGACGTCAGGAGCATGTAGTACGAGACGAGGATCACCAGGCTCCCGGCGAGCGCGATGGACCGGCCGCCGCGATGTGACCGCACGGCGAGCGGGAAGGCGACGAGCGGGAACACGAGCGCGGCCAGCGGGAACGCAAACCGCTTGTGCAGCTCGACCTCATACGGCACGCGGCCGTGGGCGTCGCCGGAGAGCTCCTCGATGCGCGCGAGCAGCGCCCCCAGTCCCAGGTCCTTCTCGGGCTTCGCCACGCTCGTCGTGCTCTTCAGCGGCGAGTCCACCGACAGGCTCATGTCGTAGATCGCGAAGTTCGTGTAGCGGTAGCGCGAGGGCGCGGCGGCGCCGCCCGTCGGGCTCTGGTTGACGCCGGGCAGGCGCGGCGGCGAGGCGGGGAGCACGTCGGCCTCGTTGACCGCACCGTTGATCAGGCGCAGGGTGAGGCGGCGGTTGGCCTCGTCGGTCAGCAGCCGTCCCTCGCGCGCGGTGATGATGCGTGAGATCTTCTGGTCGCGCTCGTCGGAGACGAGCAGGCCGCGCAACGCCACCTGCGAGGCGCTCACGTCCTCCACGTAGATGATGACGTCGCCGAAGGTGCCGTTGAAGACGCGTTCGTGCAGCCCGCTCACGGCGCGCGTCTGGAGAATCCGGAAGAGCTGGCGCTGGAACTCCTCGTTGGCGAGCGGGTTCACGACGAGGGTGAGCACCGCGGTGGCCGCCGTGATCACCACCGCGGCCAGCATCACCGGCCGGAAGAGCCGCAGCACGCTGACGCCCGCCGCCTTGAACGCGATGATCTCGAGGTCACCGGCCAGGCGGCCGCCCGCCAGCAGCACGGCCACCAGCAGCGCCATGGGCAGCGTGTGGGCGAGGAACGACGGCAGCATGAAGATCAGCAGCTGCAGCACGAGGTGGAAAGGCACGCCCTTGGTGATGACGAGCTCGGTGAGGTGGTAGATGCGGTCGATGACGAGGAAGAACGTGAAGAGCGCGCCGCCGAAGCAGAAGGGCGAGATCAACTCCCGGGTCAGGTAGCGGTCGAGGACCGGCACCGCTGGCGACTTCACTCGACTGTTGTACCATACCCTCCGTGACGCGACTCCGGCGCCGGACGCTGCTCACGGTCCTCGCCGCCCTCCTCGTCACGATCGCCGCCACGAGCACGATCGCGGCGACGCGCGCGCGGGCGGGGCGCGAGCCCGACCGCCTCGAGCGCTTTCGCGAGCTGGCCTCCTCGCGCCTCGCCCTCGGCGACCTCGCCGAGCCGGACAACCCCGCGGAGGCGTACCGCGACATCTACGCGCTCCTCGACGACGAGATCGTCGAGAGCCTTGCCTCCGGCGGCGTGTTCGCCTCGCCCGAGTTCTTGCAGGATCGCCTCGACGCGTTCGGCGAGGCGTGGGGCGGCGCCCAGATCCGGCTGGCGCGGCTCGGCCGCCTCGTGGTCGGCGCCTTCCGGCTCACCGAGGCGGGCGGCGGCAACAGCGTGCGCGTGTACGGCCCGCTGCACGACGAGGCGGCGCTGCTCGCCACGCTCTACCGCGAGGGCCGCCCCAGCGTGACGCCGCTGGCGGGCGCCGGCGAGCCGCAGTTCCTCGCCACGTGGGAGGGCGCGGCGTCCGGGCGTGGCACGCGCCCGCTGCGCGTCGATCTCGTCCGCGCCCACGCCGATGGCGTGCGCGTCACCTGGTCCACCGCGACGCTGTTTCCCGATGGGCTCCACGCGCGCGCCTGGGTCGTGCGCCCGGGCGAGATACGCCTGCGCTACGAGCTGCACTATCCCGGCTGGACGCCGGGCTGCGAGGGCCAGACCGAGCAGGAGGACGTGTACCGGCTCGTGCCGGCGCAGGGCACGCTGACGCGCGTGAGCCGCCAGCAGCACAACGCGTGGCACCGCGAGCTGCACGCGGCGGTCACGCGGCTCTTCACCGCGCTCGCCGAGCGCGACGAGCAGGCGCTGGCCACGGTCGTGCCCGATCCCGCGCTGCGCGCGAGCCTGCCGGCCCTGGTCTCCGAGCCCGCGTGCGACGCCGCCGACGGTGTGCGGGAGACCGTCTCGATCGCGGCCACGAGCGCGGATCGCCGTCCGTGGAGCCTCACGTTCCGCCGCGCCGGGGTCCGCTGGCGCCTGACCGCCGCCGCCCCGGTGATGCAATGAGCGACGGACCCCGTTACAATGACGCACCGCGCATGAGCGACCGGTCGCGCGACACCGCCGCCATCTCCGACCGCTACGAGCCCGCTGCCGTCGAGGCGCGCTGGTATCCGATCTGGGAGAAGCACGGCTACTTCCGGCCCGAGCTCCCGTCGAAGAAGAAGCCGTTCTCGATCGTCATCCCGCCGCCGAACGTCACGGGCTCGCTGCACATGGGACACGCGCTCGACATCACCCTGCAGGACGTCATGGTGCGCATGAAGCGCATGGAGCGCTTCAACACCCTCTGGGTCCCCGGCACCGACCACGCGGGCATCGCGACCCAGGTGGTCGTGGAGCGCCAACTCGCTGCCGAGGGCAAGACGAAGGACGAGGTCGGCCGTGAGGAGTTCCTGCGCCGGGTGTGGCGCTGGAAGGAGGAGTCCGGCGGCACGATCATCCGCCAGCTCAAGCGGCTCGGCGCCTCCTGCGATTGGTCTCACGAGCGCTTCACGATGGACGCGGGTTTGTCGCGCGCGGTGCGCGAGGTCTTCGTGCGCCTCTACCGGGAAGGGCTGATCTACCGCGACGACTACATCGTCAACTGGTGCCCGCGCTGCCAGACGGTCCTCTCGGATCTGGAGGTGGAGCGCGAGGAGCGCGACGCCGAGTTCGTCTACATCAAGTACGGCCCGCTCACGCTCGGCACCGTGCGGCCAGAGACCAAGCTCGGCGACACCGGCCTCGCCGTGCATCCCAAGGACAAGCGCTACAAGAAGTACGTCGGCAAGACCCTGGACATCCCGTCCGTCGACGGCAACATCCGCGTGAAGGTGGTCGCCGACGCGGCGGTCGATCCGAAGTTCGGTACCGGCGTCATCAAGGTCACGCCCGGCCACGATCCCGTGGACTTCGAGATCGGCCGGCGCCACAAGCTGCCGGTCCGTACGGTCATCGGCTTCGACGGCAAGATGACGGCGGCCGCGGGCAAGTACGCTGGTCTGGACCGCTTCGAGGTGCGCAAGAAGATCGTCGAGGACATGCAGGCGCTCGGCCTCATCGACCGCATCGAACCGTACCGGCATGCCGTCGGCGTCTGCTACCGCTGCAAGACGGTCGTGGAGCCGCTCGTCTCCAAGCAGTGGTACGTGAACGTCAAGCCGCTGGCGCGCAAGGCGGTGTCCGCGGTGCGCACCGGCAAGATCCGGATCATCCCGGAGAGCTGGACGAAGACGTACTACCACTGGATGGACCACATCCGACCGTGGTGCATCTCGCGGCAGCTCTGGTGGGGCCATCGCATCCCGGCCTGGTACTGCGAGCGCGACGGCTCGATCCACGTCTCGCGCACGGACCTCACAGCCTGTCCCAAGTGCAAGGGCCCGGTGCGTCAGGATCCCGACGTCCTCGATACGTGGTTTTCCTCCGGGCTCTGGCCGTTCTCGACGCTGGGTTGGCCCGACAAGACGCTCGAGTTGAAGACGTTCTATCCGACGTCGCTGCTCGTCACCGGCTACGACATCCTCTTCTTCTGGGTGGCGCGCATGGCCATGCTCGGGCTGCAGGTCACGCGCCAGGTGCCGTTCCGCGACGTGTACATCCATACGCTTGTCCGCGACCCGGAAGGCCAGAAGATGTCCAAGACGCGCGGCAACGTGGTGGATCCGCTCGTCCTGATGGACCGCTACGGCACCGACGCCCTGCGCTTCACGCTGGCCGGCCTGGCCGCCCCAGCGTGCGCGACGTGCGCATCACCGAGGATCGTCTCGAGGCTTCGCGCAACTTCGCCAACAAGCTGTGGAACGCGTCGCGGCTGGCGCTGTCGAACCTCGAGGGCTACGACGCCGCCGCGGCGGCGCGCCGCCCGCGATCTGATCTCGCCGCGCGCTGGATCGCGAGCCGGCTGGCGGCCGCGACACTGGACGTCCGCGCCGCGCTCGCGAGCTACCGCTTCAGCGACGCGACGTCCACGCTCTACCAGTTCGTGTGGAGCGAGGTCTGCGACTGGTATCTCGAGATCGCCAAGCTCGACCTCTATCGCGGCGACGATGCGGCGCGGCGCCTCGCCACCCAGCACACGCTCGTGACGACGCTCGAGACGACGCTACGCCTGCTGCATCCGTTCATGCCGTTCATCACCGAGGAGCTCTGGCAGCGGCTGCCCCACGAGGGCGACTCGATCATGATCGCGCCATATCCGACCGCCTCGCGCCGGCAGGTCGACGCGACCGCCGAGCGCGACATGGGCGTCGTCATGGGCGCGGTCACCGCGATCCGCAACATCCGCGGCGAGATGCGCGTGCCGCCGGGCGCCACGCTGGCGGTCACCGCGAAGACGGCCGGCGCCCACACCGCCCTCCTGCGCGCGCACGCGCCGCTCGTGCAGTCGCTCGCGCGGGCGAGGCTGACCGTGGATCCGCGCGCCAGCCGCCCGCGCAACTCGGGGCTCGGCGTGGTGGGGGCCACCGAGCTCTACGTGGGTCTCGAGGGCCTCGTCGACCTCGCGGCCGAGCGGCAGCGGCTGGCGAAGGAGATCCGGCGCGCCGAGGAGGCGATCGCCTTCGGCCGCGCCAAGCTCGCGCGCCCGGAGTTCGCGGAGCGGGCGCCGGCCGACATCGTGGAGAAGGAACGCGAGAAGGTCGCCGAGCAGGAGGCCCTGCGCGAGAAGCTCGTGGCGAGCCTCGAGTGGGTGGGATGACGATCGTCCACCTGCCGCGCGTGGACTCCACGCAGGGCACGATCTTCGACCTCGCCGGGCAGGGAGCGTCGGACCGCACGGTCGTGGTCGCCGACTACCAGGCCGCCGGGCGCGGCCGGCGCGGGCGCACGTGGGACGCGCCGGCGGGCACGAGTCTGCTGACCTCGATCCTCGTTCGCCCGCGGGCCACGCCGGAGCGCTGGGGCGGCTACTCGCTCGTCAGCGCGCTCGCCGTCGCCGACGCCCTCGCGTGCGTGGCGGGGCTGGGCGCGCGGCTGAAGTGGCCCAACGACGTCCTCGTCGGCGGCCGGAAGATCGCCGGCATCCTCCTCGAGAGCCGCATGCCGGCCGCCGGCAGCCCCGGCACGGCCGGGGCGGTGGGCGTGATCGCCGTCGGCATCGGGGTCAACCTGGGCCAGCGCGCGTTTCCGGCGGGGCTCGCCGAACGCGCCACGTCGGTCCTGCTCGAGACCGGCAAGATAGTCGAGCGCGACGCGGCGCTGGCGGCGCTGCTCGAGGCCTTCGACGGCTGGCGCGCGCAGCTGGAGCGCGACGGCCTCGCGCCGGTGCGCGCGCGCTGGCTGGCGCTCGCGGACACGATCGGTCGCCGCGTCTCGGTGGACGGCGTCACCGGGGTGGCCGTGGACCTCGACGCCGACGGCGCGCTCGTGCTGGAGGTCGGCGGGCGGCGGCATCGCGTGGTGGCCGGCGAGCTGGGAGTCGTCTGAGTTGCTGCTCGTGCTCGAGGTCGGCAACACCAACACGAAGGTCGGCGTGTACGAGGGCGACCGTCTGCGGGTGTCGTGGCGGCTCACGAGCCGGCGGGAGCAGACGGCCGACGAGTACGGCCTCTTCATCGAGACCCTGCTGCGCACGCGCGGCATCGAGCCGCGGCAGATCGACGGCGTCGCGCTCTCCAACGTGGTGCCCCCGGTGCAGCAGACGCTCGAGTCGATGTGCGAGAAGTACTTCGCCGTCGCGCCCTACTCGGTGGAGCCCGGCGTGAACGTCGCCATGCCGCTCGCCGTCGACAACCCGCGCGAGGTCGGCGCCGACCGGATCACGAAGTCGGTCGCGGCCGCCGCCCTCTATGGCCCGCCGCTCATCGTGGTCGATCTGGGCACCGCGACCACCTTCGACTGCGTGAACGCCGCGGGCGAGTTCATCGGCGGCGCCATCGCGCCGGGCATCTTCACCGCCACCGAGGCGCTCATCGCCCGCGCCGCGCGCCTGTACCGCGTCGAGCTGGTGCGCCCGAAGGAGGCGATCGGGCGCAACACCGTGACCAACATCCAGTCCGGCGTGGTCTATGGCTACGCCGGGCTGGTGGACGGCCTCGTCGACCGCATGAAAGCCGAGATGGCGGGCCGTCCGAAGTGCATCGCCACCGGCGGCCACGCCGCGCTGATCGCCAACGTCGCGCGCTCGATCGACTCCGTGAACGAGGACCTCGGGCTGGAGGGGTTGCGGCTCTTATGGACCCGCGCGCAGGGGCGGTGACGCGGCGCGGCTGCATTGACACCCGCCGGGGTGGCCGGTATACTGCACCAAATCTAGTGATGGGCGGGCCGGGCATCCCCTATATTTGGGGATAGGGCCCGGCGGGGATCGCAGGCCAGCCGGGAGGAACGACATGGGGATGTGGGTCGGCCGGGGGCGCAAGGCCAGGGCTGCGTACGGCTTCGACGATATCGCGCTCGTCCCGGGCAGCCTGACCGTCAACCCCAACGAAGTCGACGTCTCCTGGGAGCTCTGTGGCCATCGCTACGCCCTGCCCATCATCGCGGCCGCCATGGACGGCGTCGTCGGCCCCAAGCTCGCCATCGAGATGGGTCGCCACGGCGGCCTCGCCGTCCTGAACCTCGAGGGCATCTTCTCGCGCTACGCCAACCCCGACGACGTGCTCGACCGGATCGTCTCCGCCAGCCAGGAAGAAGCCACCAAGATCATCCAGTCGATCTACAGCGAGCCCATCAAGGAAGAGCTGATCCACCAGCGCATCCGCCAGATCAAGAAGGGCGGCGGTCCCGCCGTCGTCTCGTCGATCCCGCAGCGCGCCGAGCGCTTCGGCCAGATCGCGCAGGAAGCCGGCGCTGACATCTTCGTCGTGCAGTCCACGGTCACCACCGCGCGCCACATCGCGACCGAATACACGCCCGTGAATCTCAAGACGCTCAAGAAGCAGCTCGCCATCCCGCTCGTCATCGGCAACGTCGTCACGTATGAGGCGTGCCTGGAGCTGATGGAGGTCGGCGCCGACGCGCTGCTGATCGGCGTGGGCCCGGGCGCGGCCTGCACGAGCCGCGAGGTGCTCGGCGTGGGCGTGCCGCAGGTGACGGCCACCGCCGACGCCGCCGCCGCGCGGGACTTCCATTACAAGAGGACGGGCCGCTACATCCCGGTCATCACCGACGGCGGCATGACGACGGGCGGCGACGTGTGCAAGGCCTTCGCCTCCGGCGCCGACGCCGTGATGATCGGCTCGGCCTTCGCGCGCGCGACCGAGGCGCCCGGGCGCGGCTATCACTGGGGCATGGCAACGCCGCACGCGAACCTGCCGCGCGGCACGCGCATCCGCGTCGGCATCGCGGGCTCGCTCGAGCAGATCCTCTTCGGGCCGGCCTTCACGGAGGACGGCACGCTGAACCTCGTCGGGGCCATCCGCACCTGCATGGGCTCGGTGGGGGCCCAGTCGATCCGCGAGCTGCAGCAGACCGAGCTGATCATCGCGCCCACCATCAAGACCGAAGGCAAGGTCTTCCAGCAGGCGCAGAAGCTGGGGCGTCCACGCTAGGGCCGCGCCGCCCGTGAACCAGATCGTCGTCCTCAACGCCGGCGGGCAGTACTGCCACCTCATCGCCCGCCGCATCCGCGAGCTGGGCGTTCACGCCGTCGTCGCCGACGTCCACCGGCCCGCCACCGACTTCCGGGGCGCACGCGGCCTCATCATCTCGGGGGGGCCGGCCAGCGTCACCGAGCCGACGAGCCCGTCGGTGGATCGCGCGATCTACGAGCTCGGCGTGCCGATCCTCGGCATCTGCTACGGCCACCAGCTGCTCGCGCGCGATCTCGCGGGCCGCGTCGAGCCGGGGACGACGAAGGAATATGGCCACTCCTCGCTGCACGCGGGCGAGGGCCGGCTCTTTCGCGGCCTGCCCGCGCGCCAGTTCACCGTCTGGATGAGCCACGGCGACACGGTGGTCGACGTGCCGCCGGGCTTCGTCATCACCGGCGAGACGGACGACTGCAAGGTGGCCGCGATGGAGCATGCCGGCCGCCGGCTGTTCGGCCTGCAGTTCCATCCCGAGGTCGTCCACACCGAGCACGGCACCGAGATCTACCGCACCTTCGTCTTCGACGTCTGCGGCTGCCGCGAGGACTGGGATCCGCGCGCCCGCGTCGACCAGGTCGTCGCCGACATCCGGCGCGCCGCCGGCGACCGCAAGGTGTTCTTCCTCATCAGCGGCGGTGTGGACTCCACCGTCGCGTTCTCCCTCTGCGCGCGGGCGCTCGGCCCGGAGCGCGTGCTCGGCCTCTACGTCGACACGGGCTTCATGCGCGAGGGCGACGCCGAGGCCATGCAGTATCTGACGACGGCGCTGGGTGCCCGCACGGTCCGGCGCGTCGACCGCAGCGCCGACTTCTTCGGCCGCCTGCGCGGCGTCATCCATCCCGAGGACAAGCGCGCCATCATCGGCGAGACGTTCGTCGCCGTGCAGGAGGACGAGTTCGCGCGGCTGGGCCTGCGTGAGGAGGAGTGGCTGCTCGGGCAGGGGACCATCTATCCCGACACGATCGAGTCGGGTGGCGCGCGCCACGCCGCGAAGATCAAGACGCACCACAACCGTGTCGAGCGCATCCAGGCGCTGATCGACGCGGGCCGCGTCATCGAGCCGCTCGTCGACTTCTACAAGGACGAGGTGCGCGTGCTCGGCGAGGAGCTGGGGCTGCCGCACGACGTGGTGTGGCGCCACCCGTTCCCCGGCCCGGGTCTCGCCGTGCGCTGCCTGGGGGCCCAGGCGCGTGCGCCGGTGGAGTCGCTCGAGCCGACCACGATCCCCCTGCCGGCGGGGGCCGAGGGCTGGATCGTCCCGGTCCGCACGGTCGGCGTGCAGGGCGACGAGCGCAGCTACTCGCGGCTGCTGGCCGTGGCCGGGCTCGGGGAGGCCGAGGCGGCCGGGGCGTTCGCACGCCGCGTGACGAACGAGCACCGGACGATCAACCGCGTCGCCGCGGTGATCTTCCAGCGCGCCGACGCCGCCTTCGGCCGCCTCGCCGTTCACCCCGCGGCCCTCACGCCCCAGCGAATCGCCGTGTTGCGCGCCGCCGACGACCTTGTCACGCGCCTCGTGCGCGCCCGCGGCCTCTACGACGCGATCTGGCAGATGCCGGTGGCGATGCTGCCGCTGGGCTCGGGGCCGGGCCGCGAGACGATCGTCCTGCGGCCGGTGAACTCGCGCGACGGCATGACCGCGGACTTCGCGCGACTGCCGGCGCCGCTGGTGGCGGAGCTGGCGCACGCGCTCGGCGGCCTCGAGCGCGTCGACGCCGTGCTCTACGACGTCACGAACAAGCCCCCCGCCACCATCGAGCTCGAGTAGCCCTCCCGCCGTGCAGCACACCGAGTTCGTCCACCTGCACGTTCATTCCGAGTACAGCCTGCTCGACGGGGCCGCCCAGCTCGAGCCGCTCGTCAAGAAGGCCAAGGAGCTCAAGTTCCCGGCCATCGCGCTCACCGATCACGGCAACCTCTTCGGCGGGATCGACTTCTACCTGGCCGCTCAGAAGGCGGGCATCAAGCCGATCCTCGGCTGCGAGCTCTACGTGGCGCCCGGCAAGCACACCGAGCGGGGTTCACAGGACGGCGGCTACGAGGGCGCCAACCATCTCACGGTGCTCGTGCGCGACCTCGCCGGCTACAGGAACCTCATCAGGCTCGTCTCGAAGGCCTATCTCGAGGGCTTCTACTACAAGCCGCGCGTGGACCGTGAGCTGCTGGCGCAGCACGCCGACGGCCTGCTCGTGCTCTCGGGCTGTCTGAACTCCGAGGTCTCCCGGGCGCTCTCGGCCGGCGATGTCGCGAAGGCGCGCCAGACGGCGGGGTGGTATCAGGAGGTCTTCGGGCGCGACCACTATTATATGGAGGTCCAGGCCCACGGCATTCCGGAGCAGGTGGGCGTCACGGCCGAGACGCTCCAGATCGCCAGGGCCATCGGGGCGCCGGTCGTCGGCACCAACGACTCGCACTACCTCGAGGCCGGGCACGGGCGCGCCCACGAGGCGCTGCTCTGCATCCAGACGGGCTCCACCCTGGCCGACCCCGGCCGCTGGAAGTTCTCGACCGAGGAGTTCTACATCAAGTCGGCGGAGGAGATGGCGCTCGTCTTCGCCGACATTCCGGAGGCCTGCCGCAACACGCTGGCGGTGGCCGAGCGCTGCAACCTCACGCTCGACTTCGGCCGCTTCCACCTGCCGAAGTACGTCGTGCCCGAGGGCCACACGCTCGAGACGTACCTCCAGCACCTGGCGCGCGAGGGGCTGCGTCGGCGCTACGGCCCGAGCCCGGGGGAGGCGATCGAGGCGCGCCTGGGCCACGAGCTGGCTGTCATCGAGAAGATGGGCTTCGCCGGCTACTTCCTGGTGGTCTGGGACTTCATCCACTACGCGCGCGAGCACGGCATCGCGGTCGGCCCGGGGCGCGGCTCGTCGGCCGGCTCGCTGGTCGCCTATTGCCTCGGCATCACGAACATCGATCCGATGCGGTACGGGCTGCTCTTCGAGCGATTCTTGAACCCCGAGCGCGTCTCCATGCCCGACATGGATATCGATTTCGCCGACGACCGGCGCGACGAGGTCATCCGCTACGTCGCCGACAAGTACGGCCGCGACCGGGTCGCCCACATCATCACGTTCGGCACGCTCGGCGCGAAGGCGGCTATCCGCGACGTCGGGCGCGTGCTCGGCATGACCTACGCCGAGGTGGACCGGATCGCCAAGCTGGTGCCGAACTTCCCGCTGAACATCACGCTCGACGACGCCTACCAGAAGTCGCCGCCGCTGGCCGACATGGTGAAGGGGCAGGAGAGTGTGGCCGAGTTGTGGGCCATCGCGCGGACGCTCGAGGGCTGTACGCGGCACGCCTCCGTCCACGCCTCGGCCGTGGTCATCTCGGACGAGGCGCTCGACGAGCACGTGCCGCTCTACAAGGACCCGAAGCGGCCGGAGCTGATCACCGGCTACGCCATGGGGCCGATCGAGAAGCTCGGCCTGCTCAAGATGGACTTCCTCGGCCTGCGCACCCTGACCGTGCTCGCCAACACGGCCAAGCTCATCAAGGAGTCGCGCGGGATCGCGATCGACTTCGACGCGCTGCCGCTGGACGACGCGAAAGCCTACGCGCTCCTGACGGAGGCCAAGACGTTCGGCGTGTTCCAGCTGGAGTCCTCGGGAATGCGCGAGGCGCTGCGGGGCCTGAAGCCGGAGCGTCTGGAAGACGTGATCGCGATGGTCTCGCTCTACCGGCCCGGGCCGATGGACCTGATCCCGGACTTCATCGCGCGCAAGCACGGCCGGGCCAAGATCGCCTACGAGCATCCCGCCATGGAAAAGTTCACGCGGGAGACGTACGGGATCATGGTGTACCAGGAGCAGATCATGCAGATCGCCTCCGAGATGGCGGGCTTCACCATGGGTGAGGCGGACACGCTCCGTCGCGCCATGGGCAAGAAGGACCGCGTGCTCATGGCGAAGCAGCGCGACAAGTTCATCGCCGGCTGCGTGGACCGCGGCACCAGCGTGGGCACGGCCGAGCACGTCTGGGAGCTGATGGAAAAGTTCGCGGGCTATGGCTTCAACAAATGCTTGAGCGCGGACACGTGGATCGAGATGGCGGACGGCACCCGCCGGCCGATCACGGCCGTCCGCGACGGCGATCTGGTGCTGACCAAGGACGGCGCGCACCGCGCCCGCGCCGTGACGCCGAGCGGCGTGCGTCGGGTGGGCCGCCTCACGCTCACGAACGGTCTCAGCGTCCGCTGCACGCCGGAGCATCCGATCTTCACGCATCGCGGCTGGGTCAACGCCGAGAAGCTCGCGCCGGACGACCGCGTGGCCGTCCTCGACGCCGTCGCGGCCGCCTTCGAGCGCGTGGCCGCCCGCCGCAGCGCCGGCGCCCGCGCGGCCGGCCTCGCCGCGACGCCGATGCTCTGGGCGGCGCCGGTCTCGTTCGTGCTCGAGGGCACCGAGCCGACGTACGACATCGAGGTTCCGGGCGCGCACAGCTTCATCGCCAACGGCATCGCCGTCCACAACTCGCACGCCGGCGCCTATGCGCTCGTCGCGTACCAGACGGCGTACTTCAAGGCCAACTACCCCGTCGAGTTCATGGCGGCGTTGCTGACCTCGGAAATGGGCGACACCGACAAGATCGTGAAGTACATCGAAGAGTGCCGGGCGATGGGCCTGACGGTCTCGCCGCCGGACGTCAACGTGTCGGCCGTGCAGTTCAGCGTCGCGAGCGACACGATCCGCTTCGGGCTGGCCGCCATCAAGAACGTCGGCGAGGCAGCCATGGAGTCGATCCTCGCCACGCGCGCCGCCGAGGGCGCGTTCAAGACGCTCGACGACTTCTGCGCGCGCGTGGATCTCCGGCTCGTCAACCGCCGCGTCATCGAGTCGCTCGTCAAGGCGGGCGCCTTCGACTCGCTCGGCCTGACGCGCGCCCACCTGCTGGCGCAGACCGACGCCGCGCTGGAGAGCGGCCAGCGCGTGCAGCGTGACCGCAGCGAGGGCCAGGCCTCGTTCTTCGACGCGCTCATCCCGCCCTCGGCCGCGCCGGCGCGCCGGGAGCCCGGGGAGGTCGTCCCCGAATGGCCCGACGACCAGCGCCTCGCCTACGAGAAAGAGGTCCTCGGCTTCTACGTCTCCGGCCACCCCCTCGCGCAGTACGCCGCGGTCATCGAGTCGCTCGGCGTGACGACCTCCGGCGATCTCGCGACGCGCAGCCACGGCGCGCGCGTCACGCTGCTCGGCCACGTGGCCGCGCTCAAGGAGACGGCGACCAAGAGCGGCAACCGTATGGCCTTCGTCACGCTCGAGGACATGGCGGGCACGGTCGAGGTGACGGTGTTCCCGGAGCCCTTCAAGGCCGCCGCCCCCTTCCTGCGCTCGCGCGAGCCGCTCGTCGTCCGCGGGCGCGTCGACGACGGCGACAAGGGCCGGGTGATCCTCGCGGAGGACGTGCGGCTGCTCGAGCAGGCGCTCGGCGGCGCCGCGCGGCCGCGCGCCGCGGGCGGCGAGGCCGGCGCCTGCCGCATCCGCGTCGTGGCCAACGGCAATCCGGAGGCGCGGCTCGCCGCCCTGCGGGCGATCTGCGAGGCGCACCCGGGCGGCGTGCCCGTGTTCGTCCACGTCGTGCTGGCCGGCCAGGAGGTCGTGATCCGCTCGCGCGGCTTCGCGGTGGACGCCGGCCCCGCGCTGGTGAGCGAGGTCGAGGCGCTGCTGGGCAGGGCGGCGCTGACGATCGACTATGCCTGACGGACTGGATTTCGAGCAGCCGCTCCTCGAGCTGGAGCTCCGCATCGCGGCGCTGCAGGCCACCGACGACCCGGCGCACGCGGACGAGGTCGCGCGCCTGCAAGACCGGCTCGAGCGCCAGCGCCAGCGCACTTACGCCGCCCTCACCCCGTGGCAGCGCACGCAGCTGGCGCGGCATCCCAAGCGTCCCCACACGCGCGACTGGTGCAAGCTGCTCCTCGAGGACTTCACCGAGCTGCACGGCGACCGGCTCTTCCGTGACGATCCGGCCATCGTCGGGGGGCTGGCGCGCTTCGAGGGCCAGTCGCTGGTCGTGATCGGCCATCAGAAGGGCCGCGACACCCGCGAGAAGATCGCGCGCAACTTCGGCATGCCGCACCCCGAGGGCTACCGCAAGGCGCTACGCCTCATGGAGCTGGCCGCGAAGTTCGGCAAGCCGATTGTCACGTTCATCGACACGCCCGGCGCCTATCCGGGGCTGGGGGCCGAGGAGCGCGGCCAGGCGGAGGCGATCGCGCGCAACCTCCGGCGCATGGCCTCGCTGCCGACGCCGATGATCGCCGTGGTGACGGGCGAGGGGGGCAGCGGCGGCGCGCTGGCCATCGGCATGGGCAACCGCGTGCTGATGCTCGAGCACGCCGTCTACTCGGTGATCTCACCCGAGGGCTGCGCGGCGATTCTCTGGGGCGACGCGGGGAAAGCGCCGGAGGCGGCGGAGGCGATGCGCACGACGGCGCCCGAGCTGCTGCGCCTCGGCGTGATCGACGGCATCGTCCCCGAGCCGGTCGGCGGCGCCCACCGTGACTGGGAGGGCGCCGCCGCGAGCCTGCGCGCGGCGCTGCGCGATCAGCTGGCCGAGCTGAAGGGCAAGCCGCGCGAGGCGCTGATCACGGAGCGCTACGAGAAGTTCCGGCGGATGGGCGTCTTCGAGGAAGCCTCCGTGCCCACCGCCGCCGGCGACAAGCCTCCCCGCTAGCGGCGCAGCAGCGCGATGGCCGCGTCCTCGTCGGTGACGAGGACGTTCAGGAAGCGGCCGGCGAGCGCGCCGCGCAGCGCGTCCACCTTGGCCTTGCCGCCGGAGGCGGCCACGACGTAGCGGTCGTCGCGCCGGGAGAGCGCCTGCAGCCGGTCGCCCTCCACGGACAAGAGCCGCCGCGAGAGCGCGCGCAGCTCGGGCCGGTCCACCACGCGGCCCTCGGCGTCGAAGGGCTGGTAGTTGATCTCGCCCACGACCCCGAGCTGTCGCAGCCGCTTGACGCTCACGCCGTAGGACTCGGCCAGCGAGCAAAACCCCGGCGTCTGCTCGGCGATCACGCCGATGCCGACCAGCGCGATGTCCACGTCCTGGGCGGCGTCGTAGATCGAGCGCACCTCGGGGTCGCGCAGCAGGCGCCGGCGCTCGCGCTCGATCGCCTTGAGCGAGAGCAGGTGCTGGACGGGCAGGGCGTAGGCGCGCACGTGCGGCCGGTACTTGGCGGCCATCATGCCGACGAGCGTGTTGGCGAAGATGTCGACGAGCTTGAGCGTGCTCTCGCCGGACAGCGGATAGAGCGCCAGGTCGCGGAAGCGGCGCTCGCGCAGCGAGTGGATCGTGTGGTAGAGCGTGAACCCGCACGACAGCCCGATCCGCATGCCGTTCTCGGCGATCTTCTCGAAGTAGTCGGCCGCCGCCGCCCCCAGCTCGGCCCGCAGGTCGCCGCGCCCGCCGGAGGCGACCACCACCGCCTCGCGCAGGCCGTACGTTCGGACGAGCCCGGTCTCCAGCTCCTCGGTGCGGGGGAGGTCCAGCTCGACGCGCACGAGGCCGTCGTCCATGGCGCGCTTGAGCAGGCGCGAGACCGTGGCCGCCGACACGCCGAGGGCGACCGCGATGTCCTTCTGGCTCCGGCCCTGCTTGTAGTAGAGCTCCAGGCACTGGACCATCTGCCGGACCTCGCGGGAGGGCTGAGAAATTAATTTCATCGTCGTCAAGTTCTTGCTTGACGGGCCCAGTCTACCCCGATATCCTTCCGGTCGACAGCAAATCCCACCCCCAACGCCAAGGGAGGCGAGCATGGGCGCACGACGCTACGGGGACGGCCGGCCGGTCGCGATGGATGCCTACCACCAGTCCAAGCACGAGCTCGACGGCCTGCCGAACACGGTCACGGAAAAGATCCCCGTCACCAACACGCCGAACATCTTCTCGTACAAGTCGTATGTCTTCGCCAAGAACCCGGCGCTCGTGCGCCGCTTCATCAAGGCCACCAAGGCCGACGTGGGCGGCGTGGGCGGCCACGTCGTGGCCGCCGACGAGGTGAAATCGATCATCGCCAAGTACGTCCTCGACAACAACTCGTACCGCGGCGAGCCGATCTTCACCTCGCTCATCGTCACCCACACCGGCGACGACTGCGCGCTCACCGGTATCATGGCCGAGTCCGTGGACATGTCGGTGGTGGACGAGCTGATGTGGGACGCGCTGCAGGAGGGCGCCACCAAGGCCGCCGAGCTCGGGCTCTACGGCCCGGGGCAGGACCTGGTCGCCGACGCCTTCACCGGCAACCTGCGCGGCGCCGGCCCCGCCACGGTGGCCCTGCCGTTCCCGGTGCGCAAGGACAACCCGTCGCAGACGGTGCTCGTGTCCTTCGCGGACAAGACGGAGCCGATGGCGTTTAACCACTACGCCACCGGCGCCTACATGCTGCCGCGCTTCAACACCGGCCTGATCATCGCGGCGTCGAAGATGAAGCGCGGCTACATCTTCGAGATCGTGGACCTCGACACCAAAGCCCAGGCCATCGAGGCGGGCGCGCACCCGCGCGACCCGAAGGCCCTCGACGGCAAGATGGAGGAGCTCGCCAAGGGCCTCCAGGAAAAAGTCATCACGCTCCGCGCGCCCGAGGACCTCTACGACATCGAGGGCCTCACGCGCTCCTCGCGCTTCGTCATCGCGCGCATCTGGAGCCGCAACGAGAAGGGCGAGCGCGACCAGCTCGGCTACATCTGCTCGGCCGAGCGGCTGCACAACATCAAGACGAAGAAGGGCTTCACCTACGGCGGCAAGGACGACCCCGTGCTCCTCGCCTTCGCGCAGGGCGACTGGCCGGCGCCGGGGGAGATCACCTCGCCGTGGGCGACGGCGCCGATGGTCGCGGGCGACTGCCGCGGCAGCCACAACCTGCACATCCT
>Ga0134111_10000300_pt1 | contig 16390 bp, 18 predicted proteins | sample 15_D_Rain_40_2_1_FD_94465 | JGI IMG/M metagenome (GOLD analysis project Ga0134111, IMG submission 94465) | Grasslands soil microbial communities from the Angelo Coastal Reserve, California, USA - 15_D_Rain_40cm_2_11112015 | ecosystem: Environmental > Terrestrial > Soil > Grasslands ...
CTTACCGTCGTTTCGCCACCGACTCGCCCTGGCACTACGCTTGCGTATTGCGATGTGTCATGGACTGGATCAGCGCGCTGTGGCGGGATCTCTCCCCTGAGGATCAGGCCTTCTGGAGAAACGGCACGTTCTGGCTGACCGCCGCGGCGATCGTTCTCCCCTTCGGCTGGCTTCTCTTCGCCTTCAGGCTCGGTCCGGTCCGCGTCCGCGTCAGCTCCTTCCGCCGCGGGCGCTGAAGCACCCCCCGTAGCGACCCTCCTGCGTCCCGCAGCACCCGTGCGGCGCGCCGTCGACTGAGGCCGTAACGCGCGATCACGATCGCCACCCGCACGCTGCCGCCGGACTCCGCGAGCGCGCGCCGCGCGAGAAGGGGCCGGACGCCCGCGATCTCGGCGATCAGGCGCACCGCGCGCTCCCTCAGCTTGGCCGAGCGTGGCTGGAGATCCACCATGCGGTTGCCGTAGACCTTCCCGAGCCGCGCCATGGTCGCGGTCGTCAGGGTGTTGAGAACGAGCTTTGTCGCGGTGCCGGCCTTGAGCCGTGTCGAGCCCGCCAGCACCTCCGGGCCTGGCGCGGGCGCGATGACGACGTCGGCCCGGGCGTCGCGCGTCGGCGGCGGGTTGCAGGCCACCAGCACCGTGCGGGCGCCGCGGCGGCGCGCGGCCGCGAGCGCCGCGCGCACGAACGGGGTGACGCCGCTCGCCGAGACGCCCACGACGACATCGCCGGGGCGCACGCGCGTTCCGACCGCGCGCGCGGCGGCGCGCGCGTCGTCCTCCGCCCCCTCGCGCGATCGAAAGACTGCCGCGTGGCCCCCCGCGATGATCGCCTGTACGAGGCGCCGCGGCGTGCCGAACGTCGGCGGACACTCCGCGGCCTCGAGGACGCCCAGGCGGCCACTCGTGCCGGCGCCGACGAAGAAGAGGCGCCCGCGTCGGCGCAGCGCCGCGACGATCGTCTCCACGGCCGTCGCGATCTGGCGCCGGACGCGCGCCACCGCCAGCACGGCCCGGCGGTCCTCGCGGTTCATCAGCAGAACGATCCGGAGCGGCGTGAGGAGATCGAGGGCGCGGCTCGCGCGGTTCACCTGCTCGGTGGCGAGCCGCTCGTAGCGAATTCGCGAAGGCGTCACGCTCGCATGCTACTACTATCTGGCGGGATGCCCACCGTCCGATCCGGCCTCGAGGTCCTCGTCCACGAGCGGCAGGGACTCCTCCACGGCCGCCGCGTGGCGCTCCTCGCCCACCAGGCCTCGATCGACTCCCGCTACGCCCACGCGGCGCCGCTTCTCTCCGACCTCAGGCGCGCGCGGCTGGTGCGCCTGCTGGCGCCGGAGCACGGGCTCTGGGGCGCGGCGCAGGACCACGCGCGCGTCGGCGCGACGCGCGACCCGGCGACCGGCCTACCCGTGTGGAGCCTCTACGGCGCGCGACGTGCGCCGACCCGGACGATGCTCGGCGGTGTCGACGTCCTCGTCGTGGATCTTCAGGATGTCGGCGCGCGCTACTACACCTTCGTCTGGACCATGGCGCTGACGATGCGGGTCTGCGCGCGGGCAGGCGTGGCCGTCGTCGTGCTCGATCGCCCCAATCCGCTCGGCGGCGCCGTCGTCGAGGGGAACGTGCCCGATCCCGCCTTTGCGTCCTTCGTCGGGCTCTACCCACTCCCAGCGCGTCATGGCCTGACCATCGGCGAGCTCGCGGCCTACCTCAACGAGCGGCACGCGCTGGGATGCGACCTCACGGTGGTCTCGATGAAGGGCTGGCGCCGCGCGATGCTCTGGGAGAGCACGGGACTGCCCTGGGTGGCGCCCTCGCCCAACATGCCCACGCCCGACACCGCGCGCGTGTACCCGGGCGGGTGTCTCGTCGAGGGTACCAATCTCTCGGAGGGGCGTGGGACGACGCGCCCGTTCGAGTGGATCGGCGCGCCCTACCTCGACGGCCACCGCTACGCCGACGCGTTGAACGCCCTCGGGCTTCCGGGCGTCCACTTCCGCCCCGCGCGCTTCGCACCCACCTTTCACAAGTGGGCCGGCCGGCTCTGCGATGGTGTGCAGGTGCACGTGACCGACCGCGCGCGCTTCAAGCCATTTCTGACGGGCCTCGCCCTGATCGCTGTGGCCCGGCGTCAGGGGCGCACGCGCTTCGCATGGCGCCGACCGCCGTACGAGTTCGAGACGAGGCGGCTCCCGATCGACATCCTGTGCGGCACCGACACGATCCGTCGCGCGATCGAGCGGGGCGCGGCGGTCTCGACGATCGAGCATTCCTGGCAGGCGGGCCACGGCCGTTGGCTGCGGGCGCGTGCCCCCTACCTGGCGTACCGCTGACGGAGTCTAACCTCCGAAGAGGTGCCGGAAGAAGCTCTTCACGCTCTGACCGAAGGTCACGGCGCCGTCACGGACTTGCGCCCAGGCGCTCTTCGCTCTGGGCTCCGCGGCCTCGCTCGCTTCCTTGGCCTTCTCACCGGCCTTTTCGCCGCTCTCCTTGATCGTCGCGCCCGTGAACTTGGCGCCCTCGACGATGGTCTTGCCGATGCCCTTGGCGGTCTCCTCGACGCCCTGGCCGACCTTGCCCGCGCCGATCTTCTTGGCGCCGGACTCCACCTCCTTGGTGGCGGCCTTCACTTTCGAGTCGTCCGCCCCGAAGGCTGGCGGGGCCAGGACGAAGAGGAGCACACAGGCGAACACCAATGTCATAGGGCACCCCCAGTGACCGGAGTCACAGACTCGCCGCGCCTTCGGCTGCGGCTCGCACTACCGTAGTATCAGCCCGCGACGTGGCGGCGGCTATCCGGAGTAGCCGCGCGAGCGCATGCAGTTCCCATACGCCTCCCGGTAGCGCTCGTCGTGCCTCTTGTTCTCGTTGAGGCCGTAGAGGGTACCGCCGCCAGCGCCGAGCACGCCGCCGATCGCCGCGCCCTTGCCCGCGCCCTTGCCGCCGTCGGCGATGGCGCCGCCCGCGGCGCCCACCGCCGCGCCCACGACTGCGCCGACCGCGGCGTTCTTCACCGTGTCAGCGGTCTTGTCGCGGTCGCCGGCCTGCGCCGCAGCGTACTCGTTGCAGGCGTCGACCACCGCCTGCGTCGGGAACGCCGGCATCTGGGCCTGACGGCGCGCCGGCGGGCTCGCCGGACGCGTGGTGACGGGAGGCTTCGTTTCGGTGCCCACCCAGTTGGCGACGACGAGCCCGGTCACGAGCGCCGTCCCCATGACCAGCGCCATTGCGATCGCGGCCACCTTCCACGGATTCCAGTTCATCGCTTGCGCCCCCTTTTCGCGTCAGTTGCGTGACACGCGCCGGCCGCGCCGAAAGGTGCGATCGAGCTTCATCATGTCGTGATCGGCCTCGCGTGTGCAGTGCACGTGCCAGCTCACCGCGCTCGGAAATTCAATGGGTTCGAGCCAATGTCTGAACGCGGCGTGTCAGCAGAGTGACAAGGAGGGATTACAATCACCGTGTGGCCGACCTCGAGGACCTCCTCGGCGAGCGACTGATGTTCGGCCTGCCGGGGCCGACGCTCCGTGACGAGGACGTCCGTCTCTTCAAAGACACACGCGCCGCGGGACTCATTCTCTACAGGCGGAACTTCCAGAGCCCCGCAGGACTCCTCCGGCTCCTCGAGTCTCTCGAGGGCGCGCTCGGGCGCCGGCTGCTCGTCGCCACCGACCACGAGGGCGGGCGCGTCGTCATGCTCGGCGGCGCCACGACGATCTTTCCCGACAACCTCGCGGTCGGCACGGCGGGTGAAGAAGCGTTCGCGCACCACCAGGGCCGTCTGGAGGCGCGGGAGCTACGCCGGCTCGGGGTGGATCTGAACCTCGCCCCCGTCCTCGACGTGCTCACCGAGCGCTACAGCCCCAATATCGGCATCCGCTCGTACGGCAAGGACCCGGCGATCGTCGCCCGCTACGGCGCGGCGCGGATCCGCGGCATGAGGCGAGAGGGCCTGTCGGCGTGCGCCAAGCACTTCCCCGGCAAGGGCCACGCGCCGCTCGATGCCCACCTGGCCCTGCCCGTCATCGAGTCGACGTGGGCAGAGATGCACGCGACCCATCTGCCGCCCTTTCTCGAGGCGATCGCGTCCGGCGTCGACGGCGTGATGACGAGCCATCCCGTCTATCCGAACCTCGATCCCACGCGCGTGCCGGAGACCTTCTCGCGCCTGATCGTCGAGGACTACCTGCGCGGGGAACTCGGGTTCCGCGGTGCGATCGTCTCCGACGATCTCGAGATGGGCGCGATCGTGCAGAGCTGCCCCGTGGGCGAGGCGGCGGTCAGAGCCGCACAGGCCGGCCACGACCTGCTGCTCGTGTGCCACACCGAGGCCGCCCAGCGCGCCGCGGCCGCCGCGCTCTTCGACGCCTACCGGGCGGACCGGCTCCCGCGCCGCGGCCTCGAGGCCGCCGCCGAGCGCGTGCGCCGGCTACGCGAGCAGCGGAGGGCGCGGTCCGAGGGCGGCCCGCCCGTACGCGAGCTCGAGGGCCCGCCGCTGGCGATGGCGATCGCCTCGCGCGCGGTGACCCCGGTCACCCCGGGGCGCCCGGGCCTCCGGCGCGCGCTCAACGGCAGCGTGAGCGTCGTCTTCCCGCGCTTCTCCGAGCTCGCCCAGCGCATCACGATCGAGCCCGAGGTCGCCGACGAGCCTCGGTATCTCACGGACGCGTTCGCCTCGGTGGGCATCGCTCCCACAGTGCTCCTCGTCGGGATCGAGCCGACCGTCGCGGAGATCGCCGCGGCGGCCGAGCGCGCGGCGGCCGCCGACGCGACGGTGCTGTTCCTCTATGACGCGCACCTCTTCCCCTCGAACCGCGCACTGCTCGAGGGCATCCAGGCGCGGGCCCGCGCCCTCGCCGTGGTCCTGCTGCGCGATCCCTACGACGCCGCGCTCCTGCCTGCTGGCGTCCTCGGGATCACGGCGTACGGCTTCAGGAAGTGCCAGCTCGACGCGGCCATCGCGCGCCTCGCGCATCCGTGAGCGGTACCTGCCGCTCGCGCCGACGCAGCCGACGGAGCCAGGCGACGGCCCGCGCCGCGAGTCGCGCGCCCCGCGCGGGTGCGTATCGAGCGGCCAGCCGGTCCGCTTCTGCAGCGCGGTAGAGCTCGGCGAGGTGTTCTCTCACGAGGTACTCGATCACGTATTCGTTCACGCCCACGACACCGACCTCCCTTCGCGTACCTCCCGGAGCGGTCGCGGGCCGCGACGCACTACGTTCTCCTGGGGGGTGAGCACGAGATCGAAGCGGCCCGTGAACGTCCGGCGCACGACCGCCACGATCGCCTCGACGACCGCGGGGCGCTCGAACGGCACCGCGATCCGCACGCGCCACGCTCCCCCGGGCCGCCGCATCACCCAGGGAGCGACGAGAGCGCCGACCTCACGGTGGATCGCGTCGGTCAGCTCGATCTGGCGCGCGATCACCGCCGCCCGACGCCGCTCCACCCGCGCGGTGAGCCCGAGCAAGGCCAGCAGCGTGAGGCTCGGGAACAGCCCAACGACGACGACTGTCAGCAGTGTCTCCATGGGGGTTCCTCCACCCCCTAAAACACCGCGGGACCGCTAGCGTGAAATCGGATGCAGGTCCGGGCGGCAGGCCGTGCAGGGCGCGAGCCCAGCCGCCTCGGCGCGCGCGCGCGAGGCGTAGAGCGTCAGGTCGGCGAGTGAGCGCTCGGCGAGTGAGCCGCACGTCGGCACGCAGTACTCCGCGTCCGTCCCTGCGCAGGCGTACATCGCGTCGCGCTCGATCCGGAAGTCGCGGTGGGCCGGGCGCGTGCGGACGCCCTCCACGGCGAGGAGGCGTTGCTTCAGCGTCACCCTGTTGCCGGCATACCCGGTGAGCGCGCCCGAGGCGCCGATGACCCGATGGCAGGGAACGACGATCGGCAGCGGGTTCCAGCGGAGCGCCTGCGCCACGGCGCGCGTCGCGGAGGGCTTACCAAGCTCGCGCGCGACGCCCGCATAGGACCGCACGGCGCCGTAGGGGATGCGCGCCGTCGTCTCGAGCACGGTACGGTGGAACTCGCTCCGCGCGAGCCGCAGGTCGAGCGGCCACTCGAGCCGGGTGCGCCGGCCCTCGACGTACTCGAGAAGATCTCGGTACAGCGCCTCCACCTCGGCACCGTCCAGGAGCGCCTCGATCCCCTCGTCGCGGCTCAGTCTCGAGTGGGCGAAGTCGGCACCGCCGGTGAGATACTCGACGCACGACACGCCCTCCTCGGACCGCGCGATCAGGATCGGACCGAGGGGCTAGGGAAAGATCCGGTAGAGAAGCGTGCGGCGCCGGAGGGCGGCGAGACGCGACTCCAGGCGTGCGTGCGCCAGCTCTTCGGCGGGCGCCGGCGCCCCGCGCCATGCGCCCACGGCGTCCTCGATCGCGCGGTAGCGCACGAGGTCCTGGCGGCAGAGCGCGCAGGTGCGCGCGTGCACCTCGACACGCGCCGCTGTCACGGTGTCCGCGTCGCCGATGGCGGTCGCGAGGAGCGCGGGCTCGATCTCCTGGCACACGGAAGGCTTGCGTGTCATCGCTCGTCTCTCCCCACCGGCAGCTCGTACCCGTTCAGGCTCCGACGGATCTTGCGGAGGGCCTGGAACACGTGGGCCCGCGCGCTGTCCGGGGAGCAGGCGAGGCTCCGGCCGATGGCGTCGTAGTCGAGGTCGTGGACCTTCCGAAGGGTGAACGCGAGGCGCTGCTTGAGCGGCAATCCGGCGACGACGGTGTCGAGCACGGTCCGGGCCTCTTTGAACAGCGTCTCGCCCTCGGGTCCCGCCCCGTCGGTCTCGATGCGGATCTCCCTCACCCCGGTGTGAGCCCGGCGGCGACGGGACTCGGCGCGGAAGTGGTTCTTCGCGACGTTGCTCGCGATGGCGAACAGCCAGGCGCGTGCGTTCGCGTCGGGGGGGAGCGCCCGGTGGGCGCGGTAGGCGCGGAGGAAGGTCTCCTGGGCGAGATCGTCCGCCTCGCTGGCCCGGAACGTAGCCCGGACGAGGTAGCGATAGATCTCCCGGTGGTGCGTCGCCACCAGGGTATCGAAGCCTTCTGCGTCCATCCCGCCTAATAAGACACCGGATGGGGGACCTTGTGAAACGGGTGTCTCAGTCCCCCCGATCCCACCCCCCAGCTGCCCTGGAGAAGGCGAGCGCCATCGTCCCGGCGGTGCCGAGGATCACGATCGACGCGAGCACAATGGCGGAGAGCCTGCGTGGTGTGTGGTGTACTGCGGGGGTACCAGGCCGGGGGCCAGGTGGGGACCCCCGAAACCCGTAGCCTCTGGGCGCAAACCCGGTGCCGTCCGGACGGCCCGACCTCGCGCTCAGCGTGCTAGCGTAGTCGAGGGACCCCCCGACCCGGTCCCCCGCCCAGCACCCGCGCTTGGGTGGCTAGAGCTTCTTGCGATCGACAACGGCGGTGTCGAGGTTCCGCTTGCGCAGCCGCTCGACGAGCGCGCCGTACGACTCGGCCTGAATGACCCGATCGAACTGGGAGCGGTAGGTGGAGACGAAGCTCACACCGTCGATCAGCACGTCGTACACCTGCCAGCGGCTGTCGCGCAGGTGCATCTTATAGTCGAGCAGGATCTCGCTCCGCCGCTGGGTGAGCACCTTGGAGCGCACCGTCGCGTAGGTGCCGTCGACCGCCTCGGCCGTGTAGAGGATCCGCTCCCCCGCGTACGCCTCGATGCGGTTCATATAGGAGCGCTCGAGGAGGTCGGTGAAGAGCCCGATGAACTCGGTTTGCTCATCGTGCGTGCGACCAGCCCAGTGGCGGGAGAGGGCCCGGCGCGCGACCTCGTCGAAATCGAAGAGCCCCCGGGCGATCCGCTTGATCTCGACCCCACGGTCGTTCGGCACCCGGCCGCTGGCGTCGGTCTTCTGGAGCACGCCGACGACGCGCACCACGGCCGACTCCACGGTCTCGCGTGGACCCGTCGTGGGCGCTGCCACCGCCCCGGCTATCATCAACCACGCGGCAAATGCCTTACCCATGGCCCCGCCTCCCCGCCGTGGTTGAGCACGGGACGTGCCACCTCCCAGGACCCAAAGAACTGTGCAATATCAGACTGCTAGCTGGACCCTGCGGGGGCTGCCGGATACCCGGATGGACAGAGTGGCAACTCTGTCGGGGCTTCGACGCGCGAACCGTCATCACGGCGCCCAATCATCGGCCTGTGCCCCCGGCCCGCTCAATACGGGGAATCACCTGATTCCATGAAGGGGGTTTACCGGGATGGAGAACTACGAGGCCCGCTTCCCCTCTGCGTAGGCGTGGACGTTGGGGGCACGTGGGTGCGTGTGGCGGCCTCGCGTGGCCAGGGCCGCATCAGGACCATCGTCACGCCCGCTGACCGGGATCTCAGACGGCTCGCGCCGCTGCTCAGGGCGGTCTGGCAGCGCCGGCGCTGGCGCCGTGGTGATATTGCCGCTCTCGTCGTCGCCTCGCGGGCCCTCTGGACCCGCCGCGAGCGCCGCGCCCTGGCGCACACGCTCCGCGGCCTGGCGGTGCGCGTCGAGGTGATCGCGGACGCCCAGGCGGCGCTCCTCGGCGCGATCGGCGACGGGCCGGGCGCCCTCGTGCTCGCGGGAACCGGCTCGATCGTGGTCGCCCACGATGGGCGCGGCCGTTGGACGCGCGCGGGCGGCCTCGGCCCCCTGGTCGGCGATGAGGGTTCGGGGTTCTGGCTCGGCCGTGAGTGGCTCCGCACGCTGGCGGCGGGAGGTGATCTCTCCACGGTCCTGCGCCTGGTCCACTCCCCCGACGCGGTGGGCCGAATCGCCGCCCTCGCCCCACGCGTCCTCGCGCGGGCCCGCCGCGGCGACAGCTCCGCGCGCGTGATCGCCCGCGCGGGCCAGACGCAGCTCGCCGAACACGTCCGCGACGCCGTGCGTGCCCTGGCGCTTCGAGCGCCAGTCCACGTGAGCTGGGCCGGGAGCGTCCTCGAGAACCACTGGTTCCGGTCCGGCCTGATCCGCGCCGTCGCGCGCCAGGGCGTGCGGGCGCGCTGGCGCGCCCCCGCCGCGCCCCCCGTTAGCGCCGCGCTCCGGCTCGCCGCCAGGCTGGCGCGATGACGCGCCGAGCACCTTCGGTAGGCCACCCACCGAGAGTGCCGGGCGCGCGGACTCAGATGGAATGAGAAGCCACATGCCGAACGGAGCCGGGACGCGCCCCGTCTCAGGCCACCCACCGAGAGCGCCGGGCGCGCGGACCTCTCTACGATGACACGGGCTCGCCGGCTCGTCGTCACCGTGTGCCCGCGCGAGTCTGGCGTCGTGAGGCTGCCCGTTGAGCGCGGCGGGCACGCGATGCGCCTGGACGCCGCCGCTGTTCTGAAGACCCTCCGGGCGCTCGTCGATTCGCGGGGGCTTGCCGAGCGCGTCAGGTTCTGCGAGGCCTGCGCCGGCGGCTGTAGCGCTGACGGGCCCAACGTCAGTGTCGAGATCTTTCCCGCCCCACTGCCGGGCGAGCGGCCGGACCACGTTGCCATCGGCTGGAAGACCTACGTCTACTCGCTCGCCTCCCTCGACTGCCTCGCGACGGTCATCGAGGAGAACCTGCGAGCGCCGCGGCGGGAAGCCCGCCGCTGATCCGGCTCAGAGCCAGCCGGAGCGCTTGAAGCGGTAATAGAGGTACGCGCACGCCCCGAGCATCACGCCGACCGCAAGCGGGTAGCCCAAGGGCCAGTCGAGCTCGGGCATGAACTTGAAGTTCATGCCGTAGACGCCCGCCACCATCGTCGGCACCGCGATGATCGCCGCCCAGCCCGCCAGGCGCTTCATCGCCTCGTTCTGCGCGACCGAGACGAGCGAGAGGTTCGCCTCGAGGGCCGTCGTGAGGAGCTCGCGCAGCATGTCCACCATCTCGGTGAGGCGGATGGCGTGGTCGTAGACGTCGCGGAAGTAGACTCGCGTGTCCTCGGGGATCAGCAGGACGTCGGGCCGCATGAGCCGGGTGCAGACGTCCACGAGCGGCGAGACCGCGCGTTTCACCTCGAGGAGATCACGCTTGAGGCGGTAGATGCGCTCGGTCGTCTCCGCGCTGAACCTCTCGTGGAAGATCGCCGCCTCGAGCGCCTCCAGCCTGGCCTCGAGCGCGTCCACGAACGGGAAAAACTGGTCGACCACGAAATCCATGAGGGCGTAGAGCACGAACCCCGGCCCCTTCGCCAGGAGCGCCGGCGTGGCTTCGCACCGCGCCCGCACTTCGGCGAGGGGCGCCGACGCGCCGTGGCGCACCGTCACGACGTACCGGGGTCCCACGAAGATGTGCGTCTCGCCGAGCTCGACGCCGTCGGCGCCCGGGGCGAGCCGCGCCGTGCGCAGGACCACGAAGAGCGAGTCGCCGTAGCGCTCGAGCTTCGGCCGCTGGTGGGCGGCGAGGGCGTCCTCGACCGCGAGGTCGTGGAGTCCGAACTCCTGCTGGATCTCCCGCAAGAGCTCCGTGTCGGGCTCGTGTAGCCCGATCCAGACGAACCGGTCGGGCTCCTTCAGCGCCTCACTGATATCGGGGATGAGAACGTCGCCGACCCGCCGGCCCCCGGCGTATGCGGCACACGCGATGACGCCTCTCATGTGCGCCCCTCCCCGACTCCCAGCCTTCCCCGGCGCCCGAACGCGCGCCAGGCCACCGGCCCGGTGAGGGCCGCGACCACACCCGCCAGCGTGTTGAGCCAGCCCGCGGTCGCGAGGGCGGCGAGCGTGAAGAGCGCCGGGAACACGACGGCGGCCACCGCCCCCCCGAAGCCGCCCGGCATGCGCCACGGCCTGGGCAGGTCTGGCTCGTGGACGCGGAGCCAGAGGAAAGCGGCGAGCTCGACGAGTAAGGAGAGCGAGTAGAGCCAGACGTTGAGGACGATCAGCTCCTTGAAGGAGAATACGGCGAAGATCGCGTAGAGCGCGGCGGAGGCGACGACCGCCGCCCAGGGCGTGCCGAACCGCCGGTGCACGACGCCGAGCCACGCGGGCATCGCGCGGTCGCGCGCCAGCACGTACGGCAGCCGCGAGTTGGTCAGCAGGAGCGACATGAAGAGCCCGGCCGTGCCCACGACCGCGCCGGCCGCCACGGCATGCCCGAGCCAGTCGCCACCGATCCGACGCGCGATGACGGGCAGGGCGCCCGTGGTCCAGGCGTGCCACTCGATCGCGCCGCTCGCCAGCGCCACGCCGACCGGCGCCACGTAAGACGCCGTCAACACGGGCAACGCCAGCAGTGCCGCCAGGCGAAACGTGCGCTCCGGCGCGCGCGTCTCGCCGAGGACGGTCGCTGGCGTATCCCACCCGGAGTAGTTCCACATGACGACCGCGAGGCCGAGGCCGAGCGCCTCGATTCCCTGCCCCTCGGGCACCAGCGGCGTCCACGGCGACACGCGTGCCGTCCCGAGGCCGACGAGCGCGAGCGCCGCGATCGGCAGGAGTGCTGCGACAGCAAGGACCACGGCGGCGCGGCCTGTGGGGCGGACGCCGACCACGTTCAGCGCCGTCAGCACGACGATAAACCCCACGACGAGGAGCCAGCGCTCGCCGGGGGTCACGGCCGGATACCAGAACCGCGCATACTCCACGAAGAGCGCGGGGTAGACGGCCACGTCCACGAAGCTGTCGATCCAGCTCCACCAGCCGACCTGAAAGGCCCAGAACGGCCCGAACGCGCGCCGGGTCCACGTGACGTAGCCGCCCTCGTCGGGCAGCGCGGCGGCGAGCTCGGACATGGCGAGGGCCACGGGCAGGCTCCAGAAGAGCGGCGTGAGCAGCAGCAGCGCGAGCGTCATCCCGGGGCCGAACGCGGGGACCATGTCCTCGATGCCGTACGGCCCGCCACTCACGTTGAAGAAGAAGATGGCGGCCATCGGAACGAGCCCCAGCTCGCGCCTGAGGCCGCCGTTCAGGTCACGTCCCCTGTGCCGCGGTGATGAGCTTCGGGAGCTCCTTCACCCACTCCTCGATCGGGCGGGCAGCATCCACGATGATCTCGAGCTTGCCGCTCGGGAGCCTGCGCACCCGGCCGGGCGAGGCAGGGCCCAGCGGGATGACCAGCATCTCCCGGTGGATGCCGAGCGCATCGGTCACCGCGAAGATCGCGTCGATCTCCTTCAGAGTGACGACCTCAAGCATCGCCGTCGAGCGTGGGCACGGTGAGCCTCCCTGGCGCTGATAGACTATCAAGAGCACGCCCGAACCCGGGTTCCGAAACATCGACGAAGGCGCGCTCCTGGCCGCGCACGTTCAGACGGCGCCGGCGCCGAGCGCGCGCTCGGCCGCGGCCTCGCCGGACCGGACACAGTCGGCGATCCCTACGCCTCGGTAGGCGCCGCCCGCGAGGTCGAGGCCGGGGAGCGCCCCGGCGCGGCGCTCGATCGTCTCCACACGCGCCAGGTGACCCACGTGGTACTGCGGCATCGCCTTCGGCCACCGGAAGACGCGCGCGAGGGCCGGTGCGGCCGTGATCCCTAGCGCCTCGCGCAGCTCGGCGCGTGCCCGCATCACGAGCGGGGCGTCGTCCAGCTCGAGCACGGCCTCGTTCAGCGCGCCGCCGACGAAAGCGCGCAGCAGCACGTCGCCCTCCGGCGCGCGGCCCGCGTACTTGACGCTCGAGAACGTGCACGCGAGGAGCGCGCGCTTCTGGGCGTGCGGCACGACGAAGCCGAAGCCGTCGAGGGGGTGGGCCACGTCGGCGCGCCGGTAGCCGAGCGTCACCGTCGCCGAGGAGGCGTAGGGGATCTCGGCGAGGAGCGTCGCGAGCGTGGGATCGACGTACCTGAGCATCCGCGCCGCCGCGTGGGACTCGGTCGCGACGATCACGCGGTCGGCGTCGAGGTCGGCGCCCTCGGCGGTCGCCACGCGCCAGCGGTCGCCACGGCGCTCGACCCCCGCCACGCGCTGCTTGAGGAGGACGGTGCCCGGCTGGAGCCGCGTCGCGAGCGCCGCGACCAGATCCTCCATGCCCTCCTTGAGGGTGACGAAGAGACTCCAACGCGCGCCGGAGACGCCCGTCTCGCGCGCGCGGCGGCGCGCGCGCCGGAGCCCGAGGATGATCGAGCGCTCCTGCTTCTCAAGCTCGGCGAAGCGCGGCATCGTGGCCGTGAGGCTCAGGTCGTCGGGATCGGCGGTGTAGATCCCGGCGACGAGCGGCTGGGCGACACGCTCGAGGGCCTCCCGGCCGAGCCGCCTTCGCACGAACGCGCCCAGGCTTTCGTCGTCGGCGATCCCGCGGGGCAGGACGAGGTCGAACGCCATGCGGAGCTTGCCCGGCCAGGAGAAGAGCCGGGAGGAGAGAAACGGCGCGAGCCGCGTCGGGGCCAGGAGCTCCCACCCGTCGGGCAGCGGGTGCAGGCGCCCAGCGTGCCAGACGAATACCTTCCGGTAGCGGTCGTCGGTGCGCGCGAGCCTGTCCTCCAGGCCCAGACGACGGCAGAGGGCGAGCGCCCACGGCTTCTCCGACAGGAAGGAGTCCGGGCCGGCCTCGATGAGAAAGCCACCGGCGCGCTCGGTGGCGATCGTGCCGCCGAGTCGCTCGCGCGCCTCGACCAGCGTCAGCTCGAGGGCGATCCGGCGCTCGCGCGCGAGCTCGAGCGCGTGGTGGGCCGCCGCCAGCCCCGTGATCCCCCCGCCGACGACGACCAGCCTCATGGCGCGCCCCGCACCAGGTCTCCGAGCATCGCGATAAAGGTTGGATGGTCGTTCACTGCGACCGCTCGATGGAGCGCCATGCCGTGTGCGCGCGCGATCGCCTGCGCCTCGACGTCCAGATCGTACAGAAGCTCGACGTGATCCGAGACGAACCCGATGGGCACTACGACCGCGTGGCGCTCGCCGTCCGCGGCGAGCCGCGTCAGGACATCGGCGATGTCGGGCTCGAGCCACGGCTCTTGCGCGCCGCCGCTCCGGCTCTGATAGGCGAGCGACCAGCGCGCGTGGCCGAGGCGTTCGGCGACGGCCCGCGCCGCCGTCGTCAGATCGCCGACGTACGGCGACCCGTCGGCCATGACAACCGGAACGCTGTGGGCCGTGAACACGAGCGGCGACCACGCCTGCTCGGTCGGAGGGATCTCGTCGAGCGCCGCACGCGCGCGGTCGGCGACGGCCTCGACGAAGCCCGGGTGGTCGTACCACGCGCGGGCGAAGGTGACCTCGGGCGCGCCGCGCACCTTCGCGCGCGCGTCGGCGACGTCCCGCTGATACCGCTCCCACGACGCGTCACTCCGGAGCGGCGACAGGATGATCCCGAGCGCGCGCCTGACGCCCTTCGCGGTCATGTCGGCGAGCGTCTCGTGGAGGAACGGGTGCCAGTTGCGCATACCGACGAACACCGGCAGCGGCACGCCGCTCCGCACGAGGTGCCGCTCGAGCCCGCGTGCCTGAGCGAGCGTGAGCGCGCCGAGCGGCGAGCAGCCCCCGGGCATCCGCTCGTAGTGGCGCGCCACCTCCTCGAGGCGCTCGGGCGGGACGCGCCGCCCGCGCGCGACGATCTCGAGGAAGGGTCGGATTTCGTCGGGCGCCGTGGGGCCGCCGAACGCGATCAGGAGGACCGCGTCGATGGCAGCCGCCGGACTCACCGGACCCTACGGTCCGACAGGTCGTGGACGATGTCCACGAGCGCCCGGACGTGCTCGACGGGCGTCCCGGGCAAGACGCCGTGTCCGAGATTGAAGATGTGGCCCGGCCGGTTGGCCGCGCGGTCGAGGATGTCTTTCACGCGTTGGCGGATGTACGGAGGCTTGGCGAGGAGCACCGCCGGGTCGAGGTTCCCCTGCACCGCGACGTCGTGGCCGAGGCTCGCCCAGGCGGTGTCGAGGTCCACTCGCCAGTCCAATGCAATGACGTCGCCGCCCGCCGCGCGCATCAGCGGCAGCAGCGCCGCGGTCCCGGTCCCGAAGTGGATGACGGGCGCGCTGGGTGTCAGCGCGCGAATCAGCGCGTGCGTGTGCGGCTGGACGAACGTGCGGTAATCATCGGCGGCCAGCACACCCACCCAGGAGTCGAAGATTTGCACGGCGTCGGCGCCGGCCGCGATCTGGCCGTTCAAATAGCGCGCGGTCGCGGTCGCCAGGATCTCCATCAGGTGGTGCCACGCCTCGGGCTCCTCGTACATGAGGCGCTTGACGTGGAGGTAGTCGCGCGAGGGACCGCCCTCGACGAGGTACGACGCGACCGTGAACGGCGCGCCCGCGAAGCCGATGAGCGGCGCTCGGCCCGCGAGCGCCCGCTTCACGCGTCCGACTGTCTCGAAGACGAACGGGACCGCGGCGTCCACGTCGATCGGCGCGAGGCGCCTGATCTGTGCCTCGTCGCGCAGGGGGCGCCGGATGAGTGGGCCCTCGCCCCGGGCGAACTCGAGCCCGACGTCGAGCGGCTCGACGATCAGGAGAATATCGGCGAACAGGATCGCGGCATCGACGCCCAGACGGTCGACGGGCTGGAGCGTCACTTCCGCCGCGGCCTCGGGGTTCCGGCAGAGCTCGAGGAACCCGAACCGCTCTCGCATCGCACGGTACTCCGGCAGGTAGCGGCCCGCCTGGCGCATGAGCCAGACGGGGGTGTACGGCACCGGCGCGCGGCGCGCGGCGCGCAGGAGCGGAGCATCTGGAAGTGACACGCAAGAGAGCTTATCATCTGGCCCTATGCCATACATCTCAGGCAAGCAGGCGTTCCTCGAGCTCCTCAAGCAGGAAGGCGTCTCCGTGATGTTCGGCAACCCCGGGACCACCGAGCTCCCGCTGATGGACGGGCTCGCGCGCGAGCCCGCGATCCACTACGTGCTGGCGCTCCAGGAAGCGGTCGCCATCGCGATGGCGGACGGCTAAGCCCAGGCGTCGGGCGGGCTCGCCGCGGCGAACGTCCACGTCTCGCCGGGTCTGGGCAACGCGATGGGGATGCTGTACGACGCGATGAAGTCCGGCGCCCCGCTCCTCCTGACCGCGGGGCAGCACGACCAGAGCTTCACGGTCACCGAGCCGATTCTCTGGGCCGACTTGCCGCCGATCGCCCAGCCCTTCGTGAAGTGGTCCACGGAGGCGCGGCGCCTCGAGGACCTCCCGCGGATCGTGCACCGCGCGGCGAAGACCGCGCTCACGCATCCGACGGGGCCCGTCTTCCTCTCGCTCCCGGTCGACGTCCTGAACTCCGAGCGCGACCTCGACCTCACGGCGCCCACGCGCGTGGCCCGGCGGATCGTCGGCGACCGCGGGGCGATCGCCGAGGCGGCTCGGCTCCTCGCGAACGCCGAGCGCCCGCTCCTGGTCGCCGGCGACGCGGTCGCCCACGGCGACGCCCTCGCGGAGCTGGTGGAGCTGGCGGAGCTGCTCGGCGCTCCGGTGATGACCGAGGGCGTCGCGTCGACCTGTAGCTTCCCCTTCACGCATCCGCTCTACTCGGGGTCCATGCCGCGGCTCGGGCCGCC
>Ga0134111_10000316_pt1 | contig 16177 bp, 10 predicted proteins | sample 15_D_Rain_40_2_1_FD_94465 | JGI IMG/M metagenome (GOLD analysis project Ga0134111, IMG submission 94465) | Grasslands soil microbial communities from the Angelo Coastal Reserve, California, USA - 15_D_Rain_40cm_2_11112015 | ecosystem: Environmental > Terrestrial > Soil > Grasslands ...
GCTGTTCCGGGAAGTGCGTTTCGAGAAATTCGTCGGCTGATTTCAATCTGTCGAGCCTCCAAAACTGCCTCGCCAGAACCTCGCATAAGAACCCGCGAAGCTCGACGCACTGCGCACCCTTTTCCTTCTCTTTCGTCTTCTGCCAACGCAAGATCTCACCGATCTTTCCCAAGACTGCCCTTCTACGATTTAATTCGAGTGCCACGGCAGTTCGTCCACCAGCTCCTTCAGTTCGAGTCGAACGATCTCATAGCGCCTTGCTGGTCGCCATAGTCCCCCCTGCAGCTGTGGACGCGCATTCCTGCCTCACTGCGCACTTACAAAAGATCTTGATTTCCACCCGCGAAGAAGCGAAGAAGATCAATGAACGCAGATAGGCTTTTGCCGAAGCAGGCCGCCCGCTAATCCACAGCCTTATAAGACCGTCTGGTCCGTGATGAGGTCACCACCAGATGACGGCGTCCTGGGTGTGAAGGAAGAACTCGGGAGAAAACTACACTTGCCACCTGCGAGTCTAGAAACGTTCGAGATATAATGCAGCGTTAAGCAATGAACACCGAAACTTCACCAACGATCTCCTCTGGCTTGGAATGGGCACATCCGCTCGTCCGCGACTGGTTTGTCAGTCGCTTTGGCACGCCCACGGAGCCGCAACAAGAAGGCTGGCCGTCGATTCTCGCCGGACAAACCACGCTGATTTCCGCCCCCACGGGTTCGGGGAAAACGCTGGCGGCGTTTCTGATCTGCATTGACCGCTTGGTGCGGAAGGCGCTCGGCGGGGAATTGACCGATCGCACCGAAGTTCTTTACGTGTCGCCCCTCAAGGCGCTCAGCAACGACATTCAGAAAAACCTGGAGATTCCTCTCGGTGAAATTCTACTGCTCGCCGGACAACGCGGAATGCTCATGCCGGAAATTCGCACCGCCGTGCGCACCGGGGACACGCTCGCGCACGAGCGTCGCGCCATGCTGGCACGTCCACCGCACATTTTGGCCACCACTCCGGAATCCCTTTACATCCTGCTGACTGCCGCAAAGAGCCGCGAGGTCCTGAGAACGGTGGAATCCGTCATCGTGGACGAAATCCACGCCGTAGCCGACGACAAACGCGGCGTCCACCTGGCGCTATCCCTAGAACGCCTGGACCAGCTGACCGGAAAGCGCCTCACGCGCATTGGTCTTTCCGCTACGCAGAAGCCGATTGAGCTGGTGGGCCATTTTTTGACCGGCACCGACCGGCTTGATCCAGTGATCGTGCAAGTTGACCCGCGGCGCGAGCTCGATCTCGCGGTCGAAGTTCCCGGCAGCGAGCTTAGCGCCGTGGCGAGCAACGAAATGTGGGACGAAATCTACGATCGCATTGCCGCCCTCGCGACCGAACACCGCTCCACGCTTGTTTTTGTCAATACCCGTCGCCTGGCAGAACGCATGGCGCATCATCTTGCCGAACGCCTCGGAAAAGACGCCGTTGCCGCGCATCACGGCAGCTTGTCGCGCAAGCTGCGACTGGTCTCCGAAAGAAAGTTGAAGGCTGGAGAAATCCGCGCGCTCGTAGCGACGGCTTCTCTCGAATTGGGTATCGACATCGGCAGCGTTGATTTGGTTTGCCAGATTGGCTCGCCGCGGTCCATTTCGGTGGGCTTGCAGCGTGTCGGCCGCGCGGGTCACTGGCGCGGCGCCGTGCCCAAAGGCCGCATCTTCGCGACTACCCGCGACGACTTGCTGGAATGCGCTGCGCTGGTGCGCGCCATTCGTCAGGGGGATCTCGACCGCATCGCCGTTCCCGAAGCGCCTCTGGACATTCTGGCGCAGCAGATCGTGGCCATGTGCGCCGCCGAAGACTGGAGGGAAGATGATTTGTTCCAAGCCGTGCGCCGAGCTTATCCATATCGCAATCTTGGGCGCGCGGACTTTGAAGAGATCGTCGAAATGCTTTCCGAAGGCATGGCCAGCGCGCGTGGACGTTACGCGGCATACTTGCATCGTGACCGCGTGAACGGCGTGGTACGCGCCCGCCGCGGCAGCCGCCTTGCGGCCATCACCAGTGGTGGCGCCATTCCCGAAAATTCGTTGTACACCGTGGTCGCGCAGCCTGAAGGCACCGTCGTGGGCACGGTGGACGAAGACTTCGCGGTAGAAAGCCTGGCGGGCGACATCATGCTGCTGGGAAACACTTCCTGGCGCATTCGCCGCGTGCAGTCCGGGAGCGTCCTGGTGGAAGACGCCCAGGGAGCGCCTCCGAACGTACCGTTCTGGCGTGGCGAAGCTCCAGCGCGTACCGACGAACTTTCCGCGCACGTTTCGGAATTGCGCGAGAAGATCAGCGCGTTCGTTCCGCGCTCGGCATCGGATGCAAACGGCGCTGCCAAAGGGATTGCCGACGCAGTGAGCTGGCTCAAATTAGAATGCGGCCTCGACCACGCGGGAGCGGAGCAGGCAGTCGAGTACGTAATTACCGGGCGCGCATTGCTGGGCGCGGTTCCCACGCAAACGACGGTGATCGCCGAACGCTTCTTCGACGAAAGCGGCGGCATGCAACTGGTCATCCATGCCCCGTTCGGCGCGCGTGTCAACAAGGCCTGGGGCCTGGCGCTACGCAAGCGCTTTTGCCGCTCCTTCAATTTCGAATTGCAAGCTGCGGCTACTGACAACGGGCTGAATATCTCGCTCAGCGAGCAACATAGTTTCCCGCTTGCGGATGTTTTTCATTTTCTCCATCCAAATTCTATGCGCTCCATTCTGGAACAGGCGGTACTGGCTTCCCCGCTTTTCACCACCCGCTGGCGCTGGGATGCCGGGCGTGCATTGGCCTTGCTTCGCTTTCGTGGAGGGAAAAAAATTCCGCCACAGATCCAGCGCATGCGCGCTGAAGATTTGCTGGCCGCCGTCTTTCCCGAGGCCCTCGCCTGCCAGGAAAATCTTCCGAGCGATATCCCTATTTCGAATCACCCGCTGATCCGCGAAGTAATGAAGGATGTTCTCACGGAGGCGCTGGACATCGAAGGGCTGGAGCGCGTGCTCGGCGACATCACGGGCGGTAGAATCACGTGTCTCGCAGTGGATACACCGATGCCGTCACAGTTTTCCCACGAAATTCTGAACGCCAATCCCTATGCGTATCTCGACGATGCGCCGCTCGAAGAGCGCCGCGCTCGTGCCGTCGAAATGCGTCGCATCCTGCCCGATGCGGTGCTCGGAGAAATTGGGCGGCTCGATCCCGCGGCCATCTCCGAGGTGTGCGATGATGCCTGGCCTGATGTGCGTGACGCCGAAGAACTCCACGATGCGCTGCTCACCTTGATTGCGTTGCCTACCCGCAGGAAAGCAGACGCGCACGTAACAAATCGTTTGCGTGCCAAGTTCGAGGAATCGCTGCCTCGATGGAGCGCATTTTTCGATCAGCTTGGAGCAGAACACCGTGTCGGTCGGGCCCAAGTGGACAGTCAATCGTATTGGGTCGCGACGGAACGCATCCACACATTCATGGAAATCTTCCCGTCGGCACAGTTCGAAGCGCCGCTACCGAATGTGGAATCATCGCCGGTTTCGCGCGAGGATGCCCTTCTGGCCCTCGTAACGGGGTGGATTGCTCATGGCGGCCCGGTCACCGCAAACCAGCTTGGGAGCCTCCTCACCCTTGCTGTCTTGGACCTAGAGAAGACTTTGTTGCGTCTTGAGGCTAGCGGCGTCGTGCTGCGCGGCAAGTTCACGGGTCCGGGCTCGGACGAAACCGAATGGTGCGAACGCCGATTGCTCGCGCGCATCCACCGGCTGACGCTTGGACAACTCCGAAAGGAAATCCAATCCGTTACCCCTGCGCAATTTATGAACTGGCAGCTTCGCTGGCACCATGTGGCCACCGGTACGCAGCTCCTCGGCGAACGGGGCACGCTTGAAGCGCTTCGCCAAATCCAGGGTTTCGAGGCACCCGCGAATTCCTGGGAACCGCAAATCCTCAGACGGCGCGTGGCCGATTTCGACCCCAAGGTGCTGGACCATCTCTGCCTGACAGGGGCGGTTGGCTGGGGCCGCCTCTCTCTGCATCCTGCCACGCTCGAAGCGTTCACGGACGGAAAACGCCGCGTTATCCCCACCAGCGTCGCGCCGATTACTTTCTTTGTGCGAGAAGACGCGGATTGGATGATTCTGCGACGCGCAGCCGGCGAAGCGGAATTCACTGGTCTCGGCTCTGACGCCGGTGCAGTTCTGCGGTTTTTGCGGCAGCGCGGTGCTTCTTTCTTTGCCGATATCGTGCGCGGCACCGGCAAGCTAAAGTCGGAAGTGGAAACCGCACTCTGGGAACTTGTTGCCGCGGGGCTGCTCACCGCAGACGGTTTTGATAACTTGCGTGCGCTCATCGATCCCAAGCGCCGCTCCGGCCAAGGAAGCGGACGCAGCTCACGTCCGCGGGACAGCGCGGGCCGATGGTCGCTGCTCTATTCGGGCGAGACTCACGACCACGGTCGAGCACTCGAAGCCATTTGCTGGATGCTGCTCGGTCGTTACGGAATCGTCTTTAGGGAACTTCTTACCCGCGAGACCATACTTCCCAAGTGGCGTGAGCTGCTTATAACCCTGCGGCGCCTGGAAGATCGCGCTGAGATTCGAGGTGGCCGATTCGTCAGCGGCTTTTTGGGAGAGCAATTTGCTTTGCCTGTGGCCGTCGAGTCTTTGCGCGCCATGCGCAACCAGCAGCCGACCGGTGAAATCATTACCGTCTCTGCGGCTGATCCTCTGAATCTCGCCGGCATCGTCGTTCCTGGTGAGCGCGTCCCCGCCAATTCCGGCAGAGTTGTTGCGTTTCGCGATGGTGTCGTCGTCCAGCCAGAAGAACGAGCGAACGTTATTCGAATGAGTGCCGGGGGTTGAGATAATATCGCTGCCGGTTAGACCTTCTCTAGCAAAGGAATGCTGACCATGCCGACCGAACAGAAAAGCTCTGGCAACGAAATCTACCAGATCAAAGTTACGCTGTTGCGGACGGTGCCGCCCGTCTGGCGGCGCCTGTTGGTACCCTCGGATATCACACTGTCCAACCTGCACGACCTGCTGCAACTCGCCATGGGCTGGACCGACTCTCACCTGCACGAGTTCCTATTTCGCGGGCAGTGCTATGGCCCGACCGGTCCGGAGAGGCGTGTGGCGGAGGCGATCGACGAGCGCAAAGTACGGCTCAATCAATTACTGGTCCGAGTTGGGGCAAAGATCGTTTATACGTACGACTTCGGCGACGGTTGGGAGCATGGCATAGTCCTCGAAAAGGGTTTGCCGGTAGACCCAAACATGGCCTATCCGGCGGCCACGGGCGGTCGAGGCGCCTGTCCGCCTGAAGATTGCGGTGGCATCGGAGGATTCTATAGTTTGTTGGAGTCGCTACAGAATCCGCGTCACCCTCAACACGAAGAACTCCTTGAATGGGTGGGTGAAGACTACGATCCGAAAAAGTTCTCCATCGAGGCGATCAACCAGGTACTGCATGGAAGAAAAAAGCGAGCGGCCCGATCTTCGGGCTGAAAAACGCGCCGGAGTTATGGCCTCTGGGCGCAAGTGCCGACGCGCCAGACTCACCCAGATAGGCTTGCCGAAAGGACACGCTTAGACGACTCTTGGCGATTGCTGTGGAGGGACTCGTGGCAGCCGGCACAAAGCGTGATCAAGTTCTCCGAGCAGTCATGTCCGAGTTTGCTTCGCGACCGGACATGATGGACCTGCAGGGTTTCAGACGCCCCGCAACTCTGACAGCGCCAATTGTCTCTGGCGAGGACGTGCTTGCAAAGAGCCATGTGCGCCTCCGGGTCCAATCGAATCCGAGGTCGTTTTGGCCTAGCCTCGACAAGACATGCGCGCATCTTGTGCAGGAATTGATTCAGCTGCTCCTGCGGCAATAGTTCTTAGATTCGGCGTAATGAGAATGCCAAGGGCTCCGGATGGGGGTGCGTGCCGTGCAGATTCGTCATTTTTACGGGAAAGGGAGTTTGGCAGCGGTGCTGGCAGGCGCCGGAGTGTTGGCAATCGGGTGCGCCAGTGGGGGTAGTGGCGGAGGAGTGGGGACGCTCACGATATCGCTGTCCGCTGGTTCGGCTGTTTGTCTTGCAGGGCTGTCGGATAGGTAATACGCTGAATTCATGAAGACTCTCACTGTACGATTGCCCGAGCCCTTGGTGGCAGACATCGAGGCGGAATCGCGCGGGCGCAAGATCTCGAAGTCCGATGTGGTACGCGAAAGGCTCGAGCGTGCTCCCCGCAAGCGGCGGCGCACTACGTCCCTCAATGCCATCGCCGATCTCATCGGCTCCGTGGATGGCTTACCGACCGACCTCACTGCCCGCAAGAACGAGTATTTGCGAGACATGGGTTATGGCCAAAAACGTTCTCGTTGATGCTGGATTTGTGGTGGCGCTGCTTAGCAGCCGCGACAATCACCACGAATGGGCTGTGACCCAAGCCTCCGAATTGCCTCCACCTTGGTCCACGTGCGAAGCCGTTCTATCCGAGTCCTTCCACCTTCTCGGAGGACTTGGCGCACGCAATCTCGGCGCACTGCTTCGCCGTCGTGCTCTGCTGGTCGCCTTCGAACTTGCCGACAGCGTAGAACCCGTTGCGAGATTGATCGAAAAGTACTCGGACGTTCCGATGAGCCTCGCCGGCGCATGCCTGGTTCGCATGACCGAAACGCTTGCTGATCCCGTCATTCTGACGACCGACCAGGATTTCCGGGTCTACCGCCGCCATAGTCGCCAGGTAGTTCCTTGTGTGACACCTGAATGATCTTTGCTGATCTTTGCCAGAGGCCCATTCTTCGGCGAAGTTAAGTATCGGCTTTGGGCCAACTTGGCTGGTGCTACGGCGGGATTGAGAAACGACCCAAGAGTTTCGGGTCCACGGGCGGAGCCAACAGTTTCACCTGCAGAAAATGGCGTATCAGCATTCATCCACATCTGATCATTCGCTTGCCGCCATGGCCGGGGTCTGCTCGCCGATTTTCGCCGAGTAAAGAATGTATTTGAACGGGTCGGTGTTCTGATATTTTTCCATCAGTTTGAGATAGACGAGCCGCTCGGCTTTGGCGATCGATTCAGTGCGGCCGAACCTGGCGCTGGCCGATTCGAGGAGCGAGGCCGCAAGTTCGTATTTGCCATCGGCGGCCATTTTTTCCACGGCCTTCACAAGATGTTTTTCTGAGAGGCCAAGGTAATCCACCAAGAGTTCCGCATGATCGGAATCGCCGAGATGGTCGAGGCCTTCGAGGTCGGCCTGCCAATATCCGACATTCTGGTGATAGAGCCGGTCAATCACATGTTCGCGCAGGATCAGGTAAGGCAAGAGCGCGTCGGGACGGCCGCTGAGGAGGCCGGGCGGAATGAGATTTGCCTGATGGATTTCAGCGCGTGTGTCACCGCGGCGGATTGCGTTAAGCACCTGATCGCGCAGCCAGCTGAGGTTTGTCTTCAACTGGGCCAACATGTCGGGAGAGGAGAAGTTCCGCGTCAGCGGCTCGTGACCGTGCAGCATGTAGCGCGGATTTTTCTCTACCACTACGTCAATGGCATCGAGCAGACCTTGCAGGTCTCCTTCTACAACGAACGGCGCACCGATGTAAGGCATGATGAAATCGCCGACAAAGAGCACGCCCAAATCGGGCAGATGGATGAACATGGCGTCACGCGTTTCTCCCCCGTGCACGGGAAACAAGTCGATGCGCGTTCCGCCGACTTTTAGTTCAGTGGGGCGGTCTACGGTTGCGTCCGGCCTAAAATTCCGGACATCCTCGAGATTGAAGCGTTCGCCGAAGAAGTGTTTCGCGATGGACTCGGGCCCGTTGATCTCGCCTGCTATTTCTTCCTGATAATTGCTTCTCGCATAGAAGCGGGGCTTCGGATTCAGACCGCGAAAATAGGTTTGTCCGCCGATGTGGTCCCAATGCGAATGTGTGACGAAGATGGTGGTCAGCTCCGGCAGATTGGGGGCGTAGGCGCGCAATGCTTCATAGGCAGTCTTTGCGGAATCGGTGCGGGTTCCCGCGTCTATTCCGATCAGCTCTCGCCGATTGTCGGAGACCACGAAATAGTACTCCGTGAACTCGAAGCCCGAGAGTGCATAGACCCGGCCGGGAACAATCTCCGCGATGCGGCGTGAAGCAAAAGCGTGCCCGGACAACGGGTCTTCTGAAAATGGGGTGGTAAGGACAACCGGCTTGTCGAAAGATTTGTAGCCGCTCTGGCGCAGGTAATCCTGCGCTTTGACCTGGTCGCCATCAGTGAGAGCAAGCGATGCCAAACGAAAATCCACTTCCCGCAGCCAGCCGATGTCTGGCGCTTTAGCGATGTTCGCGGCACACCACGTCAAATCATCCTGCGCGGCCCGCCTCTGATGGAAGAAATTTGGAATTTGGGAACGGACGACGCCGGAAATCCAGTTCACCACATAGATTTGGCCGCCGGAGAGCCGTTTGGCTTGGTCCAGCATTGCGATGGTGTCTTTCACATAGCCGATGCGGTGGAGCAAGGAGATAGTGGAGGCGTGCTGGGCGCGCAGCAAACCGATGGCGCTCAAATAAAGCGACTTTTGCGCGTCGGTGAGGCGGGGCCCGAATTCATTTAGCCGCGCGGTGAGGAACTCGGCTCCTTCCGCCTGCTGGTTGGCATTCGCATATGCCCCCATGAGGAGAAAAAGCAATTGCGGATCTTGTGGCGGTGCGGCGCTGTTTACCGCTTTCAGGTATTCGAGTTCCGGGCGGGAAGAGCCGGATTGATTCCCGTTGGCGCCACCCCCGACCGTCCTATTTGTTCCCGCCCAAGCCAGGAAGCCTACGCCGAGCGCCACCACTGCCAACAAAGAAACAAGTTTTCGCATGAGAGCAATCCTTTCCGGGAACTTATCAGCTAGAATAGATGTATATGCATCTACTATGGGTACAAAAAATCAGGCCCCTGCCGCCGCGTTCGTGACTCGGGTGACGGTGGCCTGCATCTGCTTCCAAACCGAAGGTCCCAACGCCTTTCGCAAGCGACGTTCCGCAGCCTGCCAGTGTGGCTGAGCCATTGCCATTTGCCTCTTTCCTTCTTCCGTTAGGCGAAATACCCGTTCGCGGCGATCCTTCCCGGGCCTGACGTGGATCCAGCCCTGCTTGCGCAACAGGGCCAAGGTGCGCGTGAGGGTCGTGCTGTCCATCGCAAAACCGGCACTCAGGGCCTTCTGATTTGCCTCGCCCACAATGGCAAGTGCGGTCAGCAGACCGAACTGGCTGATTTCGATGCCGGCGTTGCGGAGCTCCTGGTCGTAAATGCGGGTCACAAGTCGGGTGACGCGCCGAAGGTTCTGACAGGCGCAAGGGAGCGCAAAGAGCGCGTTCGAGGGATGATCGTCGTGAATCGGCATATCCACAATAAGATGTATATACATGTTATCTTGGTTTGTGTCAAGTAAAAAGGGAAACTCGTCATCGGTCCCCACGGGAGCAAAATTGCAAAACGAACTCTCGTAAGTCCCTAGAATAGATACACTTATGCTTTGGCAATGTGCAAAGAAGCCCATTCCTGCCCTACTCTGCGGGTGGGAGGATGACCGCGACTACGGCAGTGGTCCATTGTCCGTGGTTGTTGAAGTAGGAGCCGCGCATCCAGACGAGGGCGGTTCGGGAGTCGTTCCACTTGGGAATGATGGGGCGGAGATTGTCGTACGTGGAGTTGCGGGTGATCGGAGTCCACGTCCATCTACCGGAGTGCTGCTTGCGTGTACCGCGAAACAGTTCGTAGTGTTTGCGGTGGTCCGCCTGACTGACGAGTGGGACGCCGCTCACCGGATCGGCGTCGGTCGAAATGTAAACGATGTCGGGATTCTTGGGATCGAGCGCGCCCAAACCGGAGTAGTCGTCTTCGCCGGGATATAGACGCGTGCCCGCGTGGGCGATTTCCTCACTATGCCACGCGGCGCCGTCCCAGCGCGCGTAGTGATACCGCAAGTCCATGCCACCCTGACCACGCGGCAAACCTCGGCCATCGATTTGGCAAGAAAACAAGACGTAAGGGTGGCCGCTGCGGTCCAATTCCAAATCAATCATCCACGCGACGTCATCCGGAGTTCCCTGGAAAATTTTGGTGAGCTCCCAAGTGGCGATTTTTGCGTCGGTCGATGTGCTCAACGGGCCGACCGGCGTCCCATTCGATTGGTAGATGGTGCCGTTCCGCAAATATGCGTGATACAGGCTATTGTCAAAATTGCGAGGATGATCCTCAGTGGCGACGAAATGAATCGTGCCTTTGCCATCCTCGGCGTACTTCAGGTATGGGCTATAGCCACCTTTGCCGTAGAGCCAGTGGCCACCATAGATCCATGTCTGGCCTTCATCCTTCGAGACCATGTAATTAGGCTCATGATGGAGGCCGCGATAGAAATTGAATATGCGCCCGTCCGGCAGACGAAACAGATTGGCATAGGTATCGTTGTTGCCGGCGTACTTGGTGTCGGAACCGGGCGTTTCAACGCTCAGCGCGGGACCCCACGCGAGCGCATCGTGGGGTTCGGAGATGCGGTAATACATCTTTCGCTCGGCGGCATGCTTCGAGTACATCGCGATGTATCGGCCGTCGGGCCGCACAAGGAAGGCGGGAGCATCGTGATCATCTTGCTCGAGATGCGCATGCAGAACCATCGTCGCGGTCTTTTTTGCGGCGAGGTCATAGACAGCTATTTCGACGTTGCCCCATCGTGGGTCAGAAGCGCCCGATTGGAAGGTGCCGACCGCACGCACCGAACCCACAATCAGTTTGCCGTCATCCACGACGACGCGCGGATCCATAAACCAAGACCATGCGCCGTTGTCATTGAGCTGAATCAGACTTCCGGCGATGTAATTCGCGGGAAAAGAATCGCCGGTGCCTAGGACTGCCCCCGAATAGGCGATCAGAAACAGCGCAGTCAAGCCGAGCAGACCAGAAATTATATTAATCGAGTAGCGCGTGGCTCGCGAGAGGAAGCTTGGATCCATCGAATCGGTGGTGCAGTCAGGGCCGGAACAGACAGACCTGAGCGATTCTCATAGCTGCCAAAATCAGACCATATCACGAAATCGCAGTTTCACTTCCAAAGCCTTTACTGCTCCAGCGAGACTCTCGCGCCGCGGCAGATATACATTGTCACGTGCTCGAAAGGCTCCCCATACGGATGATTCACATATCCGCTCCTTACAAGGATGAGATTAGCGAACAGATTGGCGCGATCATCGCGGGGCGCTGTTGAGTGCCCCGATGTCAGTGCGAATGAGTTGAGGATAGCGCTCTAGCAAGGATCGCCTGGCGTCGCGCCATTCCTTCGTCTCTGCTTGCTCTGTCCGGGCGGTTGCGATCTGCGCTTGTACAGCCTCGAGGGCCGGGCCGCCTGGAATCTTTCGGATACTGATGAAATGGTCGGGGTCGAGCGCCCGCATCCAGACTTCGCGGGGCTTGCCGAGTTCTCTTCCCAACGTTTCGGCTGCGAGACCCTTCATTGCGGTCACCAGTCGTTCGGCAGAGTACTCGCGGCCAACGGCGCGGACAGCCGCGGCTACCAGGCGGTGGGCCGTGCGGAAGCTGATGCCTTCTTCCCGGACGAGAGTATCCGCCAACTCCGTGACGCAAAGAAAACTCCCGCAAGCCCGGAGGCGCATCCGCTCGCGATCCACTTCGGCGTGGCTCATAATGCCAGCGAAAAGGCGGAGCGCGCGCGCGGCGTCGGCGCACATGGAAACGCCAGCGGTTGTAGGTCATCCTCACTGTCCACGATGTCCCCGAAGGGAGTATTGTGCGCGCAACTGAGCACCGCCTGGGCCTGACTGAATGCCTTGCTCGCCAGAATGCGCACGTGTTCCAAAGCCACAGGATTCCGTTTCTGCGGCATGATGCTGCTGATCTGGATGTAAGCGTCGCTCAAGCGCAGAAAACCGAACTCTTCCGTGCACCACAACAGCAAATCCTGCACGAGTTTTCCCAAATTGAGCGCCAGCACGGCGACAGCCGAGGCCGCTTCTAGAAGGTAATCGATCGCCGCGATGGCGCCATAGGAATTTACCTGCAGCCCCTCAAAGCCCAATAAACGGGCGGTATAATCGCGATCGATGGGAAAGCCAGTCGTCGTAATGGCGCAGGCGCCGAGGGGGTTCCGATTAATAGTGGCAAAGGCAGCGCGCAATCGTTGGATGTCGCGACCCAGGAATTCAACGGCGGCAAGCAAATAGTGGGCCAGCGTGGTCGGCTGGGCCGGCTGCGTGTGCGTGTAAGCGGGCATGATGGTTCCCACGTGTGACGCGGCGAGATCGAGCAGCACCTGGCGCGCGTCCGCGGTTTCTTCCGCAATTCTCAGGATTTCGCGACGCAACCACATGCGGTACATCGTAAGATCGATGTCGTTGCGGCTGCGCGCGGTGTGAATCTTGCCCGCTACCTCTTCGCCGCAAGCTTCGACCAGCAGTTCTTGGACGTAAAAGAACAGGTCCTCGCAGCGTCCGTCGTAGCGCGTCGCCAAAATCTTGGGACGATCGAGACGGGCGATTGCTTCCAGGCACCGGCGGGCATCCGCCGTCGGAATAATGTTTTGACGCGCGAGCATCAAGGTGTGAGCCGAATGGATTTCGAGCAGCGCATCCAGAAAATACTTCTTGGCGTCTTCGAAATTCACGGCCAGAACGGTTTCAGCATAGACGGGGGCGGGAAAGCGGTCGGAAGACTTGGACGGCGCTTCGGAGGGGTGGTCCAGTTCATTCAAGGAGCGCACCCCCCACTAAGGAAAACGCAGAACTATCAGCCGCTGGGCGCTTGGCGGCCCCAGCCAAGGAGAGAGTCATCCCGCAGGTCTCCTCTCTTCGACTCGCCCGCGCATGAGTCTAGCAGCGGCACTAGAAAACATCGAGTGGCCTTACCATCTAACTCCCAATCCGAAATTGAGAATTCGGCCCTGGAGGACTGTGGCTGAGGGTGTGCCGAAGCCCGACGGAAAACCGGTGACTTGTCCACAATGCGTGGGGTCCAAGGTAAAGCCATTGGCAGTCTTGGGGCAACCTGTGGTATCTACCAGGACTCCCCCCGTTTTCAGGCTTGTGACATTGGGGTGATTGAAAATATTAGTGGCTTCGGTCAAAAACTGTGCCCGGATTCGTTCCTTCAGGGTGAAGAGCGTTCTCGTATAGCGTAGGTCAAACTGATAAACGTTCGGTCCGCGGAGGGTGTTGCGTCCAATGCCGAGCGACCGCGTGATGCTGGTCACAAGTGAGTCACCGTTGAGGTTGGCGTTTGCAGTGACGTTCTGTTCGTCGCCCGAGGCGATGTTCGTCAGCATGGCCAACTCGTTGTCATTCAGCACGCGGTTCACCAATGAGTTCTCGACCTTCAGGCGAGGAGACCACACCACACTGGCCGTGAAGGACTGTGGCCGATTGATGTAGCTGTTGCTACGGTCACGCAGTCGATTCGTCGCATCTTCGACGTACACGAGGTTTTGCTCAAAGCCGTTAACGTCGGGAGCGTCGCTGATGGTATGCGAATAGATATACGCTGCGCTTGCGACCAGGCCGAGCGAGAAGCGGTGTTCGTAGTTGACCTCCAGCGCGTTATAGCTCGAGCTCGTGCCCACGTCCTGTATTGTCACGTTGTTGAACGCCGGGTTTGCACGCGTTCCCGCATTCACCCTTGGGTCGAACACGGGTCGGCTATCGAGCAGAAAACCCAGCGGATTAATGAGATTGATGTTGTGCAGCCACTGCAATTGCCGCCCGCCCGTGTTCACATACGCGAACGTCAAGGCATCGTTCTTTGAAAGCTCCCGCGATATCTGGAGGGTTGCGGTCATCGCGTAGGCGTTCTTGAAATTCGGCGTGACTGTGAATACCGATGGAATCGCCGGAGCAGTCGCTGTCGTCAATGGCTGCGGGAAAGAAGGCGCCCCCGGCGATGAGGGAGACAGCGACGCGTTGAACGACCGGCCAGAACCGTCGTTAGAAAGCGCGTTGAACCACAGATTGGTCGGAGGCGCGTCGTAGAACATCCCCCACGAAGCGCGCACCACGGTCTTGCTACCAAGCCTCCAGGCTAAGCCCAGACGTGGCGACACGTCGCCGGCCGGATTGTGAAAGTCCCGCGAGAAGGGAAAAGGGGCGGCCGCGTTCGGCGAAGGAGACAAAAAGCGATCGTAGCGAATCCCGTAGGTGACCAGCAAAGACGGCCGTATCTGCCAGCTATCCTGCCCAAAGAAATTGAAGAAATTGGAAATGTAGCCCACGCGCGTATTGCCGATCAAAGCATTTACCGTGTCATAGGACTTTGGGTTCGCACCGCTCACAGCGGCCTGGTACGCAGCGACCGAACCGAAGACGTACTGCGTGAAACTGTCGCCCTGCTGCACGTCGATAATGCGCGAATAGCCGAACCCCCCTTTGAAAGTGTGTGGGCCGCGGATGTAGGTGAGATTGTCGTTCCAACTTGGGATTTTTTCCGCAAACACATCGCCCGTGGAGACGCTTCCGCCAAAATTAGCTATCCCAGAGATGGTTACTGCGGGCTGAGCCCCCGTCAGAGCGCCCGCGATGTGCTTCTCATTCCGGTAGGGATAGGAGAAGCGAAACTCGTTGACCATCCGCGGTGATATCGTACTCACCCATTGTAGTCCGCCGACGTGTGCACGGTCCCGAAAGTCTGACTCCGCGGAAATCAGGTTCATCCCGCCAACGGCGGTGTTGAAGGGATACTCGTTCCGGAAGTAATTGACGCGAGCAAAGACGCGGTTCTCTTGATTGATATCCCAATCCCCGCGGACATCCAGAAACTGCGCATGCTGCACGGAAGGCGCAGTCCCGAACTGCGAGGTGGGAATGCCGGCGCCCTCGAGGGCCGTCTGGTTTGCGGCGTTGACCGTAATCGGCACAGGTAGCGCGCGGTACAGGTGCTCGTAAGCACCGAAGAGGAAAAGTTTGTCTTTCTTAAGAGGACCTCCGGCATTCATGCCGTAGGAATTCATAAGCAAGTTCGGCTTCGGTAAGGTTGAGGAGAGAAGAATTGGTCTCGCGGTGGTATCGACAGGTCCGCGAATCCATTGGAACATGCCGTGGAGATCGTTGGTGCCTGAACCTGTGATGACGTTATAGATGTTTCCTGTGGTGCCGCCAAACTCGGGAGCGAAGCTGTTACTTACGGTCTGGACCTCGCTCACATAAACGGACGAAATCGGGAACAGGCGAAGACCGTAGCGATCACTCTCCGTGTCTACCATCCCATCCATCTGATAGTTGATGCGATCCACGAAGCCATTGGTGTTTAGCGTGCGCGGGATGCCCAGTTCCGGGTTGGGATGTCCACTGACTCCGGGCTGAAACATGATCCAGTTATACGGGTTCCTCGAGGTCAACGGCAGACTCTGTACCTCATCCTCACTAATCGTTCGGCTGATATTCGTTCGCGCTGGATCAAGGACGGGCGCGCCGCCGCTGACTTCAATCGACGTGCTCACCGCGCCCAACTTGAGCGCGCCGTCTACCACGGCTTCGCGGCCTGCTTGGAGGACGATTTCAGTGAACTTGAGCGTGGTGAACCCGTCCTTCACTACGGTTACCGTGTATGTTCCGAGGGGAAGCGAGACAATCACATAGTAGCCGTCTTCGCCGGAATCGACGTTGCGCCAATACCCCGTTGCATTATTAAGGGCCGTGACTCTGGCGCTGGCCACAGGTTGGTCGCTGGGGTCGCTGATGCGACCGCGAATGGTGCCATTGATCGATTCTGATTGCGCCCGCGTGGCTGGTGCGCAGGTTAGAAGGAAGAGGACGACCAGCGCCACAAGACTCGAAGTGCAAAAGTAGACGAAAAGAGACCCACGTTTTTCATCGCGCATTTTGAGCACCCCAGATTTCTTCCCCGGACCCGACTTCGTAAGTGTGTCTCAATGGCGAAGATGAAACAAGGCCGCTTAGCAAAATTTGAGGAGACACTGCGCAAGTTCGCTGCTCTTTAATATCGAATACCTCAGCGGGACAGGGTTTGTTTCGTCAAAAACGGTTATTGAAGTCGTCTCAAATTTCGATCTCGCCAGTTTCCGTTCCACTGGGTTGTGCAACTGGCAAAGGATTTGGCAGTGGAGGTTCTGTCCCAACATCAATTTGCCGCGGCCGGCTGGTTGCGCAGGAAGGCTCCCAAATCCTCATACTGGTCCGTAGCAA
>Ga0134111_10000378_pt1 | contig 14715 bp, 16 predicted proteins | sample 15_D_Rain_40_2_1_FD_94465 | JGI IMG/M metagenome (GOLD analysis project Ga0134111, IMG submission 94465) | Grasslands soil microbial communities from the Angelo Coastal Reserve, California, USA - 15_D_Rain_40cm_2_11112015 | ecosystem: Environmental > Terrestrial > Soil > Grasslands ...
CAGCGGCGTCGCGCACTCCTCGCAGAAGCGTGCCCCAGGCGGGCTCGAATGTTGGCACCGGGGACAGGTCATGCCGCCTCCATCTCGAGCGCCTTCAACACCACGACAGCCCATCGTAGCGTTTCTTTCCCCGCCTGTATCAAGGCTTTCGAGCGGCGGACGGGCGGGCGTCGGCTGCGTCGGTACCTGGGACGGGACGGTAATACGAGCCACCGAGATCATCCCAAGAACCCCGGAATGATCGCTGGTGCCAGCCTGCCAGCGCCGCCGAATTGATGGCGCCTCGCCAGGGCTCATAACATCGTGCATGGACAGGCAGAAGCTGGCGAGAGAACTTGCCGATCTGCCGACATCACGCCTCGAACAGATGTACTACCCCGACGTAGCCGACTGGACGGAGGAAGCTCGCGCAATTATTCGAGATGCTCTGCAGCACCGGCAGGACCTGGGCACCGACCGCGGCCCCATAATCGTGGTCGACTCTCGTCTGCGCGCTGAATTACTATCAAAAGATGGGCGGGGCTTCCCCGGAGGTCGCCGGGGCACTGCAAATGAAGAGGCCACCATGCTTCAATTGCGCGTTCCCCGCGATCTGAAGCAGCTCTGTGCCAGCGCTCTTCTGGTTGGCTTAGTCGCGTCTCCGGCTGTCGCCCAGCCTCCCCCGGCTGCTGCGGACAGCGCAACGCAGAGAGAAACGAACTTCAAGGCCGGCTTCCTGAACGGCTGCATCAAAACTAAACAGCAGCGTGGCGTCGACGAGCGGTATGTACGGGCGTACTGTCTCTGCGCCATGCTGGAGTTCCGGGCCGCCATGTCTGAGACGGAGTTTCGGGAAATCATTGGGTCCGATAGCGGCAACAAGAAGGCGCTCTACGATTTACCGCAGTTCGCGCGTGGCTTGTTCGCGCAGGTCGAGTGCGAGAACGTCGGGAGGTATGACGGCGCCTCCATCGATCCCTCGGAGGCCGACCTAGGACCTCCGCGTCGATTTGACAGGTTTTCGATCCGCCTGCCTCGCGGATTCATTGCGGCGCTCGCACCTGCGGATGTGCCGGGGCGCGTCCAGAACTTCTTCCGGCTCCACGCTGATCTTGAGACTGCGGCAATGTTGTCGGTGGGGATTGCGCCCGCCACAGTGTTTCCCGGCAGTCGGCTCGTCGCGGCACCGGAATGGTACCTCACCATGACTGTCGAGTCCCTGAAGAGCCGGCGGTGGGAGAACTGGGTCCACAGGCCCATCGGAGATCGAGCAATCGGATCGCTGACCTTCAAGGCCGTGGAATGGTCGGCCTCTGTGGCGGGAACGGAGCAGACCGGCCTGATTTACGTGACCGTTATAGGCGACGAAGTGATCGTCGTGACTACCCACGACGTGAAATCACATGCGGCCGCGACCCTGGCGATGATGCAGGCGAGCATGAAGACGTTCATTTTCTACGGAACCGACGGTGGAGAGCGCGGCGCAGAACGGGCTGAGTGAGCGTGGTGACCGTCGCCATCGGTGCCCTCGCTCTGAAGTCCCTGATAGCTGAGCGACTCTCCCGGAACTGTGGGCCCGCCATCGTCGAGCGTGACGAAGGTCAGATCGGTTCGCTCGCGGACGGCTCGAAGCACGTGGTCGCGAAGCGTTTGCTGGACATTGAGGTCGACCACCGCGCCTGCGAGCTCTGTTTTGGCGGCGCTGATCCTTGACGCCGAGTCCGCGGTCACTGCTCCGTATACCGTGCCGCCGAGCGCACCGAACATGCCGCCAGCTGCGGCCACGCCAAGTCCGACTCCCGCCGCCACGCAGATCAGGGCCCCGAACCCTCGAGCTCCGCCACACGCCTCAATCACCCCGCCCGTGAAGGAAAGCCCCGGAGAGACGCCGGCGACGAGCCCCGATCCGGCGCCCTTGAGTGCGCCCATCCCCTTTCCGCTCGTCGTCAGCCGTACTTCGGGGGAAAACGAAGCCCTTGGGACGCCGACGGTGTTGAGCTCGGCTCGGATCTCGTCCGAACTGCCTTGCGGCGCGCGAGCCTGATGGTGAGCGCAGCCCCAGAACCCGACCGATACCGCGAGCACGAGACCAAGCACGGACGCATGACGCCTCGCGAATCGCATGACGGCCTCCTTGCGCTGCCATGCAGCGTGGCCCAATGGTCTCCGGCCCGCGTCACAGCGGCGTCACAAGCGCGCTGGTCGAGTCGCTCGCGCGGCGCGCCTCTGGGCAGTCGTTCCTGGGAGCGCTCGCCTTCTTGCCGGCCGAGTTCCGGCGCGGGTTCTGACGTCTCGCCCGGTCGGCGGTCAGGTCCTGCGAGTCCCACGCTGGCTAGGAGGTCGCGCGCGCCGGAGCAGCTCCTCCTGCACCGCTGCTTCGACACCTGGCGCGGCGTCGGCGACGTCGTCACGGGCATGCAGCGGCATGGCTTCCAGGTCAGCCTCGGCGACCACGGCGCCGGCCAGGGGATCCCGGTGTTCTAGCGGGGCACGGCAGGCACCAGCCGCTCGAGGCCGCCGGCACGGCGCAGGCGGCGACGCCGTGGAAGGCCGTTCAGCAGGCGGCATTGCAGGCCGTGAGATAAAGGATCATGTCGCGCGCGCGATCGCGAGAATCGTCAACACTCACTGCCCAGCCAATGCCCGAAGAGCGCTGCTACCTCTGCGATGCCATCATTATCCGCAACGACCAAGTCGTCCGTCATCACGGCCTGATGATGCACCGACAGTGCTACGAGGAGGACATCCGGAAAGGGCGGTGAGGGGTCCGCGCAGCAGCAGCGATCGCCCGCTTCAGATAACCCCAATCGACGGGCTTCGTCACATAGTCGAACGCGCCGCGCTGCAGGAGCTGCCGCGCTTCGTTTTCTTCGTGATTGCCGCTGACGATGATGATTGTCGGTGGTTGCGGGCTTCCTCGCAGGTGATCGAGCACGGTATGGCCGTCGATGCCTGGCATCCGAATGTCGAGCAGCACGACGTGCGGAGGGAACACCTCAGCCTAGAGCGAATACCCGATGAGGCGCGCTCAAACTCCTGCTCCTGCTGGCCTCGCACGCCTGCGCCTCGTCACGTTGGAAGAGCTGTTGAGGTGGACGTGAAGACGCAACGAGCGCCGAGGAATCCTCGGCGCTCGTGTGCTGCTTGGCGGTACGGCGGCGGTCGATGAACCACTAGTCGCCGACCGGATGTTTGTTGACGATGGTATAGACGATCTGATCGAAGACTATGTGAACGTCCAAGAGCTTGAAGCCGGGCGGCGTCAGGAAGTTTGCCAATGTCTGTGCGCATGGTGCGCCGAAACCAGGTGGAGGAGGAGGACCTGGTGGAGTGACGGGGCACGCCACGGGAACGCCGGCGCTGGTTGCGCATGATGAGACTTCCAGAGGACCAGGGACCGGCCCCCCAACGCGACATGTGAGGATCACTGTATCAGCGGCCCGCACGGGTCCCGGCCAAATCCCCAGCAGGAGCAGTAACCCTACGCTTATGGCTGCACCACGCGCCTTTTGCATGCCGACCTCCGTTTCGGTGAGAAGGTGCGCTGAAAACCCGCAATGACGACGCGCTACGCGCACCTGTCGCCCTAGCACCTCCGGGAAGCGATGCGCGCGCTCGACGAACCGCCACCAGCACCCGACGGTGCCCAGGCCGTCAGCGGCCGCCAGGCACCATTTGGGCACCGGATGCCGGAGGCGCTGAGAAGGCAAAACGCGGGCATTGTACAACCCCGCGTTTCGTTTCTGCGATTTAATGGCGGGCTCGACGGGACTTGAACCCGCGACCTCTGGATTGACCGAGCGCGACGCCCTCGGTTGCACCGCGTCGCCGAAGTGGTGTAACTCGCTGATCTCTCATCGCGAGCAGTGGGAGATCACGCGTGCGGCGCTGTTGGATCTAGTGGGCCCCAATAGGGGTGGTTTAGGGGGCCGAGGGCAAAGTACCGGCGGTCCGACGTCTCGCGTGCGCCGCCGCGGGACGATCCGAAAAATCTGCGGGGCGACCAAGGGCGGACGCTCCGGTCGGCCATCCCACCGCTATTCTGCGGCCCGCGGGCAGCGACGTTCATCGGAAACATCCAAGGCGGTGCAACCGTCAGGCTAACTTTCGGGATGGACAACGTGTCGAGACCGGAACGGGATTCGCCCGTGAGGCTGGTTGGTTGTTCCGGATACCGTTCGAGGTGTCTGCCCTTCAGCCGAGAAGGCGAATAACTCCGCCCCTCCGAAAAGCCTTGTTGGTTCAAATCGGCGGCCCGCAATGTACCGTGGGCAAACACAGCGACCCCCCCTCGAATTCCGTGTCCGGGTGCGGTTCTAGCGCCGCCGCACGCCTTGATGCGCTTTGCGGGCAACCTCCCGCCTTAACCTCCGTCCACAGCTTCTCCACATATACACAGTTGTCCACAGACCCAGAATCGCACGGCGTGACGCGGTCTCGCGGGTTGAGGGCGCGAAAAACGACCGTCGATTCACCCACCGCGAGCACCAACGCAAAAAATACCCCATTCGACGGGGTCACGAGCGCCTCGAGGCGCGTGCACAAAGCATCTGATGCGGACAAACGAAGCATTGACATCCTCGATCGCGGGATCTTAAGTTAACCTCCGCGATCGAATCGCTGCCGTAAGACAAGACGAAGGCGAGAATAGATGAGCAGATCTTCCGTTTGGTGCTGAACCCGTGAGGGCCGGAACTCGTCGGACGCCACTCGCACGAGTAGAAGGACGCCGTCGCATGACGCCGTCTTATGATGCCGTCGTATGCGCCGCTTCCCCGGGTGTCCGCAGCGACCGCGCCGCTGAAGCGCGCCCCGAAACCATCAGCACGACCTGGTTCAGCGCGACTGGTCAAACTTTTAGTGCCTCTTGCGCTCCCGAGAGAGGGCGACCATACTGCTCGTCTCTAGTAGAGGAGCGCATCATGCCGCCGCAAATCGGGGAGGTCCTTGACCGTCTCGGGTGCCTGAGGCACCCTTGCGATCTCGATCTGCTGCTGTTCTTCTCTCGTCATCCGCGGGCCTTCCTCGTCAGCGAACGCCTCGCCCAGTACGTCGGGTATGACCTCCCACAAGTCGCACAGTCGCTCGAGACCCTGATCGCCGCCGGGCTCCTACAACGGTCCCCGGACTCGACCCATCCCGCGCGGCTTTACCTTCTCACGCCGGGCAGCACGCTCGGCGAGTGGCTCTCATCGCTCCTGCGATTCGTCGCAACACGAGAAGGGCGCGCGGCTGTCATCCACGCGCTCAAAGTGCGGCAATCCCCGGCACCTCCGGCAGGGCAATCCTCAGCATCCGCGGGTCGTCGCGAGCCTGAACCCGTCGCGAGCGTTCGAGGTGTCCCATGGAGGTTAGAGGTGCTTTATGCCTGAAGCAGACGTGGTGAAAACAGGAATCAACGGGCTCGACGAGATTCTTTTCGGCGGCTTCCCGCGGGGGAACACCATCCTGGTCTCGGGAGCGGCCGGGACGGGAAAAACGACACTCGGGGTCGAGTTCGTGTATCGCGGCGCCCGCCAGTTCCACGAGCCGGGAATGATCGTCCTGTTCGAAGTGGCGCCCGATAAGCTCGTTCGCGACGCGGCGCTCTTCGGGTGGGACTTGCGCGAACTCGAGCGTGACGGGCGACTGAAGATCGTATTCACGACGCGGCAGGTCTTTCAGCAGGAGCTTCTGCAAGCCGACAGCGTGCTCCTTGCGGAGGCCGCAGAGTTTGGCGCGCGGCGGCTCTTCGTCGACGGTCTCGTCCCGCTCCCCGAGCGCAATGGCGGGGACTCTCGCGACGCCTTCCATCTCCTTGCCGAGGGGCTGCATCGCGAGAACCTGACGGCGATGCTCGCGCTGGAGTCGACGTTTGCCGACGCCGAAGCCATGCGAGCGCCCGAGGAGTTCGTCGCCGACACGATCCTGCGGCTCAGCATCGAGCCGGTCCAGCGCGCCGTGCTGCGGTCGATCGAGGTCGTTAAGTCGCGCGGCCACGAGTATGCCCTGGGACGTCACTCGTTCCGGATCGTCAACGGTCAGGGGCTCGAGGTCTATCGACGCGTCCAAGCGCCCCGCGGTGTCAAGCGCGAAGGGGGCGCCTCGTTCGACCCAACCTCGCGGGTCACGACGGGCATTCCCGGGCTCGACGAGCTAGTGAACGGCGGGTATTTCGTGGCGAGCACGACGCTCGTCGTCGGGATCTCGGGCGCCGGCAAGAGCGTCATGGCCTTGCAGTTCATCGCGGAAGGGGCGCGGCGCGGCGAGCGCAGCCTCATGATCACCCTGGACGAGCCGCCGGCCCAGGTCCTCCGCAACGCCCATAGCATCGGGATTGATCTCCCATCGGTCATCGATCGGGGGCTGGTGCATCTGTGGTACGAGCCGGCACAAGAGTTCGAGATCGACCGCCATTTCGCTCAGATTGAGGCGATCGTCGAGGACTTCAAGCCCAAGCGCGCGGTGATCGACAGCTTGTCGACCTACGGGTCGAGCCTGGGCGCCAGCGAACGCAGTTTTCGCGACTTCTTCCATGCCGTCGTCGCGCTGATGAAGGAGCGTCAGGTCACCGCGGTCTACAACCACGAGAACCCCGAAATGCTCGGCATGTCGTCGATGATGGGAGAGTTCAAGGTCAGCTCGCTGGTGGACAACATCATTTTGATGAACTGGGTCGAGCTGGGCGATACCTTTCGGCACGCGCTCACGGTCGCCAAGATGCGGGCAATGCCGACGCGCCGAACGACCCACGAGTGCGAGATCGTGAACGGCCAGGGCATGAAGGTGCTTCCGCGACCGCTCGTTGGAGCGCTCCCTATGGTGCCCTTCGCCAGCTACGTCGGGCTAATCTCTCGCGCGCCCGAACGCCGTGGCCAGGTGGTCCCCGAAAGGGCCCTTTAACCGCCGTCCTTGTCAGTCGTGGCGCTCGACAAGACCGTCTTCGAGCCCGACGCGGCATGGAAGCGGGCCCTCGAGAAGTACGGGGCCGCGACCCACCTGACCGTCGAGCTCTATGGCCGCGACGCGCGCTGGCCCATTGCGCAGGTGCATCCAACTCCCCTGTTTGAGCTTCTGGCGCCGGGCCATCATGCGCTGAGCATGTTCGCCGCGTGCGTTCAACGCTGCCTGACTCAGACCGCCGCGGCGTCCACGATTGTCGTCGAGCAGCGGCACAGCCTCGCGGTCATCGGGAGCCCGCTCATGCTCAACGGCGAGGTAGTCGGTGCGGCCGTCGCCGCCTACGTCTTGACCGCCTTCCCCGATGAGCACGCGGTGCGGCGGCTCGCGAAAGAGTGCAACGTTACCTTCGCCGCGCTGTCGCGGCGGATCCGTGAGGAATTGCCGCTCACTCGCGCGCGCTCGAACGTGTATGGCGAACTGCTCCAAGTACTCTGCAACGCCCTCCTCAGCGAGAGCTATCGCGCCCGGCAGCAGGAGCGCACTGCGATGCGCCTGACGGCCGCGGACCGGGCGAAGGACGACTTTCTGGCCATGCTCTCTCACGAACTGCGCAACCCGCTCGGGGCGATTCAGATTGCGTCTCAGATCATCCGACTGGGGGGGGCGAGCCAGGCGGCCGTTCAGAAGGCGGCCGAAATCGTCGATCGGCAGGTCAAGCACATGGCGCGGCTACTGGATGACCTACTGGATGTGTCCCGCATCACGAGCGGCCGGATCGAGTTGCGGAAGTCATCGGTGCCCTTGGCGACAGCGGTGGCCCACGCCATGGAAACGAGCCGAGCGCTGATTGACGCGCACGGACACTCGTTGACGATTTCCCTGCCTGAGGAGCCTATTCTGTTGGAGGCCGACCCCACGCGTCTGGAGCAGATCGTCACCAATCTCCTCGACAACGCGGCAAAATACACGCCGCCGAAGGGGCACATCGCGGTGATGGCCTCCCTAGAGGAGAACGGCGTCGTGCTTCGGGTGCGGGACACCGGCGTCGGCATCTCATCGGAGATGCTTCCCCGCGTGTTTGACCTCTTCGCGCAAGGTGATCCATCTCTGGCACACTCCCAGGGAGGTTTGGGGATTGGCCTCACGATGGTGCGGAAGCTCGTCGACCTCCACGGCGGGACGGTAACGGTCCACAGTGAGGGCCTGGGCCGAGGCACCGAAGTCGTGGTCCGACTGCCGCTCGGAACCCGGTCTCACACGCCACCGGAGCCAGCCTCTGAGGGGAGGGTTCGTCCCTCGCACCACATCCTTGTGGTCGAGGACAACCCAGATGCGCGCGAGATGCTTCGAGTCACTTTGGAGGTGGACGGGCATCGTGTCGAGGTGGCGGAGGACGGGCCCCAAGGCGTCGCGATGGCGCGGTCGAGCCGTCCACAGATTGTGCTGGTCGACATCGGTCTTCCAGGACTCAACGGCTACGAGGTCGCGAAGCAGATGCGAGCACTCTTGGGGAGGCACGTGCGGCTGATCGCTGTGACCGGGTACGGGCAACCGGAGGATCGACGTCGAACGAAGGAGGCGGGATTCGACGCGCACCTGACTAAGCCAGTGTCTTGTGAGCAGATTGCAGAAGTGCTGGAGGGCAGATAAGCACGCGCCTTCTACGGCGTGGCGGATGGCGCAAGACAGTGCCGCGCTTTTCAGACGCCTAGCAGGCGCTAAGGGGTCGATCGATCGACCCTTTGGTTTTCGCTACTTATGTGGTTGCGGCGGCTGGATTTGAACCAGCGACCTTTGGGTTATGAGGGGAAATCCGGTCGCCATGACAACCAAGAGGAGCCAATAAGAACCAGCGATGACATGGGCTTGCAGAGGGACGCCATCGGAGCGTCTAGGCTCATCTCGGTCGGTTTACTTCATAGGCGCTTCATAGCTGTCCGGAGCCGCTGATCAAGATTCAATTCGGGGACGACGCATCCACCACATCACGTTCCGAGCGATGCGAGCCAGCCACGGACTTCCTCGATCAGCGTTCGCGGTCGCACGACACGCACTCCCTCGCCTGAACGGAAGTGTCTGATGTTGTGCGTCACGAGGATGCGGGCCCCTGCGCCGATAGCGGCGGCGAAGATTGGGACGTCCTTCGCGTCTGCAAGCTCGCGAGCCCGTTCCCGGTCGTGCGGTGTCGGGCGGTGGAGCTGGAGTGGAACCGCACGGAGGAACTCCTCGAAAAGCGGCGCGGCTTCTGGGAGCTTGGCGGCCAGATTCCGTCGCACCTCGGCAACGGCGGCTTCGGGGAGCACCAGGCGAAGGAGGCCAAGCTCACCAAGAACCAGGATCGCGTGACTGGCGCCCGTGCGAGATAGCAGTCCGGCGATCAGGACGTCAGCATCGACGCAAACGTGGAGCGGCTCAGTCTTCTCGGGCCGGGCCACCCAGATCCTTCAAGGACAGCTTTCGCGCTCGACGCAGACGGTCCATCTCGGCAGCAAGGCGTGGCACGACAAGCACTCGAGGACTGAGGAGCAGCGCACCATCGAGGTCGACCACCGTCAGCGGGTCCCCTTCACCGAGCCGGTACTTCTCGCGTAGGGATGCCGGAAGGGTCAGAGTCCCTCGCCCTCGGACCTGAATCGTCATGGTGGGGTAGGTATCCATACTGAAAATCAGTATATCAGAATTCCTGGGGCCGGCAGTTCGGCAGAACACGGGGCGAATCCCCAACGGGATCCGGCATACAGACGTGTTATCGCGGCGCCTGACTAACCTGCCCTTCGAGGGCTGGGCTTCGGCGTCGGCAAGATAATTGGTCCTGACATATCATGGTGTCGTGAAGGGGATACGCCACCCTTTGCAGTTGTACCAGTACGTGGCGTTGTGTATCGGCGGGCGGCATGAAGCCGACGCACCCGTGCGCCCCGCCCCCTCGGCCTTGGCGCCCCAGGACCTGCGCCCGAGGATCTGTAGAAGCACCGCCCCGTCCGCCTACACGGCCGCAGCACTAAAAGGCTAAAGACTTCCCTTCTAACCGCCGTCGCCACCAGCGTGAACGCGTCTGGCCGCGCGCGAGAACCGCGCCCGCGTCTCCGCAAGAACCCGTGTCCAAAGTCCTGCCAAATCGCGGACGTGGCGGTTCTTCGAAAGTGACCCGGGCGATCGCGTGCTGAGTTGGACCTGTACCTCACCTGCCGACGTCTCCATCACCGCCACCACCGAGGCCCCGATACCTCAGTCTGTTAGGACTTCGTCGCGTCTCACGCGCCCCTGACTAAAGAGTCCCCCTCGGCGGCGGTGCGGGCCTCCATCCACATTTCCACCGTTGTCCACAATCGCAAAATTGCACGGTGTGACGCCCGCTCGGGGCCAGGGGATCGAGAATTGTGTGATTTTCTCTGACCGCGATAGACGATGCGTCATGATTCCCCGCATAAATCCAGGCGAGGATGATTCGTTGCGCGGGTCGCATAGCACTTGATGCGGGGAATGGTGTATCCAGCCCGAAAAAATTCGGATTGACAAGCCTTTGGCCATCGCTTAGCTTTCCGGTCTGTTCTCGGGTTGGACGCTCGGGGCTCCTGTCGATACGGCACCCGGACAGTTCTCCGACGCCCATGCGAGGCCGCTTGGGACCCCAGGGCCGGTGCGCCCGTGATGGCGCCCGTGACGGCCGGACTGCTTTCCGGACCAGGGAGGGCAGGAAGATATCTGCTCTTGGCGGGACGGGTGTTCCGACTGTTCTAGAGACCCCGCGGATCCTCGACCTCGTGGGCACCGCACAGCGTGCGGCCCCCGGAGTGCCCTTGCTGATCCGCGGCGAACCCGGCGTCGGCAAGGACATCCTGGCTCGCCTCATCCACGCCGCCACGGCGCGTCACCCGAATTCCTTCATCAAGGTGAACTGCGGGGGTCAGCCCGAGGACCGGGTCGAGGCCGATCTATTCGGCCACGAGATGGGGGCCTGCCCCCTGGCGCTTCGGCAGCGGCTCGGGAGCTTCGAGTTCGCGCACCACGGCACGGTCTACCTGGAGGAGATTGGGGCCCTGCCGCGCACCCTGGTCCCCAAGCTCCTGTACGTGCTGCGAACGGGGAAGTTCTCGCGCACCGGCGGCCCCGAGATCATCTGGGTCGGTGGGCGCGTCATCGCCTCGACAGTGCAGAGCGGGCCGACAGGCGGTGATGACGACCTCTGGCAGGAACTGCACCGTCTCAACGTGGTCGAGCTCCGGATCGCTCCACTGAGGCAGCGAAGGGACGAGATACCAGTCTTCGCATCATTTTTTCTTGAGCAATTCAACCGTCGGCATCGACAGGACGTCCGGCTCTGCTCTGACGCGATGGCCACGTTCATGGAGCACTCATGGCCTGGGAATATCCGCGAACTCGAGGAGACAGTTCACCGGCTGGTCGTCGGTGGAGCGATGTCCCCCGTGCCCTAGCCGATCCAATCGCCACTCCTTGACTCCTGTGGACCGTGGCCCGAAACGTTTGTCGCGGAGCGCGCCCGAAACCCCGGCGCTCCCAGACCTCGTAGGTGTACGGTATGCCCGGCTGGCACTTTAGGCCCCGCGGCATCATCGTCGACGAGGAAACCTTTGGCGGTGTCACCGAGCTCGAGATCCGCCAGGCTGTGCGTCTGCGGTATGCGGTCTCGATGCTGACAATCCACCAGAGCCGCAACGGCTATGTCGCCAATCCTGCTGAGGCGGCTGAGCAGCTTGCTGAAGTGGTCAGCCCATTGATTCGAAATACCGATCTCATTGAGATCGGGCCCTCCGCCGCTACTGTTCGGGTTCTGCTGGTCGGCGGAGAATTGGGGGACCTCCGCAATATCGTTCAGCGCATCATCGCCGAAATCAGCCACCGGTTCGACGAGCGGCACACTCCTGTCGTCCTGAGCATTGGCGGCAGCTGTTTCCCCGTCACGGCCGGGAGCTCCCGAGAACTCTTTATTCAGGCCGACGCCTTGGCGGCAGAGGCCCGCCAAGCACTGGATCCCTACTCGACGTATCGACTCCCTGACCGCTTAGACGGGGGGCCCTAACAGCATCCCGGGGAACACCAGGGTACGCTCATTTGTAGCGGCTTCAGGCTTCCGCGGGGGGGGGCCGCGGCCCCTACGCAGTTCGCGTAGATCGGCCGTGCATCCTTTCACGAGATCGTTCACACACCCACCCTAGTCGTGCGTACGTCTGATCGCTATTGGACCTAGGTCACGTGCCGCCGAACATAGAGACGGAAGCGAGGAGTGCGACACCGAGCTCCGAGGCGATCTGCTTGTTGAGCATTCCCGTCACAACGAGAGCAAAGACCTAGCTCTCACGTGGGGTGAGCAGCTTCGACGAGCACGCGGTGCTGAGCGCCCTCCGTCGCGCCGGCGTGCGCGACTGCCCATCTCGAAAAGCTATTGACGACTGAGCAGCTAGACGACATCGCTGAACGCCTCTTAACCTTCGCGGATCAGGTACGCGGAGCCGTCCAGAGCGGCTCCTGAGAGACAGGCCTGCCCACTACGATTGCGGTTAAGAGTCGCGGCACATGACGGGCCAGACGCTGCACGTCAACGGCGGCCTGCTCATGCGGTGAGCCGGCCCGAGCCTACTTGGGCGGATCAGTCTTTTCTGAGGGCGGACCCGCCGACCCGCTGGTGGACGACGTCGAGGTGGCCGCTCGCCGTTCCAGCGGCTTCTGGTGCTCGGCAATCACTTGATTCCAGCGCTCTCGCCGCTCGTCGGAATTGGCTTTGAGCTGGTCAGTGCGATGGAACAGCGCAAATGCGCGCTGCCGGAACGACACGTAGGAGAGCAGGGCTTTCATGGTGGTCGGCCTCAATGGGTCAGCGGTGGAAGGCGAAAGCGCGATGGCACGATCCTCCGGCTCACGCAGTCTTGGCTCCTCAATCTAGCCGCGAGCGGCCGGCGCGCCTGTTCGACCTTGGTCCAATAGCCAACGGCCGGCGGATCGGATGAAGCTGTGGAGCAAGGCGACATGCAGCTTCAGCAGCGATGTGGCGAGCGGGGGGCTGCGCAGGGGACCAAAGGAGAGTCATATGAAGTGGTTCAAGGCGGGCGCGTGGGGTTTTGTCGTTGGCAGTATCGTCACGATGATCGTCGGCTTCAGCTGGGGCGGCTGGACGACGGGCGGCACCGCGAGCCGCACCGCGATCGAGCGGGCCAATGCGGCGGTGACCGCAGCACTGGTCCCCGTCTGCATCGAGAAGTCGAAGGCTGATCCCGCCAGGGCAAAGAAGCTTGGGGCGTTGAGGGCGCTGACGTCGTCCTATGAGCAGAGCGAGGCCGTGCTCAAAGGCGGCTGGGCCACCGTCGGCACGGCCGAGGCCAATCGCGATGTCGCGGAAGCCTGTGCCTCCAAACTGGTCGAGGTGGCGGCGAAGTAGGCCACCGTCAGTCCGCCGTCAGGCTCCGCCCTCCTGCGCCTCCTCCTGGATGCGGCGCAGGTGGTTGCTTTCCTTGAAGCTCTCCCCGTTAGAGCTTGGTCGTGGGGGGCTGGATCTTCCGGGCTCTGAACGGCTCCGCGGGTGGGGGCTCTTCGTCGCCTTCGTCGCGGCGCGCTCATGGCCCAGCGGAAGGTCTGGGCGCACACCTGGGAACGTGAACGTCACATCCCGGGTGGCCAGGTCGAACCTCGGACCTGGTACGGTGCACGGCCCGGGCGAAGTCCACCGCAAGAGGAGGAGCGTATGAAGATTCGTCCGTTGCACGATCGGCTTCTGGTGGAGCGGCTCGAGGAGAAAGAGGTCAAGAAGGGCGGGATCATCATCCCGGACACGGCCAAGGAGAAGCCGCAGGAGGCCAAGGTGATCGCGGTCGGCAACGGCAAGGTCACCGACGAGGGCAAGAAGATCCCGCTCGACGTGAAGGCCGGGGACAAGATTCTGTTCGGGAAGTACTCCGGCTCCGAGGTCAAGCTCGATGACAAGGAGTACCTGATCATGCGCGAGGAAGACGTCCTCGCCATTCTCGAGTAAGGAGGGACGTGAGCGATGCCAAAGCAGCTCAAGTTCGCCGAGGACGCCCGGGCGGCGCTGCTCCGGGGCGTCAACATCATGGCGGAGGCCGTGAAGGCCACGCTGGGGCCGAAGGGCCGCAACGTCGTCATCGATAAGAAGTTCGGCAGCCCGACGATCACGAAGGACGGCGTCACCGTCGCCAAGGAGATCGAGCTCAAGGATCCCTACGAGAACATGGGCGCCCAGATGCTGAAGGAGGTCGCCTCCAAGACCTCCGACGTCGCGGGCGACGGCACGACCACCGCGACCGTGCTCGCACAGGCGATCTATCGGGAAGGGCTCAGGAACGTCACGGCGGGCGCCAACCCGATGGGGCTCAAGCGCGGCATCGAGGCCGCCGTGGGTGCCGTGACCGAGGAGCTGAAGAAGATCTCGAAGTCGACGAAGGACAAGAAGGAGATCGCCCAGGTCGCGACGATCGCCTCGAACAACGACAGGACGATCGGCGACTTGATCGCCGAGGCGATGGAGAAGGTCGGCAAGGACGGCGTCATCACGGTCGAGGAGTCGAAGTCGGCTGACACGGTTCTGGATTTGGTCGAGGGCATGCGGTTCGACCGCGGCTACCTCTCGCCGTACTTCGTGACGGACGCCGAGCGCATGGAGGTCGTGTTCGAGGACGCGTTCGTCCTCATCTACGAGAAGAAGATCAGCGTGATGAAGGACATGCTCCCGCTGCTGGAGCAGGTCGCCCGGGTGGGCAAGCCCTTCCTCATCATTGCCGAGGACATCGATGGTGAGGCGCTGGCGACCCTGGTCGTGAACAAGCTCCGCGGGACGCTGAACTGCGCCGCGGTGAAGGCGCCGGGCTTCGGCGACCGCCGGAA
>Ga0134111_10000420_pt1 | contig 13983 bp, 8 predicted proteins | sample 15_D_Rain_40_2_1_FD_94465 | JGI IMG/M metagenome (GOLD analysis project Ga0134111, IMG submission 94465) | Grasslands soil microbial communities from the Angelo Coastal Reserve, California, USA - 15_D_Rain_40cm_2_11112015 | ecosystem: Environmental > Terrestrial > Soil > Grasslands ...
CCGGCATTCTGCAGCCCTTTGCCGCGGACCAATCCATTCCCAAAGAAAAGATCACGGCTCTCGATCGTCGATATACAGCTGTGATTGAGGCGCTCGACAACCTCGTCCAGGCTGTCGGTTTGAAAGCAGCTTAAGAAGGCAAGCATTACCAGAACGAAATTCTCGTTTGGGACCCTATAATGGGACTAAAGCACCGATGGTGTGTCCAATTGCAATAGAGAAATTACCGTACAATTTCAATAGGTAAACAAATTCATTTTTCTATTGACAGCATCCAAATTTTGCCAGTAGAGTGCGCGGCAGTGTTGGGACAGCCAGGAGCCTTCGCAGGTGCTATAGCGGGGCGCCATGTTCAATAACGTCATTGCGGGTTTTCCATAAGTCGAGGAGGGGATTACCGCTCGGTCGCGCGGCTCTCAAGATGGAAGCATGCTTGGTCGCGTCGCAGTGGCAAAGAAATTAGGGGAAGTCGAACTTGGGGGACTGCGAAGATGACTATCTGGAGGGGCGAAATGAAACTGCGAAGTCTTCTGCTGTGCGTTTTGTTCATTCTGGGAACGGGTGCCCAGGTCTACGGCCAAGGCGGTGGGGTCGGAACCATTCTAGGGACGATTACTGATAGCTCCGCCGCGGTTATCGCCAAGGCGAAGGTGACGGTAACGAACACAGCGACAAATATCAGCCAGGTGATGGAATCGAATGACGATGGAAATTACACTGTGCCATACCTCCGGCCGGGCACATACCGGATTACCGTCGAAGCTGCGGGATTCCAGAAAGCAGTCGTGGACAACATCAATCTCGCGGTCGACCAAAACGTTCGCGTGGACGCCGTCATGAAGGCGGGCACCGTGACGGAGACGGTCACGGTGAACGCCAGCGCTGTGGCATTGGATACGGACACGTCCGCAATTTCACAGACGATAAGCAACACGCAGGTGGAAAACCTTCCCTTGCAAGATCGAAACTTCACACAGTTTCTGTTGCTGGGTGGAGGTGCCGTCGAGACCACCGGGGAACAGGGTAGCATGCGCGTAGGCAAGGGCAACGCCATCAGCATAAACGGTGCCCGGCCCACGTCCAACAACTACACATTAGATGGCTTGGTGAATACCGATACGGCTTTGAATACACCGGCTGTTATTCTGTCCGTTGATGCAATGCAAGAGTTTAAAGAGCAAACGTCAACTTACTCAGCCGAGTACGGTTTCAGCGCCAATCAGGTCAACATCGTGAGCAAGAGTGGGGGCAACGATGTTCATGGGTCCCTATTTTGGTTCGGAAGAAATGATGCCCTCGACGCCCAGACCCCTTTCGCGCCGCCGAATCCCAAGTTGCGGCAAAATCAATTCGGCTTTGTGGCGAGCGGCCCCGCCTACCTGCCGAAGGTTTACAACGGACGTAACAAGACGTTTTGGCTGGCAAACTACGAAGGCTGGCGCGTTAGACAGGGAAGCCCAGTGCCAGTGCGGGGCCTTGTTCCAGATCCCGCGCAGTTAGCCGGAGATTTTTCTGCATCTGGGCTGCCCGCCTTCGGGACTGCTGCGTGCAACACGGAGCTAGCTGCGGACCGGCCCTGCATGCCGATCGATCCAACGACGGGAGCGCCTTTCCCCGGCAACAAGATTCCGTCAACCAGTTTTTCGCGCCTCGCGAAAACGTCACTCGCACAGAACATATTCCCGGCTCCGAATTGCGCTACGTGTGGCTCCGGGATAAACTTCCAGAAAGCCGTTGATGTTACCACTACACAGAATCAGCAAACTTACAAGCTCGATCAGGACCTGGGCCGCTTTGGAAAGGTGTTCGGCCGCGGAACACTTGCAAATTACTCGAACACCTCCGCGGGGGGGACTGTGTCGGTACCGTTTGGTAACGGCAGCTTTGTTGAGAAGGAGACGAGCTGGACGGTAGGTCACACGGTAAACTTCGGAAGCCATCTGGTCAACCAGGTGCGTTACGGGCAGTTGGAGGCAACGGCAAACCAGTGCTCCCAAGCCGTGCCTCAGTCCGTGGTCGACGCGGTTGGCTTTACTGGTGTTTACCCGAATCTGCCCGATTGTGCCCGCTCGTACCCGGGAATCACACTCAATCCAACTTCACGAGCCGGCGGCCCCGTCAATGACACGACTCTAAGTAACATACCCACGCGGGAGGTTACCGACTCACTGACGCTCATACGCGGCAAGCACACGCTGATGATGGGGGGAGACTATCGTTTCTGGATACAAAAGCGCAATCTCAACGCAGACTACCTTGGTGATTTCACATATCGCAGCGATTTGATCAATCAGAATGGCAGCAGCAATGGCTTCATCCCCGGTCCCCAGAACGGGTGTCCTACACCTGCCTGCGGCACTGGCAATGCGATTGCCGATTTTCTGCTCGGCTACTACCAAAGTGTGGGTGTTTTCCTGCCGGGACCGTTCAGTAAGGCCGGTCAAACTGGAAATCTGAACCAGTACCACTTCACTTATTTTGCTCCCTTCGTGCAGGATGATTGGAAAGTGAGCAGCCGCCTGACGCTAAACCTGGGCGTTCGGTGGGACTTCCGCACCGTGCCCTTTGAGCAGAGCAACAAGATGGGGTGGCTGGACCAGTCCAACCCCGATGGTGGACTGTGTATTGCGGATCCATCGCTGCTAACCAAGGGGATTGCCCCAGCGGGAAGCATGTACCGATATTGTGGGCGGCGCAATCCCGCCGACGGTTCGAAGAAGCCTTTCGCCCCGCGTTTCGGTTTTGCTTACCGGCCTTTCGGCGGAGACAAGACTGTGATTCGAGGCGGTTACGGAATCTTTTTCGACTCTTCCGAAGGCCGCGAGATCGACGACTCCGGGGATATCTATCCGTACGCGGTGCGCGCGGCCATTACACCCGCCGCCCAACCGGTGGCCAGCTCACCAAAACTGTCGGACCAAATCTTCATCCCAACAACACCATCTCTCCGGTAACCCCGGCACAGAGCAGCTTCATTGCCGTAATCATCTCGGAGAATCCAAAGAATCCTTACGTGCAGCAGTGGACGCTATCCGCGCAGCGCGAGATCTTCAAGAATACTACACTTGAAATCAACTACCTTGGCAACAAGGGAACGCATCTTCTTACGCGAAACAACATCGCACAGGCTTTTGCGCCGGATCCAAACAACATTACCCCAGTAGCCAGCCGGAAGCCCTACAAGAATTTTACAGGGGTCTATATCGACAGCGAGTGGCGGGGACGTGCCAACTATCAATCGGGCAACGTAAAACTGGAGCATCGGAGTACGTCGTTGACGTTCCAGGCTGCTTACACTTGGTCAAAGAGCCTGGATGACAAGTCCGCAGCAGCCGGGATTGGTGCTTCGGGCGGAGGATTCCAGGGGTTCATGGACAATCATCGTCCGGAGCTTGACTATGGGCTGTCTGATTTTGACGTGAAGAGTCATTTCGTCTCTAACTTTGTTTACGAATTGCCCGTTGGCCGCGGCAAACGCTATCTCAGCAACGCGAATCGGGCAATGGATGCTGTGATTGGCGGATGGCAACTGGGCGGTATTGTAACGCTGCAAAAGGGATTCCCATTTTCCATTGGTGCCAACGACTTTAACTGTCTATTGGACATGCCTTTCTGTGTTGGCCTAAATCGTGCCAACCTCGCTTCCGGGCAGAATCCAAACAGCGGATTCACAAGGAGCACCGCGGAGTGGTTTAACACCGCCGCTTTTGTCCAACCTGGTGCGGGAATCTATGGCACGACACCTCGAAACTATCTGCGGGGACCAGGCTTCAACAACTGGGATATGTCCCTGGCCAAAAGCGTGGCACTCACGGAACGGATGCACTTTCAGTTGCGCTTGGACTCCTTCAATACGTTTAATCACCCACACTTCAATGCTCCTAACAGCGCGCTCGGCGGCCCGGGATTTGGTTCGATTAACTCCGCCCGACCCCAATCCGGCCGTATTCTTCAGCTTGGAGCGAAATTCCAGTTTTAATCACCCCAACCACCCCGGGATTCGCCAGGCTGGAAGCGGCCTGGCGGATCCTTTTATTTGGGGTTAACATCGCAAGAATGTTTAACATCGGAAGGCGGCTACTACAGACTGCGATTTTGTGCGCCTGTTTGATTGATTTTGCTCAGGCCCAGTCGGATCATGTGAACTCTCTTCAACGCTACACCGAACAGGGGCAGAAGGCGCTTGCCTCAGGGCGCTACGGGGAAGCCGAACAAGCCTTCGAAAAAATTCGTGAACTGGAACCAGGAATGGCGGAAGTGCATGCAAACCTGGGAGCGATTTATTTTCAAGAGAGGAAATTCGATAAGGCCGTACCCGCCCTACGTCAAGCGATAAAGCTGAACCCCCACCTAGTTAAGTCCGCGACCCTCTTGGCAATTTCGCTATCGGAGTTGGGGCGGTATGGCGAAGCTCTGCCAGGGTTAGAGAAGGGCTTCCACGGATCTTCCGATTCCGAGGTAAAGCGAATGTGCGGTCTACAGTTGGAGCGGGCATACACTGGCATGCAACGTCACAATAAAGCCGTGGAAATAGCGATCGAATTAAATCGCCTCTATCCAGAAGACCCCGAGGTTCTCTACCACACGGGCAGACTATTTGGAAACTTCGCGTTCCTGACGATGCAGACATTGGCCCAGGTGGCTCCTGGTTCGGTTTGGAGGCACCAAGCTGCTGCCGAGGCATTTGAGAGCCAGGGCTCCTATGACCTGGCGGTGCGTGAATACCGAACCGTTTTGGAGCTCGGCCCCGGGCGCCCAGGGATCCATTTCCGCTTGGGGCGTACCCTATTGAAAAGGTCGCAGCAGGCTCACTCAACCGAGGACGCGAACGAGGCGGCGAAGGAATTCGAACGTGAGTTGGATCTGGATCCGACCAATGCCAACGCCGCGTATGAGCTTGCAGACATGCATCGTGACGCGGGAGAGTTTGAAGAAGCAAGGCAACTCTTCGAGCAGGCGTTGAAATATTATCCAGACTTTGAGGACGCCCACCTGGGATTGGCAGCGGCATTCATTGCTCAGCAGAAAATGCAGGATGCATTGCCACATCTGAAAAAAGCGATCGCACTCAACGCCGATAACGAAGTGTCTTGGTACCGGCTATCGCAAGTTCAGATGGCGCTGGGCAATACAGCCGAGCAGCAAAAAGCCTTTGCCGAGTTTCAGCGACTGAGAACCCAAAAGTCGAGCCAGCAGGAGGCTGCAAGAGAACTTTTTTCGCGGTCAGAGGTCACAAAGCAGAAGCTGGACTCTGCGGTGCCGCAGTGAAAAACCGAAATCTGGATGTGTGAACGGAGTTGCGACGCGCTGCGGTGAAATAGGTTCAGCTTTATTTCCATCCCGCATTGGGCACGATTCCAATGCCTTCCTTAATGGTAACAAGCCGATCCGCGGGGATCTCCGCTAGCGTTTGCCAAGTACCGTTTGGCCAGCGCACGCGGATGTCACTCTTTATCGCGGAACCAAGACCGAAGTGAAGTCTAAAATCGTTGCAGGAGAGGAAGCTGGACTGGCTGAAGAGTTCCTGCGTTTGCGTCGCCTCGCCAACCTTGGCGACCACGCGGGCGCCAATCGCGCTCCGATTCGACTTCGTGCCGACGAGTTTTACCTTTAGCCAGTGATTGCCGGAGGTGACGTCATTCCGGAGCAGGGAGGGCGGCTCGTTTAGATTGACTATGAGAATATCCAGGTCTCCATCGTTGTCGAAGTCTCCGAAGGCACAGCCACGGCTAACATGAGGGTCAGCAATCGCTGGTCCGGCTTCCTCTAGAAGTTCCTCAAAACGGCCATTCCCGAGATTGCGGAAGAGAAGCCTTTGGCTCCGGAGGGGGTATTTGGCGAAGTGCTTCTCGAGTTCAGCGTAGACGTTGCCCGTCACAATGAAGAGGTCGGGCAACCCATTGTTATCGAGATCCACGATCCCTGCGCCCCAGCTCACAAATCGATTTTCGACACCGAGACCCGCTCGGCGGGTGGCGTCTTCAAAAGTAGCCTTACCGAGATTGTGGTAGAGATTGGAGGTGTCATCCATGAAATTCGTTTTAAGGATATCGAGACGCCCATCGAGATCATAGTCACCGACAGCAGCTCCCATGCCTCCCTGTTCTTGGCCGTCTTCGCTGAAGGCGACACCGCGGATTGCGCCCTCTTCTCTGAAAGTGCCATCATGATTATTCATGAACAACAAGCTGGGCGTTGAATCGCACGCCACAAAAATGTCAGGCCAGCCGTCGTCGTCGAAATCTGCCGCGATTGCCGTGAAACCATAACTGGTTCTCACGGACGCAACGCCTGACACTCCGCTAACGTCAGTGAAAGTGCCATCGCCGTTATTGCGGTATAGACAGTGCTGACCGTGGGGATATCCCCGGGGCCCACAAAACACCGGAGTAGATGAATACTCGCAGTTCGCCGTCTGACCGGGTTTCGGAGCCTTTTCCAAATCGAATTCAAGGTAGTTGGGCACAAACAAATCCAGATGTCCGTCGCGGTTGTAATCCACAAAAGTGCAGCCTGAACCCCACCGATGGGTTGATCCAGCGAGGCCGGCCGATTGGGTTACGTCTGAAAAGGTGCCATCGCCATTGTTACGGTAGAGGACGTTATGTCCCCAGTAGGTGACAAACAAATCTTCGAAACCGTCGTTGTTGTAGTCACCGACGCACACTCCGCAGGCCCAGCCCGTTTTGAGCAACCCCGATTCCTTGGTGACGTCCGTGAATGTGCCGTCGCGGTTGTTCTTATATAGGCGATTGCTCGTACCTTCGGGAGTGTCCGACAAGCGAACTCCAGAGAGGACAAAAATGTCGAGCCAACCGTCGTTGTCGTAGTCCAGAAATGCGCAGCCGCAGCCTGTCACCTCGATGATGTAGTCTTTGCGGTCAACGCCGCCGTAGACCGTCACGTGACGCAAACCAGCCCTTGCCGTCACGTCTTTTAATCGCGCGTCAAACGGCAATCCGGAAGATTTTCCTCGAGGCTGGACGGCTGCCTTGCGCGTGGCCACTCCTTGCCCCCAACACGCTGTTGCTGCCGTGCCTAACAGTCCGGTCAGGAAGAGTCTTCGTGAGGTGTCCATGCTCGTCGCTTTCAAGGTTCTACTGCGGGATTAAGCCATTGTGGGAGCGTCGACCCCTTTTTGCAATACAAAACATATTTGCCTATTGACATTCGTTCTTTATGGGCTAGTATTACAGCCGCTTAAATGTCAACTTACCCCAATTTACGTTTCTTGAATCGGCGCATGTTTCTCGTGCAAGGTTCAGCCGCTTTGGCTGGGTTGGCGAGTGGTTCCGTCATGAGCACGGGCAGGTCCGGTTGGGGACGCTCTTCCAACACCAAGACCGTGGAAGCAAAAACGGCGTATGGCCGATTGCGTGGCAAGCGAACGGGCGACCTGGTTACGTTCAAGGGCGTTCCTTATGCCGGTTCAGTCTCGGGGGTAAACCGATTCAAAGCGCCGCCGCCACTGGCACCCTGGACAGGTGTTCGAGAAGCCTTTACTTCGGGTCCACCCGCGGTTCAGCCGAAACGGCCTTCCTTCGGAGTTGACGAACCATTCCCCTCAGAGGACTGTCTGGTGCTCAACATCTGGACGCCAGCTGTGGACCAGCGTCGGCGTCCCGTATTGTTCTACAACCACGGCGGTGGCTTCGTAATTGGTTCCGGGAGTACGTGGTATCAGGATGGAAGCAACCTCGCGCGTGAGTACGACGTTGTTGTAGTGGCGAACAATCATCGTTTGGGACTTCTCGGATACTTGTTCTTGGCGGATCTGGCAGGAGAAGAGTATGTCTCTTATGGGAATCAAGGAATCCTGGACATTTCTGCAGCCCTCAAGTGCGTACACGAAAACATCGACTCTTTTGGCGGGGATCCGAACAACGTAATGGTTTTTGGCGAATCCGGGGGTGGCGCAAAAACCTCCTGCATATATGCCTTGCCGCTCGCAAAGAACTACTTCAATAAGGCGTCGATTGAGAGCGGCCCGGGCGTTCACATGACGCCTCGCGACATGGCGACGGAAACCGCCAAGATGGTCCTGACTGAACTCGCCTTGTCCACAAGAGAAGTTGCGAGACTCAAAGAGGTTCCACCTGACAAACTGCTGGAAATTCAAGGCGCCGTGGCAAAGAAGGCTCCCGGAAACCTGACGCTCAGCGGCGGGAGAAGCGGAATGGTTGTGGCCCGTCCCGGGGGATTCGGTCCAGTAGTGGACGGGACCTACCTTCCGAACCATCCTTTTGATCCCCATGCGCCTGCAATCTCTCAAGACAAACCGCTGATGGTTGGGACCAACAAAGACGAAATGGCGTTCTTTGAACGCAAGGCGACGGACCTATTCTCGCTGACCGAAGACGGATTGAAGGCGCAACTGAACAAGGATTTCGGGTCTAACGCCGAAACTATTCTGACGACGTATCGCAAGAGCCGCCTTACGGCTACGCCGTCCGATCTCTACGTTGCGATTACGACAGCGCGAGCCATGTGGCTCGGGTCGATTGAAATCGCTGAAAAGAAGTACGAACAGAAGGCTGCGCCCGTGTACATGTACATGTTCACGCACGAATCGAATCTCCTCGTCCCCGGAACCGACCATCGGCTTGGAGCAGCTCATGCGACAGAGATTTGGTACAAATTCGACAACGTCGATCTACAAGAGCCGAAGAATGCACCGGGCCCGTCGCTGATCGGTACAGATCCAGATCGCAAGAAGGCTGCGCGGAATATGAGCGAAATGTGGGCCACGTTTGCAAGGGACGGCCATCCTGGTGCTAAGGGGCAACCCGTTTGGCCCGCCTATACCCAGGAGAAGCGCGCAACGATGATGATCGATGCGGAATGCAAAGTTGAAGAGGATCCTTTCGGACAGGAACGCACATTGTGGGATAGGTTAAAGGTATTGGAGGTTGCAAGTGCAGCACTTCGGTGAACGAGCTAAGGGGAGCGTGCTCCGAGAGACAAAGAGGGACATGGCTACTGACGGCCTCGCAGGAAAAAGGCGGTGATCATGAAAAAATCTCTTCTTACTCTCGCCGTGATGGGTGCGCTGCTGTCGCTGAGCATCTGCACGTCTGCACAACAAGACGAGTTAGAGCTAAATTTCAAGAATCCGCGTGATTCGGCCAAGCCTCGAGTTTGGTGGCACTGGATGAACGGCAACATTACCAAAGAAGGTATCAAACTGGACCTCGAGTGGATGCATCGGGTGGGAATTGCGGGCTATCAGAACTTCGACGCAGCGCTGCAAACACCGCAGGTTGTCGAAAGGCGGTTAGCTTACATGACACCCGAATGGAAGGAGGCATTCAAATACGCCATCGGCATCGGCGACCAACTCGGCATGGAAATGGCGATCGCCGGTTCTCCTGGGTGGAGCGAAACAGGAGGCCCGTGGGTGCCCCCTTCCCAAGGCATGAAGAAATATGTCTGGAGCGAAACCATCGTGGAAGGCGGCAAGCGATTCACGGGCAAGCTCATTCATCCTCCGAGCAGCACTGGTGCATTCCAGAACATCGGCGTTCGAGAGGAGTTCGGTCGCCCGGCGCGAACAACGCCTCCACAGTTTTATTCGGATGCAATAGTTGTAGCGTTCCGACTTCCTTCGGGTGAGTCGCGTGAAGGCGCCGAGCAGGCGAAGATTACTTCCAGCGGCGAGGGGTTGGATGTCGCGATGCTGAGCGACGGCGACCTGGAGAAAACTACGGGTGTGCCGATACCCGCGCTTGGAGCGGAGTCTTGGATCCTGTTCGAGTACCCTTCACCGCACACGATTCGCGCAGCGACGTACGTAACGAAGGATCCAAACTTCATTGAGCAGCTGGTGTCCGGAATCGCTGCTCCAGAGAAGACCTTGGAGGCAAGTGACGATGGGAAGGCCTTCCGTAAGGTGGCCAGCCTGACCGGAGGCAGGGCGCCGCAACACACGATCTCTTTTAACGCCATAACGGCGAAATATTATAGGGTGACCTTCAAACATATCCCTCCGCCACCTCGCCCTGCGTGGGCGGAGGGAATAGACCCTGCTTCATTTGGCCCAACGCCTGCTCCGCCTACGTCCTATGAGGTTGCGGAACTGGTTCTTCACTCTGAACCGCGGGTAAATCACTTTGAAGAGAAAGCGGCTTTCGTACCTGAGGGGGACCTCTACCAATTCCCAACGCCTGCCACCGACAGTTCGGCAGCGATCAGGAAGACGGATGTTATCGACCTAACCTCGAAGATCAGTGCTGACGGCACGCTTGATTGGACTCCACAGGAGGGGCGGTGGATGGTGCTGCGGTTCGGGTACTCGCTGCAGGGCATCACCAATCACCCTGCTACCCCGGAGGCGACTGGCCTCGAAGTGGACAAACTCGATCGCCGCTTCGTCAAGGATTATTTCGAGAAATACCTGGACAGCTATAAGGACACCGTAGGCGTGGATGAGATGGGAAAAAAGGGCATCCGCTACGTCATCAACGACAGCTGGGAGGCTGGGTCGCAAAACTGGACCGACAATATGCTAGCGCAGTTCAAAAAACTGCGCGGCTACGATGCGACACCATGGTTGCCGGTACTTACCGGTCGCGTTGTGGAAAGCGCCGCGGCCAGCGATCGTTTTCTTTGGGACTTTCGCAGGACCATCGCGGATCTGATTACCAGCGAGCACTACGGCCAATTGGAAGAAACCCTTCATGAACGCGGCATGGCCCACTATGGGGAGTCGCACGAATCAGGGCGAGCGTTTGTTGCAGATGGCATGGAGGTGAAGAAGTTCAACGAAGTGCCCATGAGCGCAATGTGGACGCAAAGGCCGGGAGTGAACAACGTACAGTACGGTTACAACGCAGACGACCGCGAGTCAGCTTCTGTTGCTCACATCTACGGTCAGAACATTGCAGCAGCGGAATCGTTGACGGCTGCGGCAGCACCGTGGGCTTGGTCGCCTGCGACTCTGAAGCCCACGGCGGACCAGGAGATGCTGAATGGAATCAATCGCTTCGTGATCCATGAGTCAGCACACCAGCCGTTGGTCGGAAAGGCCCCTGGGTTGACGCTCGGTCCCTTCGGACAATGGTTCAATCGCAACGAAACCTGGGCAGAGCAAGCTTCTCCATGGATCAACTACTTGGCGCGGTCATGCTATCTCTTGCAACAGGGGCGTTTCAGCGCCGACTTGGTTTATTTCTACGGCGAAGACTCAAATCTTACCGCGATCTTCCAACATAAGGCACCGGAGATCCCAGCTGGGTACGGGTTTGATTACATCAACGCGGACGCACTGGTTCATGAATTGAGCGTCGTGGACGGCCGGATTGTCACCAAGGCCGGCATGCAATACCGGGTGCTGGGCCTCGATCCCTACAGTCGCCACATGTCCCTTCCCGTCCTACGCGCCATTCATAAGCTAGTCGAAGAAGGCGCGGTTGTGGCGGGAGGGAAGCCTATCGACGATCCGAGTCTTGCGGACGATCAGGCTGAGTTCGAGAAGCTTTCGTCTCAGTTGTTCGGCGATGGTGCTGGCGTGCACAAGGTAGGCAAGGGAACCGTATACGCCGGACAGAACATGAGCGAGGTTTTCAGTACCCTGAACGTGAAGCCGGACTTCGAATACTCGAAGAAGGCCAATGACTCCGACGTGCAATTCGTGCACCGCAAGCTGGCGGACGGCGACATCTATTTCGTCAACAACCGCAGTGATCATGAGGAAGTGATTGATGCCACATTCCGCGTGGCCGGTAGGGAGCCGGAGTTGTGGCGCGCCGAGACCGGTACCAAAGAGCCTGCTTCGTTCAAGGTGGTGGACGGACGCACCATGGTCCCGCTTCACCTAGAGCCTTGGGGAAGCGTGTTCTTCGTGTTTCGCCGAAGAACGTCTAAGACTTCGCACACGATTCCTGAAGTGACGACGACAAAGGTGGCTACGATCAACGGTCCTTGGAATATCGTTTTCCAGTCCGGTCGGGGAGCTCCCAATTCCATCACCATGAACGAGCTTTTGGACTGGAGCCATAGCGACGATCCCGGCGTGAGGTACTTCTCGGGTGTCGGCACGTACACGAAAACTGTGGAGGCTTCCCCCAATTGGTTCAGAAAGGGAGCGCGTCTTTGGCTCGATCTGGGCGATGTGAAGAACCTAGCCGAGGTGACCATTAACGGTAAGGACTTGGGACAGACGTGGCACGCGCCTTATCGTGTGGACGCGACGTCTGCTCTCAAGCCGGGTGCAAACGAAATCCGAATAAAGGTAGTAAACGCGTGGGTCAACCGGATGATCGGCGACGAGCAGCCCGGAGCCACGAAGATCACTTTTGCTGCCGTAAAGCCCTATAAGGCCAACTCGCCGTTGTTGCCCTCCGGTCTACTTGGTCCGGTGACGGTGGTTAGCGAGGATACACAGTAGTAGCACATCCCTCATTCGCGCTGTACGCCATGCCTCGTCCCGCAGACCAACGGTTCACCCGCCTTCAGCACTCCAATCGCAACCTCTGGACCTCGATCAGGCAACTCGCCCTCAAAGTCGTCTTCTTAGGCACTGCCATGGGCGACTAGGCGCCCGAGAATAAAGTCCACTTGGCCCGCCTAAAAACTTCAAACTGTGCTTTACCTTTTTCGTTTTGAAGGCCTCTATAGTATTAGAGAGCACGAAAGGGCGATGCCGAGGGAAAAGCCGAAGATGACGTTCAGACACAGTTCCCCTCGACTTTTAGGTTGACTTTTTCCGTTTTCGAGGCCTCTCCCCAGAAACTTCTTCGTCGAAAGCGTCAGGGGTTGGCTAGTGTGACCTGTAGGCCGAGTTGCGCTGCCTTCTTTGTGAGGAACACCCTCTCTATCGTCCCCTCTTAGGGCATTACCCTTTATGGGCCGACGAAAGGGATTAACGTTCAGGGCTGTCAACCAGAGTGCAGGTACCTGGTCTTGCGGCGTTCACCGCGTTGGCAATCTGTTGCATCATGGGACGCACCAAGCTCCATCTGTTTTTGCTGAGAATCACAATCGCCAATTTGCGCCCCTTCAGATTTTGTTGGTGAGGCAGATTTGTATCGGCCGTGAGAAGCACATCAAACCTAGCTTCCTCGGCCGCTTTCAGCAAGTCACCGTTGCTTAGTGTGTCCCACCCTTGTGCTCTTGCTTCTTTGACGATATGGCCTTGCAGCGCGCGGGAAATGCCTCTGGGGGTTCCGTGGTCAAAGAGAATGAGCATTAACGGCGAATCGGAGCTTCAAGACTCCGTGCTGCAAAGTCCAGTACCGCGGTGACCTGTTCCCGCGTCACGTCGAACTGTTCCATGATTTCCTCGATGCTCAGGCCATCCTCTAGGTTTTCAAATATGGTAGCCACGGGCAGGCGGGTTCCACGGAAAACCCACGCCCCGCTGACTTTTCCGGGCACACTTTCTACTGCTGCACATTTTGTCCAATCCAGTGCCATGCGTGCCTCCTTAATTCCGTTCTAGCTGAAAGTCTAGGGAGCCTGCGTACGGGTGTCAACACTTGGGAATTCCCGGTAGTGTCCTTGAAATTAGGACACTACCGAATTCCCCAAGCCGGTCGACTTGGATAGCTTAAATGAAGGCATCTGATGTGATAATTGGGAGCGCATGCGCCTTTATTCCGGCACTACCAAATCCCTCATTGAAGACTCGACTTTCAACCGTATCGCACCTAAGTTGAAGGATGCTTTCTTCAATGAGTTTCGATACCAGCCATCAGTCGCCGAGGTGAACTCGTGGAATAATTCTCTCCGCGCCATCTCACAAGTTTTTCAGACAGCGTCGTTGCTTGATCATGGCGTTTTGTTGGAACTCCGACTCCCGCTTACGTCCAAGCGGCTTGACTGCCTCGTGACCGGGTACGACAGCAAAAAGGCGCCTAACGCAGTCATCATCGAGTTAAAGCAGTGGAGCGGATGCAGAGGCGCGTCGGGCAAAAACGAGGTAGCCACCTTCGTCGGCGGCAATGTCCGAGATGTGCTTCATCCTTCCGTCCAAGTAGGTCAGTA
>Ga0134111_10000442_pt1 | contig 13695 bp, 14 predicted proteins | sample 15_D_Rain_40_2_1_FD_94465 | JGI IMG/M metagenome (GOLD analysis project Ga0134111, IMG submission 94465) | Grasslands soil microbial communities from the Angelo Coastal Reserve, California, USA - 15_D_Rain_40cm_2_11112015 | ecosystem: Environmental > Terrestrial > Soil > Grasslands ...
GAAGAAGTCTCCCTTTTTCCGCCGCTTTCGTGAGGGATAGGAGGGTCGCGCGATGGCCGCTAAGCTGTTTGTCGGTAACCTTTCGTTTCAGGCCACGGAGGAAGATCTCCGCGAACTCTTCGCGCAGGCTGGCACCGTCGAGACGGTTCGAATCATCACCGATCAGTTCACGGGACGGCCGCGCGGATTCGGGTTTGTCGAGATGGCCACCAAAGAGGAGGCGACGAAGGCGATAGAGATGCTGAACGGACGCCTCTTCCGAGATCGGAACCTCGTCGTGGACGAGGCGCGGCCCCAGCCGCAACGCGGATCCGGCGGGCCTCGCGGTGACCGTGGTCCGCGTCCAGGCGGCGGGCCCGGCGGAGGCTGGCGCCGCTAGAGAATCGGCCCGGGGATTCTTCGTTCCCGGGCCTTTTTCTTGGTGAGATATACTCAACAGGTGATGACTATTAAGATCAAGCCAGGGGTTCCGGCGCCGGGAATGAGGGATCGGATGGGGCCGACGTTCGACGAGCGTCGTGGCGTTGAATACCGGCAACTTCGAGCTGCGAGCCTCGTGAACCGGTTGAACGCCCGGCCGATGCCGTTCGGGTGGACCGTCAATCCTTATCGGGGCTGCGAGATGTCGTGCAAGTACTGCTTCGCCCGCTACACTCACGAGTTCCTCGGGGAGAACGATCCCGCGGCGTTCGAGCGACGCATCTACGTCAAGCTCACCGACCCGGGCTCGCTCGTCGCCGAGCTCAAGCGGGCTCGGCGCAGCGGGCTGCTCGTCGCCCTCGGGACCGCAACGGATCCCTACCAGCCGGCAGAGTCCAGGTTCGAGGTCACCCGGAGGGTGCTCGAGGCGGCTTCGAAGGTGGTCGGCGTGCGACTGTCCATCACCACGAAATCGGTCCTCGTCCGCCGTGATCTGACGCTGCTCCGAGAGATCGCCGCGCGTTCGGAGGTCTCGGTGAACTTCTCGATCCCGACGCTCGACCAGGCCCTCGCGCGGCGCCTCGAGCCCCGCGCGCCCCGGCCCGATCTCCGGTTCGAGGCGATGACGGCGCTGGCGGCCGGCGGGATCCCCACGCGCCTGTTCATCATGCCGGTGCTCCCCCGGCTGACCGACGGCGAGGCGAATCTGCGTGCGCTCCTGGTCCGGGCGCGCGAGGCCGGAGCCGAGATCGCCGAATCGAATGTGCTGTTCCTGCGACGCGGGACGCGAGAGACGTTCTTCGAGTTCCTCCGGGCGGAATTCCCGGAGCTCGTCCCCGAGTACGAGCGGCTCTACGCCGACTCGGCGTATGCCAGGCGCGACTACGTCGCCGGCATCGAAGCGCTCGTGCGGAGACTCTCCGCCGAAGTCGGGTTCGGCGCGCGTCGCCGCGCCGACCGCCCGGCCGATAGCCCGACCCCGAGTCAACTGTCTCTCGTATGGTGAATCTGACCCGACCGTGGGGCCCGGGACGCCCGGACAGCCGGTGGGTGAGACCCGTTCCCTCCGCGTCGTGTGCGGACGTCCCGGTCCCGGTTCGAGCGCGGGCTTGGCCCGCGCAATCCATCCTCTGTGCGTGACTGCCACGTGTGATCGGTGGGGGGTGTCGGGGTGGAGCGGCGTCGCTCCCCCCGACGTTAATCAGAAGAGGTTGAGCTGGGGCTCCGGCTCCTCGACGTACGGTCGGAGCCCGTCGAACTCCGTGAACGGGCGGAAGCGCTCCCAGATCTCGCGCACCTTGGCCTGGTAATACTCGACGTTCTCGTCGGGGCGCGCCGGGTCCCACTGGCTCGCGAGCTTCACGTGCCCGTTGACGGCCACGCCGGCGCCGTGGCCGGTCACGTAGTACGAGATCTGATCGCCGGGCTCCAGCGCGCGTCCTGCCGCCGCCGCCAGCTCGTACGCTGCGGAGACCGACCGCGCGCCGGCGTTGACTTTGAGCCGGTAAGCGTCGAGCGACTCCTGGAGCGTCTCCGTCCTGGCGAACGCGCGCACGTCGACGCGGTGGGCGCCGAAATCGGCGAGCCGGCGGTCGATGATCCGCCGGACCTCGTCCGGGCGGCCGTCGAGGAGAGCGCGGACGACCTCCTCGATGACCTGCCGCTGGAACGGCTCGAGGCCGCGCGAGCGGAACGCGGAGCCCTTGAGCTGAAGCCGGTCGCGCGCGTCCAGGAGCGCATAGGTCTTCATCTTGTAGCTGAACATCGCCGCGTACCGGCCGTCGAGCTCGAGCTGGAGCCCGGCAGGCAGACCGACCGCGATCCGCTCGAGCAGGGCGTCGTCGTCGTCCGGGCGGTGGCCCGGCGGTGGGACGAAGTAGACGCCGTCCGTGTCCGCTTCGACGGGAGTGGCGCCGAGCCCGGTGAGCCGCTCGAGCAGCGAGGCGACCACGGCGCGGCCCTCCGCCGTCACGCGGTTGGCGGCGTTGTAGTCGTTCCAGTGACCGCCGCTGAATGCGAGGTAGCCGTAGAAGGCGTTGATCAGGATCTTGAACGACTGCTGGAGCGCGCCGAGGTGGGCACGCTCGGCCGGTTCGGCCGTCTCCCGGGCGAGTCGCTTGGCGCGAATCCGGAAGTCGCGGAGATGCTGGAGCAGCGCGGGGAAGACGCCCAGCGCGTCCGAGGCCGGCCCGATCGAGTGGGCGAGCATCAGCGATGGGTAGAGAGACGTCACGTCCACGTGGAGGACCGGGCGGGCAACACCCTGCTGGCAGATGACCGTGTGGCCGCCGCCCACCGGTGCGGTCGGCTGGGGGGCGGGCACGGCGTGGCGCCGGTAGAGGTACTCGCGGAGCATCAACGCATCGATCTTGGCGGCCGCGCCGCGCAGCGTGCACGTCTGGTAGTCGAACGGGACGACCTGCGCCTGGGCGAAGTAGGGCGGCGCGAGCACGGCGGCGACGCCGAGCGTCTCCACCGCGTCGTCGATCGCGTAGGCCACGAGCCGCTCGGGGTCCTCCCGGAGCGTCCGCGCGACTTGCGACGCGTCGATGTACGTGCGGTCCGGGGCGGCGACGCCGAAGTGGCGCGCGAGCTCCTTGAGACCGAAGCTCGGCAGGTCGCGGGCGCCCGCGTCGTGGAGCTGGGCAAGCATCCAGGTGTCGACCACGTGCCGGCCGGCGGCGTCCCAGCGCCGGTAGTCGATCGTCCGTTCGGCGATCTGCAGGCGCGCGACCCGCCTCCGGAGCGCGCTGCCGTCGCGGCCCCAGCGGAGCACGACGTCGTGCCGACGCGCCCGCGCTTCCAGATACTCGAGGTCGAAGCGAAAGATGTTGTGGCCCTCGATCACGTCCGGGTCGCGCTCTCGGATGATCCGCGTGCACTCCTCGAGCAGGAGGCGCTCGTCGAGCCGGTCTCCCCGCACGACGTGACGGAAGCCGGAGGAGTCGGCGAGGGCGACCGCGACGATCCGGTCGTCGGCGCGCGCGGCGCTCGGGAACTCGTAGCCCGCCGTGGTGACGACTTCGATATCGAGCGCCAGGCGCCGGAGATCGGCGAAGGCCAGGCCGCCGAACGAGGTCCGCCCGGTCACGAGGAGGTACTGATGGACGGGATCGGCGAGGAAGCGATAGGGCGCCCCGGGCATGTTCGCGCCCGCGCCGCTCGCCTCGCGGCAGCGGTCGCGGGCGGCGAGGGCGTCGGCCCAGGCGCGGTAACGCGCGAGCCAGCGGAAGACGCTGGGGCCGTCGAGCGGCTCGAGCGACAGGAGCCCGGCGGTGGACTCGACGAGCGCCGCGTCCGCCAGGAGCAGGAACGGGGAGAAGGGCACGGTCTCCGTATGGATGACGTCCGCCTGGCGCCGGTAGAGGCGGATCGCACTCCCGCCCTCGGCGAGGTCGAAGGCCAGGAGTCCTGGCGTCGGGTCCCGGCCGAAGAGGAGCGGCGCGTGCTCGAGCGTGAGCCCGCGGCTAGGCGAGGGCCTCCTCCACGGCCGCGCGGTAGACGGCGTAGTCGGCCAGGCCCACCACGGCGCGGCCCGTGTCGGTGACGATGACCGTCGGGATCGAGCGGACGCCGTGCTCGCTCACGGCCGCCTCGTAGTCGCTCATGACCGCGTCTCGGCCGATTCCCGCCTCGAAGTCGGCGGTGAAGCGCTCCATGTCGGCGCCCGCTGCGGCGACGGTCGCCGCGACCTCCTTCGCGTCGGCGATGTTACGGCTCTCCGTGAAGAACGCCTCGTAGAGCGCGAGGTGAACGCGCTCGAAAAGCTCGCCGCTCTGCTTGGCGACGCACTTGGCAGCCTCCAGGGCGGGGAGGCTGAAGCCCGGCAGCTCCGCGTGGGGCCACGGGGTGAAGCGGATGCCGTCGGCCGCCGACATCTCGGCGCACCGCCGCCACCCCTCCTCGCGGTAGGTGGACTTGAAGGCGACCCCGCGCGCGGGCGCCGGGCGGAGGGGGAACGCCCGTGACTCGATCGTAACGACGGAGCCGAGCTCCTCGCGCAATCGCCGGAGGCGAACCGCCGCCGGGAAGCACCACGGTCAGAGGTAGTCGGAGTACGCGATGACGCGGACCACGCGATTCACGGGGCCAGCATACCCGGGCCTCGGTGTATCCTCAACCCCATGCCCCGCCGCCCCTCCGTGGCGCTGCTCGCCGTGTTCGCCCTGGTCGGCTGCGCCTCCACGCGCGTCGCGTTCCCGAACGTGACTCCGGGCGCGCCGCTCCGCGTGCCGGGCTGGGAGCTGCGTCCCGCCGGCGAGGGCCCGTTTCCTGCGGTCGTGTTGCTGCACGGCTGCCACGGCGTGTCCGCGTCGACCCGCGACTGGGCGGGCTGGTTCCGCGAGCGCGGCTACGTCGCGCTGATCGTGGACAGCTGGGCCGCGCGCGGGATCGGTCGCGGCTGCGACGCGGACACACCCGATCTCCCGTCGACCGAGCGCTTCGACGACACCGGCGGCGCGCTGCGTTTCCTCCAGGCGCAGCCGTTCGTCGACCGGAGCCGCATCGGCGTCATCGGCTGGTCCAACGGCGGCGTGTTCGCGATCGCCGCCGTGAACGGTCCGAGCCTGGAGCGCGCGCGCAGGCGAGGCGTCACGCTGCCGTCGCCGGGCTTCGCGGCGGCGATCGGCGTCTACCCGGGCGGGTGCTACTCGCTGGTGAACGAGCTCGTGACCCGGCCGTTGCTGATCCTGATGGGTGAGGCCGACGACTGGACGCTCCCCGGCCCTTGCGTCGAGATGGTCGCCAACATGCGGCGCCGCGGCGCGGACGCCACGATCGTCCTCTATCCGGGCGCCGTCCACTACTTCGACGTGGTCGGCCAGCGGCGGACGTACCTGCCCGACGTCGGCAACCGGAACAAGCCGGGCGAGTGCTGCGGGGCGACCGTCGGCTTCGAGGCGGCCGCCTTCGTGGACGCGCAGCGGCGCATCGAGGACTTCTTCGGCTATCATCTGAAGCGGAAGTAGCCGATCGCCCATGGACGCCTCGGTCGAGATCGTCAAGCACCTGCTGCCACCCGTGGTCCACATCCACGCCACCGTCGCCCGCGAGCATCCCTCGACGCAGATCCTGGGCAACGATCGCCTCGGGAGCGGCGTGGTCGTCGACGCGTCCGGGCTGATCCTCACCGTGAACTACGTCGTGATGGGGGCCCAGTCCGTCGAGGTCGCCTTCGCCAAAGCCCGGCGGGCACGGGCCGAGATCGTCGCCCAGGACTTTGAGGTGGGCCTGGCGCTGCTCAAGGTCAAGCGCCAGGGGCTTCGCGCCGCGAAGCTCGGCAACGGCGAGGCGCTCGAGCCGGGCACCGCCGTGATCGCGTTGGCCTCGACGGGCACCCAGGAGCGCCGCGTGGCGGGCGGGCTCGTGGTCCATGTCGGCGAGTTCGAGGCGTACTGGGAGTACCTCCTGGATCGCTCGATCGTCACGAGCGCGACGAACCCGGGCTTCGGCGGCGGCGGGCTTTTCACGCTCACCGGCGCCATGGTGGGCGTGGTCTCGCTGAACCTGAACGAGATCGCGCGAAGCTCGCTGGCGATTCCGACGGACTACTACCGCAAGCACGAGCACGAGCTCCTGCGCCACGGGCGGGTCGTGAGCCGGCCGCGGCGTGCCTGGCTGGGTGTCTTCGCCCATCCGGTCGAGGAGGGCGTGGTCGTGGCCGGCGTGGTGCCCGACGGCCCGGGCGATCGGGGCGGCCTGCAGGAGGGCGACCTGATCGTGTCGCTCAACGCGGAGGCGGTGGCGAGCCGCCGCGACCTCTACGTGCGCCTCTGGCGTCACGAGCCCGGCGAGCGCCTGACCCTCGAGGTGATGCGTGACAGCAAGGTGCGTCGGGTCGAGGTGCTCGGCGGCGACCGCGCCTACTTCTTCCGGCAGCTCTAGCCCTTGAGCGTCCACGGCCGGGGAGCCCTGTCGCGGTTCGTCGAAGCCGACGGCTTCCTGCTCAGCGCCGGGCTCTCGTTCTTCTTCCTCATCTGCCTGATCCCGATCCTGATCCTCGGCGTCTCGATCATGGGGTTCGTCCTCTCGACAGGGCAGGCGTCGCGGCACGTCGTGGAACAGGTCACCCAGCAGTTCCCCGTCTACCAGCGGCAGATCGCACGCGTGCTCGTCCGGATCGTCGAGACCCGCGCGGTGGGGAGCCTCCTCGGGACCGCGGTCCTGGTCGTGGCCTCGACCCCGCTCTTCGGCGCCTGCCGCTTGGTGCTGCACCGGCTGCTCGGCGTGAAGGTCGAGGGAGGGGTGGTCCGGAACTTCTTCCGGAACCTGGTCACGGACGCCGCCCTCGTGGTGCTCCTGAGCATGCTCCTCTTCATCACGACCACGGTGTCGTGGATCTATCACGGGCTCCAGGCGCTGGCGATGAATGCCCTCCTGCCCGTCCCGCCGGAGTGGTTCGATATCGTGTCGTTCGGTCTCTCCCTCTCGCTCTCGGCGGTGATGTTCTATCTCGGCTACCGCTTCGTACCGCGACGGCGGCCGCGGCCGGGCGCGGCGCTGGCGGGCGCGATGCTCGCGAGCGTGCTGTGGGAGGCCGCCAAGCAGCTCTTCCGCGTCTACGTCCAGCAGGTCGGCGCGTACGACCAGATCTACGGCCCGCTCGGCGTCCTCGTCGCGTTCGTGATGTTCGTCTACTATTCGGCGGTCGTGTTCGTGTTCTCCGGCGCCTTCGTCGCCGCCCTCGACGCTCGGCGCCGCCGGCCGCCCGCTTCATCCGGCCAGCCGAGGCCGGCTGTGCTATCGTGAGCGGCGCTTCTCATTCGATCGCCGGAGGGCTCGGCGCATGATGCTCAAGGGCAAGGTCGCGGTGGTGACGGGGGCGGCGCGAGGGATCGGGCGCGAGATCGCGCTCCTCATGGCGCGTCACGGCGCCCTGGTGGTCGTGAACGACTACGGCGGCACGGAGTCCGGGACCAGCAGCGGCCACGTCCCGGCCGACGAAGTCGTGAGCGAGATCACGCGGTCGGGGGGCCAGGCGGTGGCCAACTACGACTCGGTCGCGTCCATGGCGGGTGGGCAGGCGATCGTGCGGACCGCGGTCGACGCCTTCGGGCGGATCGACATCGTCGTCAACAACGCCGGCATCCTGCGCGACCGGATGATCTTCAACATGACGGAGGAGGAGTGGGACGCCGTCATCGACACCCACCTCAAGGGATCGTTCGCCGTCACGCGCGCCGCGGCGCCGCTCATGCGGGAACAGAAGTGGGGGCGCTTCATCAACATGACGTCCACCTCCGGTCTCGTCGGCAACGTCGGCCAGGCGAACTACGCGGCGGCGAAGCTCGGGATCGTGGGGCTGACGAAGGTGACGGCGCTCGACATGGCGCGCTACAACGTCACCGCGAACTGCATCTCACCCTTCGCCTGGACGCGGATGATCGGCACGATCCCGACGGAGACCGAGGCGCAACAGGCGCGGGTCGAGAAGATCAAGAAGCTGTCGCCGGCCCACATCGCCCCGGTCGCCGCGTTCCTGGCGACCGACCAGGCCAAGGACATCACCGGCCAGATCTTCGGCGTGCGCGGCAAGGAGATCATGCTCTTCGCCCAGCACCGCCCGCTCATGCGGATCCACGACGCCGAGGGCTGGACGGTCGAGAAGCTAATCGATATCTTCCCCGGGACCCTCCAGCACCACCTCGTGCCCAACGTCACCTCGGGCCAGTACTTCAACTACGACCCGCTCGTCTAGCGCGCCGCGCGGCCCGGTGCGGGCCCTCGCCGCGGCGCTCGTCCTCGTCGCCCTGGCGCTGGGCGCCGCGGGCGGCGCCGGACCCGCGCTCCTCGTCACGATCGGCGACGTCACCGCCACCACCGCCGTCGTGTGGGCCAGGCTCGGCGCCGAGGGCGAGGTGGCGGTGGCCCTCAAGCCCGCCACCGGCGACGGCGTCACGGGGGTCCTCGAGATCACGCGTCGAGGTGACTTCACCGGCAAGCGCGTGCTGTCCGGGCTCACGCCCGCCACGCGCTACGCCTGGGAGGCGCGGGGGGCCGGTGAGACGGTGAGGGGCGAGTTCGTGACGGCGCCCCCCCACGACGAGGGCGCCCCGGTGAGGTTCCTCTGGAGCGGCGACCTCGGCGGTGGCGGCTTCTGCCGCCGGGTGGACGGCGGTTACCGGATCTTCAAGGCGATGGCGCGCGCCCGGCCCGACTTCTTCCTGTTCGTCGGCGACACGATCTACGCCGACGTCAAGTGCGACCGGCCGGGCGTCGTGCCGGGCGCCGACTTCATCGCGACGCGGCTCGATCAGTACCGCGCACGCCATCGCTACCAGCGCGAGGACCCCGCGATGCAGGAGCTTCTTCGCGCGACGTCGGTCGACGCGATCTGGGACGACCACGAGGTGCGGAACGATTTCTCGGGCCCCACGGAGCCCCTGATGCCGACGGGGCGGCGAGCATTCGTCGAGTACTGGCCGATCGTGCCGCCGGATGAGGAGCCCACCCGCCTCTACCGGAAGTTTCGCTGGGGACGGCTCCTCGAGGTGTTCATCCTGGACACGCGCCAGTACCGAAGCCCCAACGCCGAGCCCGACGGCCCCGGCAAGACCATGCTCGGCGCGGCGCAGCGCCGCTGGCTCGTCGACAATGTCGCCACGTCGACCCCACCTGGAAGGTGGCCGTCTCGAGCGTGCCGCTCTCGATCCCCACCGGGAGCCCGGAGCGGCGTGACTCGTGGTCGAACGCGAGCGTGTATGGGACGCCCCAGGAGGGCGGGACGGGCTTCGCGGTCGAGCGGGACGCGATCCTCCGCCAGCTCCGCGAGCAGGGCGTGACGAACCTCGTCTTCGTCGTGGCCGACGTTCACCACGCCGAGCTCGCCCGCCATCACCCGACGCCTGCATGGTCGTTCCACGAGTTCGTCGCCGGGCCGCTCTCGGCCGGGTTCGGCCGGCCGCGGCCGCTCGACGAGGGCCTGCACCCGCGCTCGCTCTTCGCCCGGGGCGGCGTCAACAACTTCGGCGAGGTCACGATCGAGCCCGCCCAGCTCACGGTGCGGCTCCGCGACGAGGAGGGCACGGTCCTCTTCACCCACACGATCAAGCCCGACGCGCGACGCGATTGACTTCGTTCGGGGTTGAGTGTTTAGTGGTGGAAATGTCTTGCTGTCGGTGCAACAAAACGCGGGGCTCAAATCCCCTACCGATGGAGACGGCCCGATGGAGAAGCTGAATGGCCTGCGGTGCCGCGAGTGCGGGCGCCGCTACCCCGCCACCCCCGTCCACGTCTGCGAGTTCTGCTTCGGTCCGCTCGAGGTCGACTACCGGTACGACACGCTCAAGACCGTCGTCACGCGCGCGTCGATCGCCGCCGGGCCGCCCTCGATGTGGCGATACAAGGACCTGCTGCCGGTCGAGGGCGACGTCGCGGTCGGCCACCACGTCGGGTTCACGCCGCTCATCCGCGCGCAGAACCTCGCCGACGAGCTCGGCTGCCGCGAGGTCTGGGTCAAGAACGATTCGGTCTGCCACCCCTCGTGGTCGTTCAAGGATCGTGTCGTCTCGGTCGCGGTGACCAAGGCGCGAGAGTTCGGCTACGACACGGTCGCCTGCGCGTCCACGGGCAACCTCGCCAACTCCGTGGCGGCCCACGCGGCCGAGGGCCGGCTCAAGTCCTACATCTTCATCCCGGCCGACCTCGAGCAGGGCAAGGTGCTCGCCACGCTCGTCTACAACCCGACCCTGGTCGCCGTGCACGGCACCTACGACGAGGTCAACCGGCTGTGCTCGGAGATCGCCGACAAGTACCGCTGGGCGTTCGTGAACGTGAATTTTCGACCGTATTACTCGGAGGGATCCAAGAGCTACGGATTCGAGATCGTCGAACAGCTGGGCTGGCGCACACCGGGACATATCATCGTGCCGTGCGCCGGCGGGTCGCTCATCACCAAGATCTGGAAGGCGATCAAGGAGTTCAAGGCCCTCGGGCTCATCACCGAGCCCGTGACGACGAAAATGCACGCCGCGCAGGCGGCCGGCTGCGGGCCGATCGTCACGATGATCCGGAACGACACGGACGTGCTCGTGCCGGTGCGGCCGAACACGATCGCGAAGTCCCTGGCGATCGGCAACCCGGCCGACGGTTATTACGCGTACAGGACCGTGAAGGAGTCGGGGGGCTTCGGGGCGCACGCCACCGACGAGGAGATCGTCGAGGGGATGCTGCTGCTCGCGCGGACCGAGGGCATCTTCACCGAGACCGCGGGCGGCGTCACCGTCGCGGCCGCCAAGAAGCTCATCGAGACCGGGGTCATCCAACGGACCGACTCGATCGTCATCTGCATTACCGGCAACGGTCTCAAGACGCCGGACGCCCTCTACGATCGCCTCGAGGCCCACGTGAAGATCAAGCCGTCACTCTCGGCCTTCGACCGCGCGCTGGCCGACCTCAAGTCCCACGCGACGTAGGAGGAACGCGCATGCCGGTGCTCGTACGGATCCCGACGCCGCTCCGCTCGATCACGAAGGGCAACGCCGAGGTCCAGGCCAAGGGCCACACGGTGGAGGGCCTGGTGGACGACCTGGAGCGTCAGTTCCCCGGGCTCAAGGAACGACTCGTAGACGAGTCGGGCGAGCTGCGGCGCTTCATCAACATCTACGTCAACGAGGAGGACATCCGCTTCCTCCAGTCGAAGAAGACCGCGCTCAAGGATGGCGACCAGGTGTCGATCGTCCCCGCCATCGCCGGGGGCCGTTGAGCCGGTGCTCACGATGCCGCGCATACGCGTACGGCTGACGTTCCCGCCGGAGCTGATCCAGGAGCCGATCGTCTACCGTCTGGTCAAGGACTTCGACCTCGTCATCAACATTCGGCGGGCCGACGTCAAGGCCGACTACGGATGGATCGCGCTCGAGCTCGAAGGGGACGAGGGCGCGCTCGAGCGCGGCGTCCGGTGGCTCAAGGGCAAGGGCGTCCAGGTCGACCCCATCGAGCGCGACGTCATCGTCCCGTAGTGCCTCCACCCCCGATCTCGCAGCGGGTCCAGGGGTTCACCGAGTCCGTCATCCGCGAGATGACGCGGATCGTGAGCCAGGTGGGCGGCGTCAACCTGGCCCAGGGCATGCCGAACTTCCCGCCGCCGCGGGAGCTGATCGAGGCGGCGCACGTGGCGCTCGAGGGCGACTTCCATCAGTACGCGATCACGTGGGGCGCGCCCCGGCTCCGCCGTGCCATCGCCGACAAGTACGCGAAGTTCTATGGCATGGACGTCGATCCCGAGCGGAACGTGACCGTCTGCTGCGGCTCGACCGAGACGATGCTCTCGACGCTCCTGGCGGTCCTGAACCCCGGCGACGAGGTGATCGTCTTCGAGCCGTTCTACGAGAACTACGGTCCCGGCTGCATCATCTCGGGCGCCGAGCCCGTCTTCGTCCCTCTCGAGCCGCCCGACTTCACCTTCGACGCTGACCGCCTCAGGAAGGCGGTGTCCCCCCGGACGCGCGCCATCGTCTTCAACAGCCCGAACAACCCGACGGGAAAAGTCTTCGGCCGCGCCGAGCTCGAGACGATCGCGGCGCTCTGCCTCGAGCACGACCTGCTCGCGATCACCGACGAGATCTATGAGCACATCGTCTACGACGGTCTCGGCCACACGCCGATCGCGACGCTGCCGGGCATGGCGGAGCGCACCGTGACGATCTCGGGCATCTCGAAGTCGTACTCGGTGACGGGCTGGCGGATCGGGTACGCGATCGCGCCCGCCGAGCTCAGCACCGGCATCCGACGGGCGCACGACTTTGTCACCGTCGGTGCGCCCCACCCGCTGCAGGAAGCCGCGGTCGTGGCGCTCGGGCTGCCGGACGGGTACTACGCGCGTCTTCGGGCGGAATACCAGGCGCGGCGCGACCTGCTCTACGGCTACATCGAGAAGGCGGGGTTCGTCGCCTGGAAGCCGCGGGGCGCTTACTACATCCTCACCGACGTCGCCCACTTCATGAAGCAGTACGGCGTGCAGGACCCCACGGCGTTCGCGATGTGGCTCATCAAGCAGGTCGGGGTGGCGACGGTGCCCGGCACGTCGTTCTACGCCCACCCCGAGCTCGGCCGCACGAAGATCCGGTTCTGCTTTCCGAAGACCGACGACGTGCTTCGGGACGCGGGAGAACGCCTCCTCAAACTGCAGTCGTAGCTGCACTTGCGCCTCGTGTCCTGCTGCGCGTTCCGATCGCTCCCGAGCCGGTGCGCCGAGCCTTACTGACGCAGATTGACGCGAAGTGACGGGACGCAGGTACGCCTCGAGGTCGGTCGCGGCTTCGTGCCGACGGCGTTCGAGGTGCCCATAGGTGCCCTCCGTCTCCTCGATCGAGGCGTGCCCCAGCTGGTCCTTTACGTAGCGCAGATCGGCGCCGTCCTCGAGCATCCAGGTAGCGTAGGAGTGGCGCATGGAGTGGGGCGACCGGTAGGGGAGCTTCGCTAACGTCAAGAGGGGAATCCAGAACTTCGAGAGGAACGTGCAGAACCGAGGGATCCGGCCGAAGGTGTTCGGGAAGACCAGCTCCCGCTGGTCATGGTTCCAGCCGCGGACCTGGGCCTCGAGCTCGATGGTCTCGAGATGCGTGCGAAGCGCCTCGAGTGCCGTCGGCGCCGCCAGCTTGACCCAGCGGTCGTCGCCGTCCTTGCAGTCCTCGATTCGTCGACCCTTTTCCGACCACGTCCGCTGCACGTGGATCCGGCCGAGTGCCCAGTCGACGTCCGTCCGATAGAGGGCCACCGTCTCGCCCCAACGGGTGCCGGCCGCGAAGGCGACGAGGAGAAACGGATGCCATCGTGGATAGCGCGCCAGGCAGGCCTCGAGCAGCGCCGGCATCTCCTCACGGCGGAACCACTGATAGTCCCCCTTTTTCTTCTTCGGTCGCTTTCCGATGAAGAGTTTGAGGTTACCGCGCGTGCCACCGAACACCCGGGCGGGCTGTCGTCGGCGTGCCGCTCGCGGGCGCCCAGCTTGCCGCGATCCTTGGCCTCGGCCTGCACGTGACGCTCCCGAGGGCGCCGCGCTAGCGGTACCGCGCCCGCCACGGGAGTCCCCAACTCGGCGTGCGTTTGTGGCCTGGTTGAGCCTCGAGGCAGTGCAGCGACGCCCTGCGCGCTGTAGTGGCACTCTCCCTCACGGGTGCTCGCCGCCAACTCGACCCGTGAACCCACCTGCGACCGTCAAGAGGCCATTGACCATCTTGATGGGCAGCATGGGGAGGCGCCGGGGCGCCGGCCCATCGACGACCCGGGCGTGATCCCGGGGGTCGTATTGGGCCGCGTGGCAGGCGCAGAAGA
>Ga0134111_10000445_pt1 | contig 13658 bp, 15 predicted proteins | sample 15_D_Rain_40_2_1_FD_94465 | JGI IMG/M metagenome (GOLD analysis project Ga0134111, IMG submission 94465) | Grasslands soil microbial communities from the Angelo Coastal Reserve, California, USA - 15_D_Rain_40cm_2_11112015 | ecosystem: Environmental > Terrestrial > Soil > Grasslands ...
CCCTAAACTGGCTCCGCGATCGAAAACCTAGCCCCGCATCACGGGCGCGGCAATTCGTGGCTCAGGAGACCGACAACGGCAGCCAGCCGTCACCGCAAGCGGTGACGCGATAGTCACGGAGTGGTGACGCGTCCGGCTCAAACTGGGCAAGGTCAATCGGAGGTACCGGTTGATTCACGTTCGGGCAGTCGACCAATAGGAGGTGTCCCATGAAACCGATCGAGAGAACGGCCCTGCTGTGCGGGCTGGCGGCGCTGGCCTACGCGTGCGATTCGGACAAGCAAGTGGTAGGCCCTGGCGCATCAAGGGCCCTCATGGCCGACGCGAGCGGCGTGCCGTTCACCGAAGGGCTCGCGAGTCCTGCTTGGCAGGAACTCGCGCGCAACTTCATCATGCAGTCCCCGCTGTCGGGCAACTCCGGCAAGGCGACGCGCGTGTACGCCTACCTCAGCGTGGCGCAGCATGACGCGGTGGTGCGCGCCGAGGACGCCATCGGCGCGAGCGAGTCCGGGACGGAGGCGACGCCCGGAACCGGTCTCGGCGCTGGCGGTCGTAGCCGGCTCGAAGCCGACCGCGGGGCGGTCGCGGGCGCGTCGGCAGCCGTACTGTCTTACTTCGATCCGGCCGACGCGCAGCTGTTCGAGGACAAGGTCCAGGACCAGGCGAACGCGGGACCGGGGCAGCCGCATCCGGACTTCGTTCGGGGAGAGGCCGTGGGCCGGCAGGTAGGCGGGGAGGCGATCGCGCGCGTCCAGACGGACGGCTTCGACCTACCCTGGACCGGCACGGTGCCGGTCGGGCCGGGGCTGTGGTTCAGCAGCGCGAAGCCGCCTCAGCCACCCGCCAACGCTCAGCTCCCAGGGATGCGCCCGTTCTTTCTGATGTCGGCCGACCAGTTCCGCCCGGCCCCGCCGCCGGCGTTCGGGTCGCCGGACTACCTCGCGGCGCTCGCCGAGGTGCGAAGCATCTCCGATACCCGCACGGCTGATCAGGTGAACATCGCGCTGTCCTGGGCGAGGGGCGCGGGCACGAGTAGCATCGGAGGTCTCTGGAATACGATCGCCACCGGCTGGATCGAGGAGCGCGGCCTCGGCGAGCGCGAGGCGACCCACGTGTTCGCCTTGCTCGACGCGGCGATGATGGACGCGGCGATCGGCTGCTGGGACGCGAAGCTCACCTACTGGTTCATCCGTCCCCCGCAGGCCGACCCCGCCATCACGCTCATCCCCTCAATCGGTCTGCCGAATCACCCGTCGTACCCCTCCGCGCACAGCTGCTACTGCGGCGCAGCGGCCGGGGTTCTGAGCGCGTTCTTCCCGGCGAAGACCGACAGCCTGGACGCGATGGTGACGGAAGCTGGGCTCGCGCGGATTTACGCCGGCATTCACTACCGGTTCGACGTTGAGACGGGGGCGCGACTCGGCCGCAACGTCGCTCGGTTTGCGGGTGAGGTCGATCGGTCGCGCAGTTCGGTTGTCGTGGTGCCGTGAGAGGGATCACGCAGGGTTGCCGAGAGGCGTGGAGGCTCCATCGCGGACCTCGACGCCTCTCGACTCGTTTCACAACCGTCGCGAGTAGCTCACGAAGATCAACGTGCTGGCGAAATCACCGCCGCCGTGCTTGCCGGTCTGCAGGTCCAGCACGCTCGCTTGGCGGTTGGCGCTCAATCTGATCGGCGCACTCACAGTGAGCTGGCTTGGTCCGGTCGTCAGAGACACGCTGGGGTCGAGCGCAATGGCGTATCCCGGCCTGCGGAAGCCAGCGTCGCCCCCACCGATGAGATCGCGAACGGGCTGGCCGTCGATCCGGCCGCCTAGACTGACGGAGAGGCCGTTCTGCGGCCACAACGCGTACGCCAGCCCCAGGCGTGCGGAATAGACGTCGGGCACGGACCAGTAGACCGTTCCGCCCGGGTCCTTCGCGACGTCGCTCAGCCGGCGCGGGTTGACCAAGTAGGAGCCTGTCACGTAAGCGATCGCGTTGTGGAATGCTCGCCGATACGCCTGCAGCTGCAAGACGATGCCCCAACCGCCGTCACCGGGTTCGATGGATTGGTCCACGGGGTACTGGATGGACGTGCCGCCCTTAAGGAAGTATGCGTCCGTCGCCGTGTGGGTTCCTGTGGGCGCCTTCACTCCGAGACCGAGCGCGATGTTCCCGGAGTGGTTGTGGGGGTCCAGCAACCATGTGCTGCCGATCAGGCTGACGTCGCCCAATCCGAGCGCCGTGACCGCGTGGCGAGCGGAGTCCGCATACATCCGGGACTGCATGCCGTCCACGAACGGTACCGTGAGGCTCAGGCTGAAGCGATCGGTCACGGCGTAGGACGTGGTGATATCGACCGAGTGGAGGTTGATGATGAGCGGCTGGTTGGTCGGGAGGAGTTGCGTCCCCACGAACAACTGGTCGGCGTGGAGATGCCGGTACCCGAGCGCGATCCTCCACTGGTGGGCTGCGAGATCGGCCACCTGCAATTCGCCCTGTCCCCCCAAACTGGGGGTTGTGAAGCGCACCGGCATTCAGCCCTGAGCGAACGACTGCCTCGGAAGCGCGAGGAGGCCGAGCCCAATTGTGAGGACTGCCACTGGGTGAACGCGCATAGAACCTCCTCCTGGAATCACCTGCAGTCCGCTAGTGCGCCGCAAGGATCTCGGCGAGCCCTCGCTGGATCGTCTCGCTCGTGATCGGGCCGGGATTCACCAGGCGCACGCGGCCCTGCGTATCGATGAACAGGGACGTCGGCACGCCGTGCAGCGCGTAGCGCTTGCGAACCTGGCCCTTCTCATCGAGCAGCACGGGGAAGGGCATTTGGAATGCCTCCACGAACTCCCGCACATCCTTCATCCGCTCCTGATCGGTCAAGTTGATCGCCAGCACCTGCAGGTGCTGATCCTTATGGGCGTCGTACGCGGCGATGATGTCGGACATCTCGCCGCGACACGGTTTGCACCAGGATGCCCAGAAATTGATGAACACGGGACGACCCGTGTAATCGGACAGGCTCGCCGTGCCGCCGGCGAGAGTCTTCAAGGTGAAATCGGGCGCGGGCGATCCCAGCGTCTGGGCCGAGAACCGACCTGCGGCGGTGAGAAGCGTCGCGAACGCGATCGAGAAGAGCTGCGAACCGAGCCGCACCTTGGTCCCCTAAGGCAAGACGCCGAGTTCCCGGATTGGGAGCTCGGCGTCAGCCGGGTTGCCTCGAACTGGGCTACTGCAACATGGTGCTCGCGCGCTGGCGCGTCAAGCAGGCGCCGTTCAGAGCGTCGCTCGGTAGCGCTCCCATTGCGCCTTCAGCTCCCGCATGAAGGCGATGAAGTCGGGATCGCTGCGGACGCTATCGAGATTCGGGTCTCGCGCGAAGTAGGGGTAGCACGGCCAGCCAGTCTGCGCCGCCTGTCGCAGCCAGTAGACGGCCCTCTCTGGCTGGCGGAGCAGGGCAAACACGGACGCGGCGTTGTAGGCCGTATGGTGGAAGTGAACGAAGCCCTTGCCCTTCTCTATGGCGGTCCGGACATCTTCCTCGGCCCGCCTGGCATCGCCCGCCTTGGCGAACAGGACGGCGCGCGTGCTCGTGACCACGCCACCGGGGTCATCCGGGTGCTCCCTCAGGTAGCGCTCCATGAGCGTGGTCGCTTCGTCGTTCCTGCCGAGATAGAGCAGCGCCCAGGCAACCTGATAGTTCCAGAGTGATTGGTTGGACTGGGGGGGGACTTGGCGGATCAGGCGTAAGCCGTCCTCGTATCGTCCCTGGTACACGAGGGCGAGGCCGATGCGCCGAGTTGCGCCGTAGTTGCCCGGCTCGATGGCGAGGGTTCGGCGGAATTGGTCGACGGCCTTGTCGACCAGCCCGAGGTGCAGGTAGATGGTGCCAAGGCCGTGATGCGCCTGGGCGAGGTTCGGGTTCAGCTCCAAAGCCCGGCGATATTCCTCCACGGCCGGCTCGGGCGCCACCCGGCCCGATAGGCCGGACAGCAGCGCGCCTCGAGCGAAGTGCGCTTCCGCGAGCTCCGGGTCGAGGCGCAGCGCCTTTTCCGTCGCCACCCAGGCCCGTTCGATGACCGCTGTGTCGCGCCACACGAACTGTTCGACTCGCAGGACGTACGCGTGGGCCAGCTCCGCCTGGGCTGCCGCGAAGTCCGGGTCGAGCGTGACCGCGTGCTCGAGCAGCGTGATCGCGACCGAATCGTCCTCCCGGTTTTCACGCCGCAGCCCAACCTTCCCCCGAAGGTAGGATTCGTAGGCGTCGAGATTCTTGGTCGGGACGGCGCTGAGGACGCGCTCCTCCGAGGCGCTCAGGGGCAACGCGAGCGCTGCCATGATGCCCCGTGCCACGCGATCCTCGAGCGAGAACCGGTTCTGCACGGGTTCCTCGAATCGGTCCGCCCACAGCTGATATCCCGTGGCGGCACTGATCAACCGTACGTCGACGCGAACCACGCCTCCCGATTGCTGCACGCCACCTTCGACAACCGCGTCCACGCGCAGCTCCCGAGCGATCTGCTGGAGCGGCTCGCTCGTGCCGCGAAACGGCGTGGCCGTTCCGCGCGCGATCACCAGGAGCGACCTGATCCGGCCGAGGTCGGTGGTCAGAGCCTCCGTGAGCCCGTCAGCGTACCACGAGCGCAGTGAGTCTGCCGAGAGGTTCGCGAGCGGCAGCACGGCCAGCGAATGCACGCGGCCGGTGACGGGCCCGGGCCACAGTCGTCCGCGCCAGCCGCTGACGTTGGACAAGACGAGGCCGGCAGCGACGGCCGCGATTCCGGCGCGCCACCATGCCCGACGGCCGCCCGGCGGGGCGGTCGCCACTGCCGGGCGCCGGGTGCCGAGCGATGACGGCTGCGGCAACTCTACCGGCGCCGCCGTTTCCCGCGCGCGCACCGCTGAGAGCAGGGCTTTGGTCTCCGCGGCGGGCTCCGTTTCGAGGTCCGCTCCGAGCCGTTTCGCGAACTCTTCGTACGCCGCAACGGCGCCGGCGCGATCGCCGAGCCGGTCGAGCAGCGTGACCAGCCGGCGCAGCGGTCCCTCCTCCTGCGGTGCGAGCTGGGCTGCGCGCCGCGCCCACTCGAGCGCGGTGTGAAGGTCATCCGCCGCCTCGCACTGCTCGACCAACGCCTGGGCACTGCGGGAGGCCGCCTGCCGCAGCCGGGCGCGCTCGCCCTCCAGCCAGCGCTCGAATTCCGCGGCGCCCGGGATGAAGAACCCTTCCAGCAGGTGACCGTGGTAGCAGTCAAGCGCCTCACCCAACCGTCCCGTTGCGACGGCGTCATCGAAGGCCACGACGTCGCACCATAGCCGGTCGAAGTCGAGCCCGACGTCCTCATCGCCACGCGTTACGACCACGTCATCGCCCAATGCATCCCGGAGCACGTGCAGGGCCTGGCGCAGCGCTGCGCGGGCGTGGTCTTGGTCGAGCTCGGGCCAGAACAGCGCGAGCAGAGTGTCCCGACGATGGAAGCCCCGGGGGGTGGCAGCGGCGAGATAGGCGAGCAGTGCGAGGCGCCGGGAACGCGTGAGCAGGCTCTTGACCTCGCGTGCCTCGGCGTCGGTGAGGTGCAGCGTCCCGAGCAGCCGGAACTCGATCATGCGAGGCCCCTTCGGCGCGGGCGGAGCGACAAGCATCACCATGACCGGTGACGCATCGGTCACGTCCTGGTGACGCGGCCGGGTCAAACTGGCTCCGTCGACGTGGAAGGTACCGGTTGAGGCTGATCTGGGCAATCAACTCCAGGAGGTGTCAAATGAAACAGCGCGAGAAGATCACCCTGCTATGCGGGCTCGCGGCGTTTGCGTACGCGTGCGGCCCGGACCAGAGCCCGGTCGGTCCCGCTGCTGTGAAGCGTCTCGCAGCCGACGCGACCGAAGCCGACCAGCCGGCGTACGGCCCCTGGTCCGCGCCGGTCAACCTCGGCCCGGTCGTCAACTCGCCGTATAACGACAATCACCCGGCCATCTCGAAGGATGGCCTGAGCCTGTACATCACGTCGGGCCGGCCGGGAGGCGTCAACGGCGCCAACGCGCTTCAATTCGAAGAGATCTGGGTGTCGCAGCGCGCCAGCCGCGATGCCGATTGGGGAGCGCCCGTGAATCTGGGGCCGGTCATTAATGCCGTCGGCAGCAACACCGGGTCCCCGACGTTCACCCCCGATGGGCACCGCATGTACCTCCACAGCAACAGACCTGGGCTCTGCGGGCTCGCCGACCTGTACGTCGCCCGGCGTCATGACAAGCGGGACGACTTCGGTTGGGGGCCTCCGGAGAGCCTTGGCTGCGTGGTGAATGGCCCCTTCAACGATAACGGCCCCACGTATTTCGAGGACGAGACGACAGGGATCACCACGCTCATCTTCACGAGCACGCGGCCCGGAGGGCCTGGAGACTTTGACATCTACCAGAGCACGCGCGTCGGCGACGAGGGCGAGTTCGGTCCCGCCGTACTGGTCCCTGAGCTGTCCGGACCGGGTCGCGATACCCGCACCGCCATCCGTCGCGACGGGCTCGAGATCTTCCTGTCGTCCGACGTCACCGGTCGTGCCGGTGGCGTCGGCAGCCAGGACATCTGGGTCACCACGCGCGCGACAACGCTCGACCCATGGTCTACGCCGGTCAACCTCGGGCCCACGGTCAACAGCGCCGCCTTCGACGGCGCGCCGGCGCTCTCGTTCGATGGCACGACGCTCTATTTCTTCTCCGAACGCTTGGGCGGTTTCGGAAAGCGCGACCTGTATGTGACCACGCGCGCCCGCCTCCGCGGGCCGGACGTGGCAGAGGACGCCGGGGTCGAGACCCACCACAACGGACAGGGTCACGGGAAGGAATAGCGATCACGACGGCGGGCGCGCGACCCAAGCACCCGCCGTTGACCCCAGAGGTCCGCCGGTTACCTTCCAAGCCTGAGATGAGCCGGCCCCCCCCCGGACGGACCACCATCCTGGACGCCCGCGCCTTGTCGCGGGCGCTTCAGCGTATGGCGGTCGAGGTGCTCGAGCTGGCCCACGGCACGGACGATCTCATCCTCATCGGCATCCAGCGGCGCGGCGTTGAGCTCGCCGAGCGGATCGCCAAGCTCATCGAGAAAGAAGAGGGCGTGCTCGTCCCCCGCGGCGCCCTCGACATCACCCTGTACCGCGACGACCTCGAGACCGTGGGCCCCAAGCCCGTGATCGGGGAGACCCGCATCCCAGGCGACCTCTCGGGCAAACACGTCGTCATCGTGGACGACGTGCTCTACACCGGCCGCACCGTGCGCGCCGCGCTCGACGAGCTCGCCGACTTCGGGCGCCCCCAGCGCATCTCGCTGTGCGTGCTGGTGGACCGCGGCGGCCGCGAGCTGCCGATCCAGCCCGACATCGTGGGCAAGCAGGTGAAGATGAACAGCGGCGAGCGCGTGGACGTGCTCGTCGAAGAGCTCGACGGAAAGGACCAGGTGGACCTGGTGAAGGGGACGTGACGTGCCCTTAAGGGCAGCGCAGGGCCGAGCCCAGGCTTTAGCCTGGGAACCCGGGACCCGGAGGCGTCAATGACCGCCGTCCTGGGCAAGGACCTGGTCGGCCTCGAGCACCTCTCGGCGGACCAGATCCGCCTGGTCCTCGACACCGCCGAGCCGTTCAAGGAGGTGTCCGAGCGGCCCATCAAGAAGGTGCCCGCGCTGCGCGGCAAGACCATCGTCAACCTGTTCTTCGAAGCATCCACCCGGACCCGCATCTCCTTCGAGTTCGCCGAGAAGCGGCTCTCGGCCGACACCGTGAACGTCGCCGCGTCGGGCAGCGCGGTGCAAAAAGGCGAGACCCTCGTCGATACGGCCAAGAACCTCGAGGCGATGCGGATCGACATGGTCGTGATCCGTCACCCGTCGTCCGGCGCCGCGCAGTTCCTCGGGAATCGCATCCGCTCCAACGTGATCAACGCGGGCGACGGCAAGCACGAGCACCCCACGCAGGGGCTGCTCGACCTGCTCACCATCCGCGACAAGCACGGCCGCATCGAGGGCCTCAAGGTCTGCCTCGTGGGCGACATCCTTCACTCCCGCGTCGCGCGCTCGAACATCTGGGGACTCTCGAAGCTCGGCGCCGAGGTCGGCGTGTGCGGGCCCGACACCCTGATGCCGCGCGGCATCGAGGAGCTCGGGGTGTGCCGGTTCCGGCGCATCGAGGAAGCAATCGAGTGGGCCGACGTGTTGAACGTGCTGCGGCTGCAGCTCGAGCGCATGGAGGCGGGCTTCATCCCGAGCCTGCGCGAGTACTTCCGCGTGTTCGGCGTGACGGTCGAACGGCTCGACAAGGTGCCCCGCGCGCTCACGATCATGCACCCCGGGCCGATGAACCGTGGCGTGGAGATCGAGTCGCGCGTCGCCGACGGGCCGCACAGCGTGATCCTCGACCAGGTGACGAACGGCGTCGCCGTGCGGATGGCCGTGCTCTATCTGCTCGCAGGCGGGCGACCAGAGCTGGCGGACGCGGCGAAGGGGCCTTCCGGAGGCAGTGAATGACCCGGCCGCTCGTGCTCCTGGGCGGGCGGGTGATCGACCCGAGCCGCGATCTCGGCCAGCCGGCCGACGTGCTGATCCAGGACGGCAAGATCGCGGGGCTGGGCGCGTCGCTCGGCACTCCCGACGGAGCCGAGGTGCGCGACGTGCGCGGCAAAGTCGTGGCGCCGGGGCTCGTGGACGTGCACGTCCACCTGCGCGAGCCGGGGAACGAGGACGTGGAGACGATCGCGACCGGCGCACGGGCCGCGGCGGCCGGCGGGTTCACCGCGGTATGCGCGATGCCGAACACCGACCCCGTCACCGACAACCAGGCGGCGGTCGGCTTCATCGTGCGGCAGTCGGTGCGCGCCGGGCTGGCGCGGGTCTATCCGATCGGCGCGGTTTCCGTCGGACAGAAGGGCGAGCGGCTCTCCGAGTTCGGCGAGATGGTGGGGGCGGGGGCGGTGGCGGTGTCGGACGACGGCAAGCCCGTCGTGTCGAGCCACCTGATGCGCACGGCGCTCGAGTACGCCCGGACGTTCGGGGTTCCCGTGGCGGATCACTGCGAGGAGCCGACCCTCGCCGCGGGCGGCGTGATGCACGAGGGGCTCGTCGCGACGCGGCTCGGCCTGAAGGGCATGCCCCCGGCCGCCGAGGAGATCATGGTCGGCCGCGACATCCTCCTCGCGGGGCTCACCGGCGGGCACGTCCATCTGTGCCACGTGTCCACGCGCGGCTCGGTCGAGCTGATCCGCCGCGCGAAGGAGCAGGGGATCCACGTCACGGCCGAAGCGACGCCGCACCATCTCACCCTGACCGACCGCGCTTGCTAGGGCTACGACACGCACGCCAAGATGAACCCGCCGTTGCGCGAAGGCGCGGACGTGGCGGCGCTGCGGGCGGCGCTCGCGGAGGGCGTGATCGACTGCATCGCCTCCGATCACGCGCCGCACGCCTACGATGCCAAGGAGGCCGCGTTCGACGACGCGCCGTTCGGCATCGTGGGGCTCGAGACCGCGTTCGGCGTGGCGCACACCGAGCTGGTGCTGGGCGGCGTGGTGTCGCTCCCTGAGCTGCTCCGCCGCATGAGCACGGTGCCGGCGGCGGTGTTCCGACTCCCCGAGGGGGGCGGCACGCTCCGGCCCGGCGCGCCGGCCGACGTTACGGTGCTCGACGTCGCCGCGCCGTGGACCGTCGACCCCGCGGCGTTTTTCTCGAAGAGTCGCAACACACCCTTCGCGGGACGCACGCTCACGGGGCGCGCCGTCCTGACGCTCGTAGGCGGGAAGATCGTCCACGATGCCGCCCCCTCTCCGGAGGCTGCCGCCAGCCGGTGAGCGCGCGCGACGCAGCTCGCCGGATGGCGCTGTGCTGTCGCCAGCTCGCCGAGCGGGGTCTCATCGCCGGGCAAGACGGCAATCTGGCTGTGCGCGTGGGGCGCGACCGGGTGCTCGTCACGCCGCGCGGGGTGATCAAGGCCTTGGTGGCGCCATCCGACATGGTGCTCGTAGATCTGTCGGGGCGAAAACGGCGCGGTCGTTGCAACCCTACGAGCGAATTGGACTTACACTTGCGGATCCTGCGGCGCCGGCCCGACGTGGGCGCCGTGGTGCACGCGCACCCGCCGACCGCGACGGGGTTCGCCGTCGCGGGCCAGGGCTTTGAGACTTTTGTCCTGCCCGAGCTTATCTTGCAATGCGGCCGGGTGCCGGTCGTACCTTATGGCACGCCGGGGACCGCCGAGCTGGGGGACCGGATCGAGCCCTTCCTCACGGGGCGCGATGCGTGGCTGCTCGCGAACCACGGGGCGGTGACGGTAGGGGCCACCCTCGACGCCGCGTGGATCCGCATGGAGAGCCTGGAGCACGCGGCCCGGATCCTCTTCACGGCGCACGCCCTCGGCCGGGTGACGGAGCTTCCGTCCGGGGCGGCAGCGCGCCTCGAGGGGCAACGGGATGCCTAAAGGGTCGTCGAAAAGCACGGCCGTGATCCAGCGCCTGCTGGAGGAGCGGCGTCAGTACGAGGCGTGGATCGCGCGGCTGGAGAGCGCCGCGGACGCCACCCCCGAGGGGGTGCGCGCCCGTGTGCGCGCCGACTACGAAGCCCGCCTCGCCGCGGTCACCGAAGAGCTCACCGCCCACGCCGAGAACGCGCGCCAGGCGATCGACCAGAAGAAGCACCTGCGTGGTGAGCTGCAAAAGAAGGAGGCCGGCGTCTCCGAGAAGCTCAAGGAAACCGAGCTGCGCCACGCCGTGGGTGAGTACGACGAGGCGCAGTGGGGCCAGGTGCACAAGGATGTCCTCGCCGAGCTGGTGTCGGTGCGCGAGGAGCTGCAGGCGGTCGACGCCGACATCGCGAAGCTCGAGGAGCTGGACGCCCTCGTGGGTGGGAAGGCCGGGAGGGTCGGCGCGCCGCGGCCGGCGGCGACCACGGCGGACCACGTGGACGAGCTCGAGTTCATCAAGTCCGTGACGGAGGACGAGAAGGGCGGGGCGCCGTCGGCGCGCCGTGCGAGCGGTGCCCAGTTCCAGCCAGCGACCCCCGGCGAAACTCCGCGCGCCGCCAGTTCTACCCGGGCGGCCACGCCCGAGCCCGCTAACGTCGTCCCCGAAGTGTCGAGCGACAACGGCAATGAGGAAGCGGCGAAGACGCTGCGCTGCAAGGACTGCGGGACGATGAACCTGCCGACGGAGTGGTACTGCGCGCAGTGCGGGGCGGAACTCGCCGCCGTGTAGACTTTATTTCGCGATCTTACGCACGGCGGCAGCCAACCGTGATTTGTGGCGGGCCGCGTTGTTGCCGTGGATCAATCCCTTGCGGGCGGCGCGGTCGAGCAGCTGGGCCGCGGTCCGGTACGCCGCGGCCGCCTGATCGGCGGTAGTGGCAGCGCGCACGCGCTTGAGCGCGGTGCGGAGCGCAGAGCGTTGCGCCTGATTGCGCGCGTGGCGGGCGCGTCCCTGACGCATGGCTTTCTTCGCGGACTTGATGCGCGGCACCAGTGGCCTCCTGTGGAGCGCGGAACATAGAGGGTAAGTGCAGGTCGGTCAAGGCGCTACGCCGTTGACCGGGCGCGTCCCCGCTCATTATCTTGGGACGTCACCGACCCCGAGCCCGCGCTATCTCGTTCGAATTCCTCGTCTGGGCCCCGGTCCTCCTCTTCTCCATCGTGGCCCACGAATACGCCCACGCCGAGGCGGCCTATCGGCAGGGCGACGACACCGCCTACATGCTCGGGCGGCTGACGCTCAATCCCCTCAAGCACATCGATCCGTTCATGACCGTGCTGTTTCCGGTCATCCTGTGGTTCGCGTCGAACGGCCTGTTCACCTTCGGCGCCGCCAAGCCCGTACCCGTCACCCCGCGGAAGTACCGCAACTTCCGCAAGGGGGACATCATCGTCTCGCTGGCGGGCATCGCGACGAATCTCGGCCTCTTCGTTCTGGCGGGCGCGTTGTTCGCCGTGGTCGGTTTCCTCGGCGATGCGCTGCCGGCGCTCACGGGCACGTGGGAGATCATCCAGCGCATGCTGGTCTACGGGATGCTGATGAACGTCTGGCTCGCGTTCTTCAACCTGCTCCCGATCCCGCCGCTGGACGGCAGCCACGTCTTCAAGTACGTCCTGCCGCCCGGGGCGGGGCTCAAGTACCGGCAGCTGTACGCGATGGGGTACCTGCCCATCGTCGCGTTCCTCTTGTTCGTGAAGCTCGTGCCGGCCGCGCAGGCGGTGTATCTCTGGCCGGCCCACGAGCTGATGCACGGCGCGCTCAGCGTCGTCGGGCGGTTCGGCGTGTCCGACGGAGCCTTCCCCCAGTGACGAATCCCGCGCTCACCACCCGCGACCAGAACGGATTCGTCATCGAGCTGGAGCAGTTCTCCGGCCCGCTCGACCTGCTGCTGCACTTGATCCGCGAGGACGAGGTCGACATCACCGACCTGCCGATCGCGAAGATCGCCGACCAGTTTCTCGCGGTCATCAACGAGCTGGGGTTGAACCAGGCGGCGGACTACCTCGAGATGGCGGCGCGGCTGCTGCGCATCAAGGCGCAGCTGCTGCTGCCGCGCCGCGTCGGGGACGACGAGTGGGAGGACCCGCGCGCGGAGCTGGTGCGCCGGCTGCTCGAGTATCAGCAGATTCGCGAGCTCGTGGACTGGCTGGGTCAGGCCGCCGCCCGGCGCGCCGAGCAGTTCGGGCGCGGCTTCGCTCCCGAGCCCGCGGCCGCGTCGCCCGCCGCCGTGCCCCTCGTGATCGAGCTGAACGACCTGCTCGCGGCGGCGGAACGGGTGATCGCGCTCATCCCCGAGCCGATGCTGCACCGCGTCGTGCCCCGGCCGCTCGATGTGGAGGGCGCCACGGCGCGGATCCAGGCGCTGCTCGCCGAGCGCGAGCAGCTCGAGTGGCTCGACGTGGTCGGCGAACGGCCTGCCGTCGTGGACGTGCTCTCCACCTTCATCGCCCTGCTGGAGCTCGCCAAGCGCGGGTCGCTCAAGCTCCGGCAGCCCGGACCCTTCGAGCCGATCCTGATCCAGCGTGAGCCCCCTCGCCCGGCTGCTTGAGGCCGCGCTGTTCGCGGCGTCCCGCCCGCTCACAGTCGAGGATCTGCTGACCCTCGACCCGCAGGCGGGGGAGGCGGCCGTCCGCACCGCCCTCCGCGAGATCCGCGAGGCGTACGCCGCAGAGGACCACGGCGTGGAGCTGATCGAGATCGCGCAGGGGTGGCAGTTCCTCACGCGGCGCGAGTACGCCGAAGCGATCGAACGTGCTCAGTTCGCGCTCCGCCCGCGGCGGCTCAGCCCCGCGGCGCTGGAGACGCTCGCCATCATCGCCTACCGCCAGCCGGTGGGGCGGCTCGAGGTGGACGAGATGGGGGCGTCGACTCGGACGCGGTGATCGACAAGCTCGCGGAACGGGGACTGGTGGAGGTGGTGACCCGGGGCGAAGGCCTCGGCCGGCCGCTCTTGTACGGGACCACGCCGCAGTTCCTCGAGATCCTCGGGCTCAAAGACCTTGACGAGCTGCCGCGGCTCGAGGAGCTGTCGGTGGCGCTGCGCCCCCCCGCCCCCCCCCCCGCCCCCGCCGAGCCGGAATGACGCTGATGCGCCTGCAGCGCGCGCTGGCGCGCGCAGGCGTGACGTCGCGCCGCAAGGCCGAGGACTTGATCCGCGCCGGCCGCGTGCGCGTGGACGGCACCGTGGC